>Ga0209333_1000836_pt1 | contig 15961 bp, 12 predicted proteins | sample BlaSpr_A8_OM2_O3_FD_187982 | JGI IMG/M metagenome (GOLD analysis project Ga0209333, IMG submission 187982) | Forest soil microbial communities from Thunder Bay, Ontario, Canada - Black Spruce, Ontario site 2_A8_OM2_O3 (SPAdes) (version 2) | ecosystem: Environmental > Terrestrial > Soil > Boreal... | reverse complement strand
TACCGTACAGCTTCAGCGACAATGGCGGATGGTATCCTGCCTCAGGGGTGGTCCGGGACTCGGCGGGCAACCTGTACGGAACGACCCATGGCGGCGGCGCAACGAACTCCGGCGTGGTGTACAAGCTGAGCGTTACGGGCGTGGAGAGCGCGTACAGCTTCAAGGGAGGGGCGGATGGAGCGCGCCCCGTGGCGGGCGTCATCCTGGACTCGGCAACGTGTACGGGACAACCACCGAGGGCGGCGCGTCGGGGTTCGGGGTCGTATTTAAGGTGGATGCAACCGGCAAGGAGACGGTGCTGTACAGCTTTACGGGCGGGGCTGACGGGGGCAGCCCGTACACTGGTGTGATCCTAGACCCGGCGGGCAACCTCTACGGCACGACCGGATCTGGCGGTACCGGGAACAACGGCGTCCTCTTCAAGCTGAGTACCACCGGCGAGGAAACGGTGCGGCACAATTTCGCGTGGCCGCCGTCGGGCGTGATCTTCGATGCGGCAGGCAACTTGTACGGGACAACTCAGGCTGGCGGAGCGTCCGGCCTAGGGATCGTGTTCAAGGTGGATACGACCGGCCAGGAGACAGTCTTGCACAGCTTCACTGGGTCACCATTGGACGGAGCGTCTCCCATTGGCGGCGCGATTCTGGATCACGCGGGCAATCTGTACGGGACAACCAGCGGCGGCGGCGCGTCAAATTTGGGGACCGTCTACATGCTGGATTCGACCGGCGAGGAGACCGTGCTGTACAGCTTTGCTGAAACGCCGGACGGGAACTTCCCCAAAGCTGGCGTAGTCCGCGACCCAGCGCGCAATCTCTACGGCACCACTTTCTTCGGCGGCCCATCGAACCAGGGAACGGTATTCAAACTCGCGCCTTGATCCGCGAGAGCTTCCCGCGAGCCGCCAGATCGAAGCCGAGCAGCGCCAACTGGCCATGCTCATGGGGTAACATGTCCGGCCCGCCCACGCCGTCACGAGTCGCGCAACAACCACAGTAAGAGCCCCATCAGCACGGCCAGCACGGAGTCGGTGATTTCCGGCGTGCGGCCCGGCAGGTTCACCTGTACTTGTTCCAACAGAAACAGGGCCGCGGCGGCCACCGCGGTGGTCCACGCCAGGCTGCATCCGGACGCGCGCCATAGCCACAGTAGCGAACCGTACCAGAAGCTTTTGCGGAACAGCACCACAAAGCCATCCTGCCAGTCGCTGCGGAACAATCCCCGGAAGGGCACCCAGTTGAAGGCGCGCGCGCCGTTCTGGGCGGCGGCGTGGAATGGCGCAAGCTCACCCAGAATCAGCGCGCCCGCCAGCACAACCGGCGCGGCCCGCCGCACCCAGAGCCGCGGCAGGCACAGCCATGCCGCGCACGCGGCCCCCGCTCCGACGATATCGGACCACGCCAGAGTGCGGGTCCGCAGAATCAGGCGGAGCGGAACCACCAGCAACAGCAGCGCGAGCGCGCCGCCGGTTTTGGTCTTGCGGACGCTCTCCAGCAGGCAGGCCACTGCCAGCCATTCCGCAAAGACAACCACCGCGTCCGCCGGGGAAACCGCGGTTGCCGCTCCGAGCGCCTCCAACCTGTGTACTACATTGCTGCGCCCCCAAACGGGGAACAGCGGAAATAATTGGTATGCGAACCAGCAGGATAAAAGCAGCAGGGCGCCGGAGGGGCGGAGCATTGCTACCGTGCCCCGGCGTGCCAGGAATCGCTGCAACTGCGCGCGGTAGAACCCGCCCGCGGCAATGCCCACCGCCGCGCCCACCGTATTGGAGGCCACGTCGGACAGGCTGCACGTCCGCGAATCGTCGAAAAGCTGGAGCATCTCGATGGATGCGGAAAGCCCCAGCGCGAGCGCCAGCGGCGCTAGAATCCGCGCGAATCCGGGCGCGCCCGCGCGCACTGCCAAGAAACCGAAGATGCCCAGCGGCACATATAGCGTGACGTTCACGGCTATGTCCCATCCCAAATAGCGGTCGAAGCGGCCGGGCCACGTGTGCAGCAGAATCCAGAGCGGGTTGTGCGCATAATGCCGCGCGTGAAATTCCCACGGGTAGAGCGACCCGTAAAGGATCAACGCCACGACGATGGCCAGGATGCGGCGATGTGCGTTAGTCTGCGCGGCGCTCTGCGAATGGGCCGCCGCCAGGCTCACGCCAGCCCCGATTCGCGCAAGAACTTTGCGGACTCCTCCGGCGGCGTGGGATTGATGTAGAAGCCGGTGCCCCATTCGAAGCCCGCCACCTTGGTCAGCCTGGGAACCAATTCGATGTGCCAGTGATAATGCGCCAGGTGATTCTCCTGCAGCGGCGCAGTGTGCACGATGAAGTTAAAGGGCGGATGCTCCAGCACCTTGTCGATTTTGCGCAGCGTGGACCGCATCGCCCAAGCCAGGTTCAGCAAGGTGGCGTCTTCGGTCTGCTCGAAGTGCGACTCGTGGCGCTTAGGCAGTATCCAAGTTTCGAACGGGAAGCGCGGCGCCCACGGTTGCAGCACCAGCAGGCGGTCGGTCTCGGTGACCACGCGCACGCCGGCGGAGGTTTCCTGCCGCAGGATATCGCAGTAGACGCAGCGCTCCTTGAAATCGAAATAGACCTTGGCGCCGTCCAACTCTTCTTTGACGCGCTTGGGAGTCACCGGCAGCGCGATCAGTTGCGAGTGCGGATGCTCAAGCGTGGCGCCAGCCGCTTCGCCGTGATTCTTGAACAACACGATGTATCGGAAGCGGATGTCTTTCTTGAGATCGTTGACCCGGTCGCGGAAGGCGCACAGCACTTCTTCGATCTGGCGATCGGACATTTCGGCCATGGTCAGGCTATGGTCGGGGCTTTCAATGACCACCTCGTGCGCGCCGATGCCGTTCATCTTGTCGTACATGCCCTCGCCCTGGCGGTTCAAATCGCCTTCGATGCCCAACGCCGGAAACTTGTTCGGCACCACGCGCACGCTCCATCCCGGCTGGTTGGCGCCGCCGCCCGGACGGTACGCCAGCACTTCGGGCGGCGTCTTCTGCTCGTTGCCGTAGCAGAAGGGGCAAAGACGCGCGGCGGCGGGCGGCACCGGCTGGCGAATGAAATCGGAAGGGCGCCGCGCGCGATCGGTCGAGATGACTACCCAGCGGCCCGTGATGGGGTCCTTACGTAATTCCGGCAAAGTTGAAGAGCCTCCGCAAAGAGAGATTATTGTGGATTCGGTGGCGCGGAGAACGTATTATAACGTCCTGCTGACGGGAAACGCATCCTTGATCCATTCGATCTCAGGCGGCTCGGCGAGGACGATATTCACCAGATCGAAGCGCGCCTGTTCGCGGGCCGCGCCAGAGCGGCGCAGATACTCACCGGCCGCGCGCCGGAGATCCCTCTCCTTATCGATTCCAACCGCCCGCCCGGGACTGCCGAATTCCGTGCTGACGCGGGACTTCACTTCAACGAACACCAGGGTCTGGCGGTCCCAGGCGACGATATCCAACTCGCCGCGGCCGGAGCGCTGGTGAAAGTTGCGCGCTACGATGGTGAGACCCTGCCCGCGCAGAAAACGGTGCGCCAGATCCTCGCCGCGGCGGCCATGCGCCTGCTCCGGCGTGGAGTGCCGGGACCTGTAGACATTGCGCGCGGCGTCCGCCAGGCGATAAAGGGAATTAACCGCCGATGCACGCCGATGCACGCCGATAAAGAACTGCTTGATCCGGTTTTTGGTTTTATCGGCGTGCATCGGCGTGCATCGGCGGTTTAATGACTTCGAATTCGAAGTGCATCGCTTTGCCGCGGACCACGAAGCACAGGTAGTGCTCCCAGAAGCGACGGTAGCGCGGAAAGCGATTCACCAGGAATTCGAATCCCAGCCATCTCCAAAATGAGAGTAGCTTGACCTCGACTGAAATCTCGCGGAACTTGGCTTTGGTGTAATAGCCGAAGCCTCCGTGGTCCTCGCCGAAATAGCGGAAAGAGAAGCTGTTCAGATGGCTGCGGTGGGTGGGATCGCAGAAGGAGCTGAAGTCGGTGTAATGCGGGGTTTCGATGCGCACAGTGCCGCCCGGGCACACCAAGCGGTGGAATTCCTCCATAGTGGCCATCACATCCGCCACATGTTCGATCGCGTGGATGGCTAGCAGGCGGTCGAAGGAATTGTCCCGAAAGGGGTACGGAACGCGGTCAAGGTTACAGAGGACGTCGGCGCGGGTGGCGGGATTCCGGTCAATCCCGATGGCCCCGGACTGCTTGTTAACGCCGCAGCCGACATCCAGTGTTCGCGGTTTTCGCGCATCGGCGCGGTTGGGCACTCTTCCAGAGTACCGAATGCGACGCCGCATAATTCGCCGCGCAATGACCAGCCTGCGGAAGGACTCCCACTATCGCACCGTTTCGGTGCATGATGGTGTGATGAGGACGGGAAATAAGTCTGTACGGCAAAGCGTCAGCTTGCCATCGAAGGTCGCGACGCAAGTTCGCACTTTAGCGAAAACTCGCAGGCTTAGCGCCAACCGGATGGTGGAACTGATCGAGAATGGCATTGAGGCCGAGAAACGCAAGCAGCGGGAGTTCTTCGACCTTGCCGAGCGCTTCCGTGCCGCGACCGATCCCGAGGAAGTGAGCCGGCTTGGCGATCAGATGGGCCGCATGATCTTCGGCGACTGATGCCGAAGATCGAGAGATAGGACAATCTTCCTGCCGGCGTTCGTCAGCACTTGATCGACAGAGCGCGCGACCGGGCAATCGGCATCGCGGACCTAAGTCGGCTTCGCCGCTGGGTCGAATCGCAGCCGGATGTCCCGGAGGGTGACTATCTGCGGCCAAGGATCGTTTCCGAAGACGTTTCTGCTCCGGGGTCAGGCAGCCAGAGGGAAAGGGCTCTAACCGCATAGCTCCGGAGTGGCCATGAGGAGAAACGATCTCCATCTCTTATCCGGGCGCCCGATCCGGTTTGAACGAGAGTCGGTTGCGTTAGTGCGTTTGGCTGAGCTCGTCGATCCACTCGCCGATCTTTCGGCACTGGTACCAGGCGCCGATTACGATGGCGATCATGATCGGTAGGGCCTCTTGAACGAACGGTTGTTGCCACCAATTCATAATATCGATTCTAGCGCACGTAGCGGACAAACTCTGCGAGAAGCGCCCACAGCCCCATTATGCCAGGTCGAATTTTTCCTGGTGCAGCAACGGGTCGCTCTTCACCAGCACCGTGCGCCCCAGGATCTCTTCAATCTCCTGCAAATACGAATTCTGGTTGGACTTCAGCAGCTTGGCGACTTCCGGATTGACGCGCAACATCACGTCGTTGCCTTCCACCGCGCGCGCGATCTTCTGGGCTTCCACCAGAATTTCGCCGATCACGGTTTGCACGCTCTTCACGTAGCCGGAGCCTTCGCAGTAAGTACAGGGAATGCACAAGGTGCGCTCCAGGCTTTGCTTTACGCGCTTGCGGGTGATGGCCACCAATCCGAAATCGTTGAACTGCAGAATCTTGTACGGCGCGCGGTCGGCGCGCATAGCCTCTTCCAGCACCTGCATCACTTTCTGGCGATTCTTGCGCTCATCCATATCGATGAAATCGACCACGATGATGCCGCCTAAATCGCGCAGGCGGATCTGCCGGACGATTTCCTTGATGGCGTCCGTATTGGTCTTGACGATGGTGTCTTCCAGGCGGTTGGACTTGCCCACGTACTTGCCGGTGTTGACGTCGATGGCTACCAGGGCCTCGGTTTGATTGATCACGATGTGTCCGCCAGTCTTAAGCCACACCTTCGGACGCAGCGCTTTTTCGAGTTCCGCGGTGATGCCGTACTCGTCGAAGATGGGGTTGGCGCGAGTATACAGTTTGACGCGAGTGACCAGCGCGGGTTGGAAGCGCTGCACGAAGCCCAGCACATTTTCGTAGACTTCTTCGTTGTCGACCCAGACACTCTTGAACGTGCTGGTGAACTGGTCGCGCAGGATGCGCTCGACGACGTCCAGATCGTGATGGATGAGGGCTGGTGCAGGGCGCTTCTCGGCCTTCTGGCGCATGTCCAGCCAGAGGTTGTAGAGGAAGAGCATGTCGGCGCGGAGTTCCTCTTCAGTGCGGCCGTCGCCGGCGGTGCGCACGATGTATCCGCCGGGAATGCCGGTGCGATTGGCTTGCAGCACGCGCTTCAGGCGGAGGCGCTCGTCGTCGGAGGGGATCTTGCGGGAGACGCCGATGTGGTCGACGGTCGGCATGTAGACCAGGAAACGGCCGGGCAGGGCGATGTGGGACGTGATGCGGGCGCCTTTTTGTCCGAGCGGCTCCTTGGCAATTTGGACGATGATTTCCTGGCCTTCGCGGAGCAGGTCGCTGATGGAGGGCGCGCCGGACTTCTCGGCGCGGACGGGCTCGGGCCGGGCGACTTGACGGGCTTCGGGACGAGGCTCTGGCTTTCGGGTGGCAGGCGGAAGCACCTGCCCCACCTGCGGCGGCGCCTGCCCTGCTTGTTGGCTATCGGCGCCATCGGGGCGGCCGCGGCGGCGCATACGGCGCGAGAGGCGGTGCGGGTAACGTCCACCCTGCTCGCGCAGGGTGGCGGTAAGGCTGGTGGGTATGCGGGCGGGTTCGGGACCTAGCTGTTCGTCCTCGGCGGCGTCCTCTTCGGCAGGCTGCGCCTCGGCAGGCTGCGCTTCCACAGGCTCGGCTTCCGCAGGCTCGGCTTCCGTAATCCGGGCGGACTCGACGGGTTCGGAAGGTTCGGCGATTTCGGCGGGTGGGGCGGGCGATTCCGCCGGCCAAGTGGCTTCGACCGGTTCGGATGTTGCGGCTGTTTCGGGTGTTTCCGGCTCCGGGGTAACAGCGGGTTCGGGAGTTTCGGCGGCTTCCACAAGGGCGGTGGTCTCGGCAAAGTCAGGGATCCCGGAGTCCTCGGAAACCTTGGCGACGGGTGGGGGCGCTTCGCCACGGTATTTGGCGAGCGATTCTCCGGGCAGCACGACGATATCCTCAGCCATATCGGCTGCCGTATCTTCCGCGGTCTCAGGTTCAGCTTCTACGGCTTCGCCGGGGGCAGCCGGTGGCGGGCCGGCGATGCTGTGCGCCCCTGGCGAGAAATACTTGGACTCGGGCAAGCCGCGGCCCTTGGGGCGGCGCCGGCGCCCGCGCCGGCCGCCACGGCCGGCGCGATCGCGCTCGTCGTTGCGGCGCGCAAATTGTTCCGGGGCGGCCAGCGGAGCGGGCGGCGGTTGCACCGCAACAGAAGGGGCGGCGGCAGGCGCTTCGGCGGCGAGTTCCGGCGCGGGAAGTCCGGCGGATGGAGCGTCAGCCGGGGCATCCAAGGCGGCGGGGGAGAGGGGTGGCGGAGAGGCGCCCGCTGGGAGCGGTCCTCTTTCCATCTTAAAGACCTTCTCTTCGACGCTGGTTACGATCTTGTCGTACTCGTCGTTGTCCTCGAAGAAATCGGACACATACAGGAACGCATCGCGATCCAGGCCGATGTCCACGAAGGCCGATTGCATACCGGGAAGCACGCGCGTGACACGGCCCTTATGAATACTGCCGGCCAGGGAATATTCTTTTTCGCGCTGATAATAAACTTCGACCACCTGATCGTCTTCGAGGACCGCCACACGGGTTTCGTGGCGATTCGCCGAAACAATTAACTCTTTCGACATGACATTCTCCTCCGTTGGGAACCGGCGCGGACCGGTATGGGAGGAAGGCGGCTACCCTTGCGTGGGTCTCAAGCGGCGCCCTGCGAACCGGGCAACGAACGCCATTGAACATGTAAGAAGCTCACGCTGGCCGGGGCACTAAAGCCTACACAGGCTAACGCCTGCGCCATCGGCCGGGGAACCACACCTCATCGCCGAAACCACTCGCTTACGCACGCGGCTCAGTTCCGGCGCCGGAGGGTGCGCATCGTGCGCGTTTGCCCTCCGGGAGTCTCAAACGGCTCCCAACAAATTTTCTTAATTTACAAATCTTCTGAGCCGGACATTGTTGACCAGCCCCAACATCAGGAAATTCGACAACACACTCGATCCGCCGGCGCTCATCAGGGGCAGCGGAATTCCGGTGACAGGCATCCGGCCCACAACCATCCCCACGTTCACCAGCACGTGAAACAAAAGTAACGCGGCTACTCCCATGCAGATATACATACCGGCTTTATCCGAGGCCGTTTGAGCGTTCTGTACAATCTGCATGATCAACACAAAATACAATGCCAACACCACGACCACGCCGACGAATCCATGCTCTTCGGCGAAGGCCGAGAAGATGAAATCGGTATGCGGAACGGGGAGGAACCGAAGCTGCGTCTGGGAGCCTTTGGTCACCCCCTTACCCCACATACCGCCGGCGCCAACTGCAATCTTGGATTGGATCAACTGGTACCCGGTGCCGCGCGGATCGCGGTCGGGATCCAAAAAGCTGACCAATCGCGCTTTCTGATAATCCTTTAAAACAGTCCAACCAACTGGCAGCACCAGCAAGACTACGACGCCGATGGCTACTAAATACTTCCGGCGCATGCCGGCCAGAAACATCCCTACGATCAGGACAGGCACGTAAGTCAGGGCCGTTCCCAAGTCCGGCTGTTTCATCACCAGGGCCATGGGCACCAGCACGAATCCCGCGATTTTAGCCATATCGCGGCCTTCCAGATCTTCGGTTTTCAACTCCGTCAGGAAGCGTGCTACTAACAATATTATCACCAGTTTCACGAATTCCGACACCTGCAAGTGAAACCCGCCCACCACTGGGATCCAGCGCCGCGAGCCGAAGGCCTGCTTGCCGATCAACAGAACCCCTAGCAGGGCGGCCACGGATAAGCCATACAAGAGGAAGACGTGGTTCATCATGGCGTGGTAGTCGATGGCGACGGTGAGCCACATCAGCAGGAGCCCGGCGGCGATGTAGACGATCTGCTTCCACCAGGCCTCTTGCCACACCGTACCGCGGGTGGCGCTGTAGATCTGCAGGACACCCACTCCGCAGACGATCAGGGAGATGACGAGAAGGGTCCAGTCGAGATCGCGCGGTCTCAAATAGCGAGTCATTGTTGGGTGGGAAGAGACGCGGAGACGCGGAGACGCGGAGACACGGGGATCGGAGCTTCGTCGTCGTCCGAACTGAAATAGGCGGCTTCGATTACCGGAGACTCCGGCTCGGGCGGCGCGGGCGTGGGAGGCAGAGGCAAGCCGAAGCGCAGGAACTCGGTTGTCTTGGTCGGCGCGTCTCCGCGTCTCCGCGTCTCCGCGTCGGCCGCCAAACGCGCTTTCTTATCGAAATACGCCTTGAGCACATCGCGCGAGATGGGGGCGGCCAGCGGACCTTCCGCGCCGTGCTCGAATAACGCCACCACAACTATTTCGGGCGCCGCGCGCGGCGCGAAGCCCACGAACCAGGCGTTGTTCGCGTACTCTTTCCCCTTTTTGCCCTTCAGGAATTCGTCGGACGCAAGCTGGGCGGTGCCCGTCTTGCCGCACACGTTCAGCCCCGGAAGCTGTGCGCGCCCGCCGGTGCCGCCCTCGTTCACCACGCCCCACGTGCCATAAATAACCTTGGCGACATTGTCCGGCGAGATCGGCCAACTGTGCTCCCGATACTTGCCGCCCTTTACCAGGTGAGGCTGATGCCAGACGCCGCCGTTGATCAGCCAGCTATATGCGGCCGCCAACTGCAAGGGCGTCACGGTTACTGCGCCTTGCCCGATGGCCACCGATATGGTTTCACCGGCGTACCATTTCTCGCGGAAGTTGCGGATTTTCCAGGCCGAGGATGGCACTACGCCCTCGGCTTCGTGCGGCAGGTCGATACCCGTCTTTTGCCCGAGTCCGGCTTGATTCGCATAAAAAGCAATCTTATCGATTCCAGTGCGGTCGCCCACATTATAGAAATACACATCGCAGGATTGCACGATGCCCCGATGCAGGGAGACGGCGCCATGGCCCGTCTTCAAGTGACACTTGTGATAATGCCCATAAAACGAGGCGCCGCCGGAACAATGCACCGTAAACTGGTCGTCGATGGCGCCGGATTCAAGACCCGCTATGGCCACGATCGGCTTGAATGTGGATCCTGGGGCGTCCTGCGCCTGAATGGCGCGATTCAGCAGGGGATGATCGGGGTTATCGGCGATTTCGCGCCAATCGGAAGACTTGATGCGCACGGCGAATTTGTTGGGATCGAAGGTGGGCCGGCTGACCATGGCCAGCACCTCTCCGGTGCGCGGATCCATGGCGACGACCGCGCCGTTCTTGCCTTCCATGGCCAGCTCGGCCACGGCCTGCAAGTCCAGATCCAGGGTGAGTTGCAAGTCTTTGCCCGGAATGGCTTCCTTGTTGGCGAGCGTTTCGCGGGTTTTCCCGCGGTTATCCACCACCACCTGGCGCTCGCCGTCCACGCCCATCAGCGTGTCGTTATACTGGCGCTCGATGCCGAATTTGCCGATCACGGCGCCCTGGCTGTATTTCGCAAAGTCGGGTGAATCCAATTCCTGCTCGCTGACTTCACCGGTGTAGCCGATGACGTGGGCGGCAAACCCGTTTTGGGGGTAGAGGCGGCGCTGCGCGTGGATCAGCTCCATTTCGGGAAAGAAATCGCGGTGCGACTCGACAAATGCGAGGTCGGCGGGTGTGAGTTCCTCTTTGATGATGATGGGGTCGTATTTGGGCCGGGAAGTGTAGCGCCGGACGCGCGCCGCCAGGTCGTCGTAATCCAGATTCAATCCATCGGCGATGGTGCGCAGATGTTCGGTCTTCAGGTTTTCGCGGGTGAGGATGAGGCTGTAGGAGGAGTGGTTATCGACAATGACGCGGCCCTCGCGATCCAGGATTTTGCCGCGGGGCGCGGGAATGGGCAGGGACTTGATGCGGTTGCGCTCGGCCTGCTCATTGTACATTTGGGGGTTTTGGACCTGCAGGTTCCAGAAGCCCGTAATCAGAAAAAGGAAGATCAGGACACCGGCATATTGAAAGACGGCAATTTTACCGGCGGCGAATTTGACGTCTTCGCGGCGGGCTTGCTTGGCAGGCAGCTTGGGTTCGCGATCGAGTTCCGGACCGATGACTGGCGGGTTCACAGGGGTTGGGGGCTTTCTGTATTTAGTTTATCAGGAGGAGGCGCGAGTGCGGCGCTTATGCTTATAATGTCTGGCGGTTCCGCGACGAACGGCGCGGGTCGATGCGAAACGGAAGAGGGTCGCTCCATACCAGGCCGGCATGGCCGAAGTGCCGGGGATTCAGCAGGGTATTGATCCAGACTCGCGAGCGGGAGATTCTCGAATGCCGCTCTTACTGCAGACCTTGCACGAGGTGGATTTCCGAGAGGTTTTGCGTGCTGGAGTAAGCGTACGCCGCTCCGTCGGGGGTGATCTTCAAGCTGTTAACATTGTCTATTCCCGCACGGTCGGCGGGGGAAACCTCACGCACGAGTTCGCGATGGCCGGTCCTCCAGTCTATTCGGTAGACCTTCGCCGGAAGCCCGTTGCGGTTGAAGACAAATATGTCCTGCCCGTCCCGGCTCCATCCGGCCACCCGCTCCCCAGCGGCCAGCGGTAGTTCTTGCGGCTCGCCGCCCGCTATCGGATAGAGGCGGCTCTTGCCGGTGGGCGGTGTACCGAGGATATAGGCGCCGTCCGGCGAAGGCGCGCCACCGTGCCCTTCGGGCGTAACCGCGCGCGGATTGGCTCCGCTCACATCCGCGATGTAACTTCTCAAGCCGTGTCCCGGCTCGCTGGCTATGAACCATAACCGCTTGCCACCGGGAAAAAGCCCGGCGGAGCTCAACACGTAGCCGGGCATGGGGATACGCTTCGACTGCCCCGGTCCCACAGGGTAAATCAGGATTTCGTGAAGGTCCGGCGTGATGGTCACTACCGATTGATCGTCCGGGGAGAAGTTTGCCGGACTCCCCGCCGGTCCCAGCAGCACGGCTGGCGCGCCGCTGGTTTCCCGGAGATAGACTTGTAAGTCGGCTCCCGCTCCCTCGCCCGATTCGGCGATCAGGATGAGCTTTCCATCGCCCGAGATGCCGGTCACCAAGGACCAATCCAGCCAGGAAAGCTCCCGCTCCTGGGCGTCGGAGGGCCCGCGGAACATGGCCTTCGCGCGCGCCTCCACATTCGCCAGCAGCACTCGTCCGTCGCGCGCGACGTCATGCAGGATCACGGGCGTGGACTGCCGGAAGACCACGCGTTCGCGGCCCGCCAGGGTGACGGCGCGCAACTCGGTTCTTCCGCCGATTTTGGCGGCCGTGAACCAGACCTCATCGCCGTTTGGCGCCCACGCCAGCCCTTCCGCATCAACGTACGCCGCCGTGAGCGTCTGCTTGACGCCTTTCAGGTCGACAACCGCCACGGTGCCCAGATTGGAGTTGGACAGCGGGTGATCGAGAAACGCAATGCGATCGCCGACAGGCGAAATGCGCGGCTCGCCGATATAGCCGGCGGTCCTGTAAAGCACCTTGCCGGACGGAAACTCAAGCTGCGTTCCCTGGTCCGTTTCCCTGACTACGGCTAATGTCTTGCCGTCGGGCGACCAATCCGCAAAATCGATGTGGTCTTCGATGGAGCGTGGCGCACCACCCGATAGAGGCGCGCGGGCCAGCATGCCGGCGCGCACGAAGGCATTGGTCTCCATGCGCGTGTCTTGCGCCAGCGCCAGCTCGCCCGTGGCGGAGACGGCGAGCAGGGCCGTGCCTGGAAAGCCCAGCGGCCGCGATCCGGGGCTATCGAGCCGTGTGGTGAAAACTTCGCCACGCTCGTCCTCCCACCTGGCGCTGTAGATCACGCTGTCGCCGTTCGGAGTAAAGCGAGCGGCTCGAATCGCGCCGCGGCGGAAGGTGAGGCGCTCGAATTGCACATCGGGCCGCGGGCGGAAGTACAGCCAGCCCATCGCCGCGCAAGCCAACCCCAGAAAGCCCGCGGCCATCCACGGCAGCCGGTTCCGCCTTGCCGGCAGCGGCGCGCCGGCGATGTGGGGGCCGCTGGCCGTCATGGTAACAGCATCCAAATCGAATGCGATGTCGCTTGCCGATTGGAACCGCTGCTCCGCAGACTTCTCCAGACAGTGCACCACGATTCGCGCCATGGCCGGTGTGTCGATGGGCTTCAGATCGGGTTCTTTGGTAAGGACGGCACCGATCAGATCGGCGCTGGTATCGCCCCGGAATGCACGTTCGCCGGTGAGCATTTCATAGAGCACGCAGCCGAAGCTGAAGATATCCGAGCGTTGATCCACGGCTTGCCCGCGTGCCTGTTCGGGGGACATGTACGCAGCTGTGCCCATGATGGCGCCGGCGCTGGTGGCCAAGCTGATGGTGGCGCCGTCGCCGGGCTGCGCGGCGGTCACCTTCGCCAGGCCAAAATCCAGAATCTTCACCCGGCCGTCCTTGGTGAGATACAAGTTATCAGGCTTGATATCGCGATGGGTGATGCCTTTGGCGTGCGCGGCGGCCAACCCGGCGGCAATCTGTTTCCCGTAGTCCGCCACCCGGGCGGTAGAGATCTTTCCGCGGCGCAGCCGGCTGCTGAGCGATTCCCCTTCGAGAAGCTCCGTCACCAGGTACGGCGATTGTCCGTCCGCGCCGATGTCATAAACGGTGAGGATATTGGGGTGGTTCAGCGCGCTGGTCGACTGCGCCTCAAGTCTGAAGCGCCGTAGGCGGTCCTCATCGGCGGCGAACGATGCCGGCAGAAGTTTGATCGCGACATCTCTCTGCAGCCGCGCGTCACGGGCTCTGAAGACTTCGCCCATGCCACCCGCGCCAATGAAGGCGGTGATTTCATATGGGCCGATGCGGTTGCCGTTGGAGCGGGGCATAGAGAGTGCGCAATTTCCGATAATATCTCACCTTGCGTTGGCCGTTGCCTCCGTGGGTCAGGCGGGCTCCCGCAACTTATCCAGGAAGTGAAAAAGCGTGACGCCGACGACGGCATTTAGCAGTCCCAGCACCAACGTGCGCTGGACTTCGAATGGAATCTGGCGCCCCAACAGTCCGCGCGCGAGCACCCAATACAGGAACTCGTGGAAAAAATAGAAAAAGAACGTCAGCAGCAGACGGATCACGGAGTGCTCGACGTCGATGCGCAGGCCCACCGAAGCGGCGAAGTATCCGACCAGTGTCTTGACAATGCCGTACATGCCCAGCGGCTGCTTGATGGACAGAGAGTCCTGCGCCAAGCCGATGAAGGCGCCGATAAAAAGTCCGCCGATCTGGCTGCGGCGCATCAGCGCGAAATAGATGGTGGCCAGCAGGGGCAGCTCCAGGTATCCCAGAACGGGGATGATGCGCGGAACATAGACCTGGAAGAGGATAGCTGCGAGGGGCACGAGCAACATCACGCGCGCGCGGAAACGCGAGACCTGCTCGCGCTGGTTTCCGACCAGGTAGCGATCGCCGTAGTCGGTCATTGGTGCGGCTGGGGAGGCGGCGCGGTTTGCGACGCGGCGACACGGCGACGCGGCGACGCGGCGACTCCGGTTTTCGTGCCGTCGGCGGGACCGGGTATGCTCGTTGGTTTAGTGGCGGCTGGCTGAGACACCTGGGCAGGCGGGTTCTCGGCGTCTCCCTGTCTCGGTGTCTCCGCGTCGCTCCCCTCCGCCCCGGGCGGCGGAATCTTCAGATTGAAGTCAGGCGGCTTTGAACCGGGCGCGCCCTCGCCGAATTTATGATTCTCGGCGGCGCCGATCTGGCGGTATTTCCGCAGCAACTTATCGGCATCCGTTCCCACTGGCCCGGCCGGTTGAACACCCTGCTCCCCGGGGGCAGGCGGGGGCGGCGTGCCCAGATAGATGGGCGCATTCGGCGGGGGCAGTTCGGGGATCGCCTGATGCACGCCCTCCAGCACAATCAGCACCGCCTCCAATCCGTGCTGGAGGCCGCTCGGTTCAACCAAAACCTCCTGGTAGGGCGAGCTGGGGCGCACTACGCGCACGACACCCACCGGAAAGCCTTTCGGAAAGATGCGATCGTCGCCCGAGGTAAAAAACATTTCGCCGACCTCGACCTTCTCTTCGCTTGGCAAGTAATCCACCTTGCAGGTCGACTGCCCTTGCCCTTTCAGCGTGCCCACGACGCCATTTTTTTGGGAAACCACGCCGGCCGCGAACTCGGGATCGGTGACCAGCATGACTTCAGAAGCGGTAGGGTAGGCGGCGACGACCTTTCCGACGATGCCGTCGGGCGTAACCACGGGCATACCTTTTTCAACGCCGGCGCCGGAGCCTCGGTCCAGGAAAACCACTTTCGAATTGGCGCCCGCGCCGGCGGCGATCACGCGGGCGGCGATAGTCCTGGATTGGGTGCGCTGCTGGAACGCGACCAGAGCCTTGGCGCGGTCGGCGGTGGAGATCTCGGTCTTGAGGAACTGGTTTTCCATCTTCAGGCGGTCCAGCTCGGCCTGCAGGCGGCGGTTATCTTCGCGCGCGTCGTGCATCAGAATATAGTTGCGGAAGAGGCCGGCGGTTCCGCTACGGACCGTCTCCAGCAGGCGCGCCAGCGGCGTGATGGCGGTGATGGACCAGATGCGAACCATGCGCACATCCCGATCGTTGCGCACCTGCACCGCGATCAGCACTAGCTGAGCGAAGATGACCAGCAGCAGGACTGTGATGTTGCGGTAACGATTGAGCAGCGTATCCATATCCGGGCTATCGCCGGGCCGATGTAATTAGTCGATCGATATTTTCCTCAGCAGCCTGAAATCGCTGAGCATTCGTCCGGTACCCAGCACGACCGATGCCAACGGATCGTCGGCGATGGACACCGGTAACCCGGTCTCCTCCCGAATGCGTTTATCGAGGTTCTTCAGCAGCCCGCCGCCGCCGGTAAGCACGATGCCGCGGTCGCTGATGTCGGCGCTGAGCTCAGGCGGCGTGCGCTCCAGGGCCACGCGGATGGCGTTGACGATGGTGGCGACACACTCGCCTAGGGCTTCGCGGATTTCGCTGTCGTCGATGGTGAGCGTCTTGGGCACGCCCTCGATCAGGTTGCGGCCCTTGATTTCCATGGTC
>Ga0209333_1000835_pt1 | contig 15966 bp, 11 predicted proteins | sample BlaSpr_A8_OM2_O3_FD_187982 | JGI IMG/M metagenome (GOLD analysis project Ga0209333, IMG submission 187982) | Forest soil microbial communities from Thunder Bay, Ontario, Canada - Black Spruce, Ontario site 2_A8_OM2_O3 (SPAdes) (version 2) | ecosystem: Environmental > Terrestrial > Soil > Boreal... | reverse complement strand
CTGGGCGGCTTGGACGTTTGGGTTTACAGCAAGCCGTTCGGCGAAGCGCAGCGCGGCGGCGATGTGTATTACGTTTCCAGTTGCGCGAGTGGACGCATCAGCCGTCTGCTTCTCGCCGACGTTTCCGGCCACGGCAACGCTGTCGCTTCCACCGCAGCCGACCTGCGCACGTTGATGCGGCGCTTCGTCAATCGACTGGACCAGAAAGAAGTCGTCCGCCTTCTCAATCAGCAGTTCACCGAGCTTTCGCGGCACGGCAGTTTCGCTACGGCTGTTCTCACCACTTTTTTCGAGCCTACTCGCCGGCTTTCTCTTTGCAACGCAGGCCATCCGCGACCGCTTCTGTATCGCGCAGCCGATAGCCGCTGGTCGCTCCTCGGCCATGCAGACCATCCCGAAAAAAAGGGCCTGCGCAATATTCCGCTCGGAATGTTTCAGATCGCCGATTACGAGCAGCTCGACGTGGAGCTCGAGCCTGGCGACTGCATGATCAGCTACACCGACGCGCTGATGGAATCCTGCGACGCCGACGGCCAAATGCTGGGCGAAGACGGCCTGTTGCGCATCGTGAATCTGCTCGGCGACGTCCCCGCTGAAAAACTTATCCCCTCGCTGCTGCAGGAAATCGGCGAGCGCTTTCCGCAAAATCTTTCAGCCGATGACGTCACCGTCCTCGTCGTGCGCGCCAACGGCCGCGCCATCCAGTTCACTTTCGCTGAAAAATTCGAAGCCTTCGGCCGCTTCGTGAAGACTCTCTTCCGCTCGCTGCGCCCCGGCGCGGATCGCGCCCCGTTCCCCGACGCAAATCTCGCCAATCTCGGCGGTGCCCTAATTCCCGCGTTCAACCGCCGCTGGCGCGCCCCTCGCCCCTCCGCAAAATAACTCCGCCTGGCACCACATCTGAAATCCATTTGTTTGCTCAGCACTTCGCGCTCTAGGGGTCGGCGCAACACTTGCCGGGATACAAATTAAAATGTCCAAGTTGGCCTAGCTACCCAAACCGTCAACGATTGGGACCTAAATCCTATTCATATCGCAGGGCGATCATGGGGTCCACGCGGGTGGCGCGGCGGGCCGGAAAATAGGACGCCGCGACCGCAACGAGTGTCAGGAGAAGCGAAACCGCAATAAACGTCAGCGGATCGTACGCGCTGATGCCGAAGAGAAAGCTTTGCAGCAGGCGCGTCAGTACCAGCGCCGCTACCAGGCCAACGCCCACGCCAAACAGCGCGAGCCGCAGCCCTTCGCCAACGATGATGCGGAACACATCCTTCGGCTGCGCGCCAAGCGCCACACGAACGCCAATTTCGCTGGTGCGCTGCGTCACGGTGTAAGACATCACGCCGTAAACGCCCACCGCCGCGAGCACTAGAGCGAGCATCGCCAGAATTCCGATGAGCCAGGTACGAAAACGGGGCTGCGCCACCGTGGTGGCCATGTTCTCTTCCATGGTGCGAACCTTCACGAGCGGCTGATTGGGATCGATCTCGGCGAGTGCGCTGCGCAGTGCCGATGTTTCCAGCGAGGGATCGCCTGCTGTGCGCATCACTACCGAAAGCTGGAACACCGGCAAAAGCAAATCCGCCTGCCGATAGGGCAAGTACATTTCCGCCTGCGGGTCAGTGCCCAGGCCGAAGTGAACATCACCGACTACGCCGACGATTTCCATGGTCGGCACTTCTTGTTCGGGCAGCGCGCCTAGCTGCAGCCGCTTTCCGAGCGGATTCTCATTGGGGAAAAAAGTGTGGGCCATCGTTGCGTTGATTATCACGACCGCAGGCGACTTTTCATTGTCCCCGCGTGTAAAGAATCTGCCTTGCAGGAGTGGCACACCTAATGTCTCGAGATAATTGGGCGTTATGGTGCGGTACCCTGCGGCGACAAACTCGTGCGGCGATTTCGGCGGACGCCCGGTGATATTGAAGTGGATGATGGAACCGCCCCCGCTGACGGGAAGAAAAGAAGCCGCAGCGGCAGATCGAACGCCAGGGAGCGATTTGGCGCGTTCGACTAGACGGTCGAAAAACTGGTAGCGATCTTGCGGCTTGGCATAGGCCGTTGGCGATAGAGGAATGTCAGCGACCAGAAGATGATCGGGCTGAAAACCCGGCGGAACTTCTTGCAAGCGGGAAAAGCTTCGCAAGAGCAGCCCAGAGCCAACGAGCAGCAGCATCGCCAGGGCAATTTCCATGGCGACCAGCGCGCCGCGAAGGACATGCTGGCCGGGCCCGGCCGTCGAGCCACGCGAGCCCTCATTAAGCGTCCCGCGCAAATCCAGATTCGCCGTGCGGAGTGCGGGCACGATGCCGAAGAGCAATCCGGTGAACAGCGAAACTACCGCAGTAAAAGCCAGGACCCACGGATCCAATCCAATCGGCGCGCCCTGCGGGATGCTGTCACCCGCAATCTTAGGCAAGAGTCCAACTGCAGCCAATGCGACGATTACGCCGAGCAAGCCGCCTGCCAGGGAAAGAAGAACGCTCTCGGTGAGAAGTTGCCGAATAACCCGGCCACGGCTCGCGCCCATCGCCGTGCGGATGGCGACTTCCCTGCCGCGAGAGGCTGCCCGGGCCAGCAGGAGGTTGGCGACATTGGCGCAGGCGATCAAAAGAACAAAACTCACGGCGCCAAGGAGGAGTAGGAGCGCGGGACGCGAGTTCTGCACGATCTCGTCCTGCAGACCGACAACATCCGCGCTGGTCCCCGTGTTGTAATCCGGATACTGCTGCTCGAGCCGCTTCGTGATTCCCACCATTTCGCCACGGGCTTGTTCCTTGGACACGCCCTGCTTGAGCCGCGCGAGCGGAATGATGCCGGGATGCCAGTTGCGATCGGCAGGGAGCGTTTTCGCCCAAGGCGTAAAAGGCAAGTACAGATCCGCGGGCTGCAGAATCTGGAAGCCGCTCGGCAAAATCCCAACGACGGTGTAAGGCTGCAAGTCCAGGTTGACGGTTTTGCCGATGATGTCTGCGGAGCCGCCGAAGCGCCGTTGCCACAAACCGTAGCTAAGCAACGCCACGGGCGCGCCGCCGGCGCGATCCTCCTCTGCGAGAAAAGTCCGGCCGATCTGGGCGTTGATTCCGAGCATTGAAAAAAGGCCCGCCGTGGCCATGCGAACATTCAGTCGCTCGGGCTCTCCGGCGCCGGTTAGCGTGATGGAGCTGCCGCGGGTCGCCTCCATTGATTCAAAGCTGTGGCTCTGGTCGCGCCAATCCAGGTAATTTTCATAGGAGGTGGAAATAATGGGAAAGGAACTCTTTTCCGCTATCAGAACCAGTCGGGATGGGTCGCGAAAAGGAAGCGGGCGAAGGAGTACGCCGTTCACCACGCTGAAGATGGCGGTGTTCGCGCCGATGCCAAGCGCAAGCGTGAGTACGGCGACGATTGTAAATCCCGGACTCTTCCACAACATCCGAACGCCGTAGCGCAGGTCTTGAATCAACGTACCCATGCTGCCTCCCGTCGCTCAGTCGAGATGCGACGCGTGCCAATCTTACTGCAAGAAGCTTGCGCCGTTCCACCTCGTCCGCCCTGCCGACAAGTGGTCACCTGCTCGGAATTTATCGCCGGACTGTCCAGCTCCTGATCAGTCGGGCGGTCTCAATTAGTCGACGAAACACTGACTCGAATGGCCGCGTTATTTAGAAGTTGTGCGCTCGGTTCCCCGACGCCACCCTCGCCAACATCGGCGGCGCCCTCATCCCCCGCGTTCAACCGCGGCTGGCGCGGTCCTCGCCCCTCCGCGAAGTAACTCCGCGTCACCGCACACCTGAAATCCAATTGTCCGGTTACCGTGGTGGTCTCAATGGGTCGATGCAACACCATCTAGTATAAAACTTCTGTTCAAGGTGGTGCGTATGACCCAAGGGAAACGGGTGGCGCTTTCTCCGGCGCAGCGGACCGAGCTGTGGAGCCGGTGGAAAGCGGGGCAGTCGCTGCACGTGATTGGGCGCGCCTTCGGCAAGCCCCATAACTCCATTCATGGTTTTTCATCGCAGCACGGTGGCATTGTTCCGCCAGTCCGTCGTCGCTCACTTCTGGTACTCACTGCCGTTGAACGAGAGGACATTTCTCGAGGGCTGGCTTCCGGCTCGTCCATTCGCGATATAGCCAAAGGTCTGGAGCGCGCGGCGTCGACAGTAAGCCGGGAAGTCGCACGCCATGGCGGCCGCCCTGAGTATCGAGCTCAGGAAGCGGATCATCAAGCCTGGGAATCAGCCCTGCGGCCCAAGCGCTGCCTTCTGGCCATTCATGTGAAGTTGCGGAAGCTGGTTGCGAGTAAACTGATTCTGGATTGGTCGCCGGAACAGATTTCTGGATGGCTGAAAGAACGAACGAAAACACCAACCGCTTGCTGCGTCAATACTTGCCCAAGAGAACCGACCTTTCCGGCTACACGCAATCCGAGCTGGACAAGATCGCGCTGCGTCTAAACCAACGTCCGCGAAAAACTTTGGGCTTTCAGACTCCTGCGAGTAAACTTCGCGCAAGTGTTGCGCCGACCCTCTGAACCCGCAGCGTTAATCAGGAGTTATCCAACGATTCGACCTTTTACAAATGTCGCAGTCCTTCTGCTACCCTTAGCCATAAATGGGCGGTTGGTTTGCAGACATTTTTGTTGAGTATCTGTTTAGAGTATTCGTCCGTGCAGTTAGGTTACTCCGTAGTCGCGGTTGGCCGGTCGTTGTGGGGACCGTGTTAAGCGCCGACTGTCCGCATGCTTCGTATGGTTGCACAGTCGCTTCCGTTTACTACGAATATCTGGTCGCCGATGAAAAGTATGGGGCGGCTTACGAGAAGCCCTTCATCTCTCACGATTCCGGGGTAGAATTCGCAGCTCAGTTCGTAAAAGGAATGGATTTTAGGATTCACCTGAAGCCTGACGAGCCGTCAACATCCGTGCCTTGCGATTGAAATATAGAATGGGCGAGCCAACTCCTGATGAGTCGGGTTAACCGGACTTTTGACGCACTAGGACTTCACTTGTCAGTTAGCGCGTCAATCAGGCACTGAGGCGTTACTTGTGATAACGCCTGTTTTCAACACGTATCTGAAAAGAGTCAGTTTCTGCGAATGCGGCAACCGGAAGTTAGCTGCTAGTCATCTCAAAAACACAAGTGATGGGCTGGTGCTCCGGCTCCAAAAGCAAAATGCGCCACCGGAAGTTATCCGGCAGCGCATTGGAAGTTACTTTCGACGCTGGAAGCTTTGGGTGGTGAGTCGGGTGCGTGATGTAACAGTGAGCGACGGGTCTAACTGACGCCCGAAACACCGTGTCCGATCCGTTTCCGCGCCATCAATAGTAAACCGACCCCAAGCAGCATGAGGACGCTTGAACTCGGCTCGGGCATGGTGGGCGTGGACACGACGCCAAATCCCAAGGTGCCACAACCAGTATACCCCTGACACCCATCAGGGTAGCCGGGTCCGACGACGTCAACAAGGTAGAAGGTAAGTGATGAGCCGACGGACGCATACCAGACGTAATTATCGGTGGTCTTGTCCCCCAAGGGGATGGTCACCACAGCGGACAAGCTGTCGAATGTGACGTCCATGGTCGTGGGTGCCGGAAATACCACGTCGGTCGCAGTGGGGAGGGCGCATACGCCGACGCACCCCATGGTCGTAAAAAACGGCTCGTAGGAGTCGGCGTGCGCGATGGGCGCACCAACGGCCAGCACTAGCACGGTGAGAATAATCCACAATAATTTTCGCATTGTCGCCATTCCTCTAACCAAGATTTGCACTTCGCAAAATGGGCCGAATTGAGGGCCAGTATCAACGAACGCCGCGTGAACGCAAGTACAAAATAAACTTTGTGAGTACTAGAACCGGCCTCTGCTTGGGCGCGGGGGCAAGCTCCCCGGAATGATGCCAAGCGGCGGATTGCTTTTGATAAATCGCGTTATCACAAGTAATCGACTCGGTCAGAGGCGGGTCAACTCCTGGCAAGTCGGATAACCGGACAAGTGCCGTACCATTACTCCACTTGTCCGGTTCGCGCGTTAATCGGGACTTAGGCCACCTTCCTGAATTACGTTGGGTTCGAAGAGAACAAGGGCTGGCCCAATCTCTCTTATTGAAGCTCCACGACCGTCACGACGCCCTCGTCCAAAATCGCCAAGCAATGGCCGTCGGGACTCATAGAAAAATTAAAGTCCCTGTGATAGGGCGTTTCCGTGGGGATCGAAGCAAGTTCCTTTCCGATCGCATCCAAAACCAGGACGCGACGAGCAACCAGCTTCCCACCAATGTCGAGGCGGGGATGCGCGCCGCGCTCCGTATTCACCATAAATGCAAAGCGGTCGTAGCGTTCGTCTGTCGTTATCTTAGAAGGGTCGATAGAGTCGTGCTTCGGCATTTCCTTGGAAAACTTGACTTGCCCGTTAGCACCAATCAGGTCTGCCGTGAATTGTCCGCCTTTAGTGTCGCCGATCTTAAGAAGCGTCTGGTCATTAAGGATGTAGCGCCACCCTCCTTTCCCCCACATCGGGAATTCCTCGTAATGCTCCACGTCGCAAAAGGGGAAGCGCACGGTGAGATCGTCGTCTCTATCGTAATGCGTCCGGTATGCAAACTTATCCGTGATCTGCATTGAGGCCATTTGAGAGCAAGTTCGAACGACGTGTGGAGGTGAAGACGATGCATCCAGGATGACGTAGGCAGCGCCATCGCGGCCTCCGACAAGAGGTGAAGCGTTAAGAATCAGCGTCCGGAGACTAAACGATTGGCTGATAGAGCAAGTCTCAGGACAAGGTGCGAGAAGCTGCCAAGACCCGGACTGTCCTTGGTTTCGGTCTTCCGAAAAGAACTGAAGTCTATCGTTAGCTCTAGCCAAGATTTGGTCGTCGGGGCCTAAATAGAGCGCATTGGTGTACCAGCTATTGGTGGGCAGAGCGACGGAAAGGTCCAATTTGCCTTCCGCCGTGAATCGCATGATATGAAAGGAGCGTTCGGGATGTTCCCTCGTGGCCAGGGCATCGCTCTCGCGCACCGCGAATCCAACTAAAACACGGCCTTTGTGATCGAGCCAAAGGTTCTGGCTAAACTGACGTCCAAATAATTCTCGCCTCTTAGGAACCGATTGCCAGCCATAGACGTCAAGTTTAATCTTGGTGACGTTGACGGTTTGCGGCTGGGCGTAAACATACGGGCACGCGCAGACGATAACCACTAAAAGAGACCGAGTGACGCTCTTCTGCAAGCTGCGCGGGATCGGGTACCCTGCGCAACGTTGTCGCCATTGTTTCTCGTCGAGACCGAGCATCGTTGGGCCAAATTTATCATGTTTTGGCGCTAGTGCCTGGTAAGTCGGATTACCAGAAACTTGAAAAAACACATGCATCCGGCCACAGATTGACAGGAAGGCATCCTCAACTTAGTCTTGCGGCAGAAGTTTGATGACCTATTCTAGCCCAAGAGCATTTTTGCAGATAAACCGTCCGTTTGGACTGAACGTCGTGCTCGCCTACTTCGTTACCTACATCTGTCTCATTTCTTTCCGATTGCTCGTCGATCTCGATTTTCATTTGTATCGCTTGATAGTTCAACCGTATCGGGTTGCGGAACTAGGTTTTGGTCTGCTAAGTGTTTTGGTCGTCGTCGGGCTTAAACGAATGCGAGAGTGGGGCCGAGTGCTCGCGATCATTTTGGCGGGGGTAAATGCAGTCTCAGTCATATGGTTCTATGTGACCGTTTTATTTTTCGGGGCTTGGACGCTCGTACCACATCAACTGTGGCCGAACGTCAAGGTTCTGTTGACATTGGGATTAGGAGTCTACGTCGTTTGGTACCTATCACAGCCCATTATAAGAAGAGCATTTCGGCATCTTAATACTCTTCCGCCCACAGTTACGGATGAATCCGAGAGCGCATGCGATTAAAACTCACCAAATTGTCCTAACTCCCGATAAGTCGGATTACCGGACATTTGAAGTAGCGCTAATCAGGCTCTCGGCTGTCCGCAACGTAGTTTATTCAGAACTGGGATCTGACAACGTCTCCCAATCGACCTATTGAATGCCAGGCGGGGTGACCACGACTGCACCAGGTTCGACTGGATATCCGTGCGACGGCTCGAATGTAAGCACCATCAGCAGCATCTCGCCAAGATCTTGCTTGGTTCGGATGTGGCTTCGGAAGTTGGCGATTAGGTTCGGAATGCTGATGACAAAATCGTTCGACTTCGTGTAGACACAGATCACCCGTTGCCCATTGATGACTTGTTCTTCCCGCCAGGCAACATCCTTCCTGTCGACCAAATCGGCTGCAACGCCGAAATAGCCTCCGATTGTGAACTCGATCCGCGTGCCCGCATCTTTGGAAATTGTTCCTCCGACGCTCTCGATACCGCGTACGATCTGAATGCGATACCCCGGGAGTAGCTGGACCGGCGACGCCTTAACTTCGTCCCTCGCTCTAACCTGATTCTGGGCGGACGATGTCAACGACGCAAAAAGTAACGCGGGTACGAATACATATCTCCACAGCTTCGTCATCGGGTTACCTCGTTGGGTTGTGCTAATTCACTGAAAAAGTCGCCCCAGTTATATGTCCTTCGGGGGCAGTATACATCGCTCGATAATGGTTCAACCGCCGGTCAGTGCCTGATAAGTCGGATCACCGGACATGTCCTTTACTAGTACTCCACTTGTCCGGTTAGCGCGTGCGGGATCGAGTAACGAACAGAATTTATCGCGTGGACGAGTCATGCCCAGTGGGGCGATCAGAATGGCTCGCACTAATAGCGGGCAGCAAGGGAATGGCGCGGATGAGGAATGAAGGCCCACCCCTAGGGATACACTCGCCTTCTTTAGATGGCGCGACCGTCCCATAAGCACATGCACTCACGTCCGTGACGGAGCCTGGAGATATGTAATGGGTACGGCCGTCGACGGTATATTCCATACGGTCGGTAAACTCACGAACGCTGTCCGCACGGATCACTTTGCCATTCTTGAGATGCAAGTAGGCAGGCTTCGGCGGATCTTCGATCTTGAACGTAAACGTAAGCGGAACCTCCGTTTCTTTCGGCGCTCCTACCACCCGGCCCCCGATTATGAGGCGCCACTGACGAACGGCGTTCATGGTCGATTCAACAAGGAGTGGATCACCGGAAACGGCTTGCAACTCGGCGATGGAATTGTTTTCACCAATAACCAGGATGAGTTTCACTTCCCCTTCGATGCCCGCGAGCCGAGCCTCTCTAGGGTAAGTGGGGCTCACAGAATTTGTGGTGAGGCAGCAGAGTTGGTCCTGCGTGATGTGACTGCGCGCCTGAGGCGTCGCGCTCTGGGGAATCGCCTGCGCAAGAAGAACCGAGAACAGAAAACAAAAAAAGGCTTGAGCTAACGGCGCGGCCGACGACATGCAACCTTTATAGCATCTTGGAACGGGATCGGTCACCATGGTCGAAGACGACGGCCTTCAAACCGTTACGAGGCCGCTTGGACGGGTAGATCAAGGGAACGCCAAGTCCTGATCTGTTTTCCTGTAGTGACGCCCGTATTCTCAGCTCGGCAACAATCTTCATCGCCAACGCAATGTTACACCAGACAAATTGGACATTCGCGGCTGACCCGATTTCGATATGATGTAAAACGCCAGAGGGAGAAAATCATTCCATGCATAGGTCATCGCGAGCGATTCTGCGTCTTTTGATCGAATTGGCGTTGGTAATGGCAGCTTTCCCTGATCTACATTCTGTTTTATTAGCGCAACAGTTTTCCCCGAACCTTTATTCCGGGCTGCACTGGCGATTTATCGGACCGTTCCGCGGTGGCCGCTCGAATGCTGTTGCCGGCGTGCCAGGGCAGCCAAACACTTTCTACTTCGGTTCAGTCGGTGGCGGCGTATGGAAGTCTGAAAATTCGGGACGCACGTGGATTCCAATTTTCGACTCCCAGCCCGTACCATCCATCGGCGCAATTGCCGTCGCGCCGTCAAATCCGAACGTACTTTATGTCGGAACGGGCGAGTCCGACATGCGCTCGCAGATCTCCTTCGGCAACGGACTGTATAAATCGATCGATGCAGGTAAGACATGGGCTCACATTGGTCTCGATAATGCCCGGCAGATTGGCCGCATCCTCGTTGACCCGCACAATCCGGACATCGTCTTTGTTGCAGCACTCGGGCACGCTTATGGCCCAAACCCCGAGCGCGGTGTGTATCGTTCCACTGACGGCGGCGCGGTTTGGCAAAAAGTTCTGTATAAGAGCGACAACGTCGGGGCCATTGACCTCGCATTCGACCCGCACAATTCGAGCACGATTTATGCCACGCTTTGGAGCACGCGACGCCCCCCGTGGAGTATTTATCCGCCGTCTTACGGTCCCGGCAGCGGAATATTTAAATCCACCGACGGTGGAGACACCTGGCAGCAGCTCACCCAGGGACTGCCCACCGAACGCGTAGGCCGCATCGGAATCGCCGTTGCTCCTACAAACTCGAATTTGATTTACGCGATTATTGACGCCAAAGTCGGCGGCATCTATCGGTCGGACGATGCCGGCGCTTCCTGGCACAAAATGTCGGACGAGAAACGCATCTGGGGCCGCGGGTGGTATTTCTGTAATGTGGCTGTAGATCCGAGAAATCCCGAAACGGTGTACGTCTCAAACACTTCGCTTTATCGTTCCACTGACGGCGGCAAGAATTGGACGTCCATCAGGGGCGCGCCGGGCGGCGATGATTATCACCAGCTCTGGATTTATCCCGACGACCCGAAACGCATGATCCTTGCCAGCGATCAGGGCACTATCGTCACCGAAGACGGCGCAGTTACTTGGAGCTCGTGGTACAACCAGCCGACCGCGCAGCTCTACCACGTCTCTGCCGACTATCGTTTTCCTTACTGGGCCACCGGCGCCCAGCAGGACAGCGGTGCTGTGGGGGTTCCGGCGCGCAGCGGCCACACCGAGATTTCGATGCATGATTGGACCGGGATCTGCGCGGGCGACGAAGCCGGTTACACCGCTCCCGATCCCCTGCACCCCGAAATACTCTTCGGTGACAATGTGACCAAGTGCAATGTGATCACCGGTGAACTCCGCAACGTTTCGCCGGAGCTCAGCCGCAAAGGGCCATTCCGTAGAACCTGGACTCTTCCGCTTGTCTTTTCCGAGGCCGATCCTCATGCTCTGTATTTCAGCGATCAGTTTTTGTTCAAGACCTTGGACGGCGGAGATAGCTGGGCTCAGATTAGCCCCGATTTGACCCGCGAAGATCCTGGCGTACCATCTAACCTCGATGAAGCAACTGCCGCCGACGCACCTCCCGGCAAGCGCCGCGGTGTTATCTACACCATTGCGCCTTCGCCGATTCCTGCTAGCCCGGACTTGATCTGGATCGGCACCGACGACGGCTACATCCAGAAGACACTTGACGGCGGAAAATCGTGGCAGAACGTCACGCCTCCTGAGCTCACCCCGTGGAGCAAGATCGTGATGATGCAGGCATCGCATTTCGATCCCGACGAGGCCTACGCTGCGGTGGACCGCCATCGTCTGGAAGACAACGACCCTTATATTTACCGCACGCGCGACGCCGGTAAAACCTGGCAGCGCATTAGCAATGGCTTGCCCGCAGGGGTCTACATGCAGACCGTAAAGGAAGATTCAAAGCACAAAGGGCTGCTGTTTGCCGGCACCGAACTTGGCGTTTACGTTTCATTCAACGATGGCGATGAGTGGCAATCGTTGCAGCTCAATCTGCCACCGGTTTCGATGCGCGACTTTGCAATTCACGGAGACGACTTGATTGTTGCCACGCATGGTCGCGGCTTCTGGGTCCTGGACGACATCACGCCGTTGCGCCAAGTCACTGACAAACTCGCGCAGTCTGAAGCCTACCTTTTCCGGCCGGCCGATGCCATTCGCATGCACCCGGGCACGGACTACGCTTCGCCCATGCCGCGCGACGAAGCGCTCGCCGACAATCCGCCCGTCGGTGCCATGCTCGACTATTTTTTGAAATCGGATGCATCAGGTCCCTTGCTGATCGAAATTCTCGATGCCAAAGGTCAACTCGTCCGCCGGTATTCGAGCGAAGAAAAAGCTCCTCCTGTGAAACCCGAAACGCTCGAGTTCCCCGCAGACTGGAGACCTGCGCCCCAGCCGCCTTCGGCCTCTGCTGGTATGCACCGCTGGATTTGGGACCTTCACTACACGGCGGTTCCAGGCAGCACACATCTCGTCGGTGATGAATTTGTTGTCGCCCCACGCGGAGTCACCGCGCTGCCCGGCACCTACACCGTAAAATTGACCGTCGCCGGCCAGAGCTACTCGCAGCCGCTCACAGTCAAGCTGGACCCGCGCATTCAGACTTCCCCCGCGGAATTGCTTAAGCAGTTCGACGCCGCCACCAAAGTGTCCTGCCGGCAAGCTGAAATCATCGAAGCGCAGCGCGACGTGCAGCAGGTGCTCTCGCAAGCGCGCCAGCTTCGCTCGCAAATTCAAAATAATGCCGCGCTCGCCTTGGCCCTCGATGCGCTCATTCAGAAAGCGGAAGACGTCGCCGGAACTCCGCCAGCTCCCTTCGGCCTCCTTCCCTCGAAACCGCCCAAGGAGCAGCCGGACTTATCTTCGCTGATGGCAAAGTTCGCACACATTTTCTCCGCGATAAACGACGGCGACTCAGCGCCGACCAGCGAGGCCATGCAGGCATTCGCCGCAGCCCAGGTGATCTTCGCTGACATAATGGCGAAATGGATTGCCCTCACCAAAGATCTGCCGCCGATGAACACCCGATTGAAACAGTCCGGCTTCGCCCCCATTATGCTTGCTCCTCAAAGCTCCGCTCCAGCGGCGAGTCAACCGTGTGAATTGGAAACTAATTGAATAGGCCATCCCATGGCTTCACTGCCGATGGAATGCGCGCGGAGCTTCATGAGTGTACGTTCATGCCTGATAAGTCGGATTAGCGGAGGAGTGAACGGAAGAGATTACGGGAAGGTTGCGGGCGACTATGTAGCCCTGTAACTGAAGAGTTTTTGGCATTCTCGGCGGAGAAATCCGCCGATGACGGGAACGGGGTGATTGCCCTTCTTGAGGACAAAGCGGCAGGAAATTAAACAAGCTCGCCACTTATAGTCGTCCGTACCACGCTTGCGGCCGTAAGCAGCAATGTCTTCTTGGGAAACGCCGAAGACCACCGCGCCAATTCTGGACCACACGCAGGCGCCCGCGCACATGGCACAGGGTTCGTGCGTGGAGTAGAGCACGAAGTCAGTCAGGTACCGGCCGTAGCCGCTGGATACGTACTTGAGCGTTTCCAACTCCACGTGCTTGATGCTTGATCCCGAGGTTTTCACTCGGTTACCGGCGCTGGCAATAACCACCTCGCGACCGCCCGTGAGGCGCGCGATCACCGCTCCTATGGGATAGTCGCCTCGGTCACCGGCGCGTTTGGCCTCTGCAATGGCTAGCTCCATGAATTTCTTTCGCGGTTTGTAGGACGCAGGGATCATGTAGTTAGATTATATCCGTTTGTCGCGAGTGTTTCCCGGATAGCCGCACATGTCCGGTTGACGCGTTGATCAGGCATTGCTTGCTGTAACGCTTTCTATTTCTTTCGCATCTGATGGAGAACAAAGCTGGAAGGAGAGGATATGGGCATGTTTGCAATTACTGGAATCACTGGCCAGGTAGGAGGCGAGGTGGCTCGCAACCTGTTGGCGGCGCATCAAAATGTTCGGGGAGTGGTCCGCGACGTCAGCAAATGCAAAGAATGGGCCGAGCGTGGCTGCGGGCTAGTGAGCGCGGATATTAATAATGCTGCGGAGCTGGCAGCTGCATTCAAGGGTGTCGATGGCGCATTCGTTCTCGTGCCGCCTAACTTCGATCCATCGCCTGACTTTAATGAAGCGCGGACATTGGCCGCCACGTTGAGTTCAGCGTTCGTCGCGGCGCGCCTGCGTAAAGTCGTATATCTCTCGACGATTGGAGCGCAGGCAACGCGCTCAAACCTGCTGACGCAGCACACCATCATCGAGCAAGCGCTCCGAAAGCTGCCGGTGGCAATCACCTTTCTGCGGCCGGCGTGGTTCATGGAGAATTTTGCCTGGGATGTTGCTCCGGCGAAGAACGGCGCGATTCAAAGCTTCCTGCAACCCCTGGATAAGCTGTTCCCTATGGTTGCCACTTCCGACATCGGGCGCGTAGCTGCCGAACTACTGCAGGAAACGTGGGAGGGCCAACGGGTGATCGAGTTGGAAGGGCCGCGTCGTGTGACTCCGACGGAAGTCGCTGCTACCTTCGCTAATCTATTGGGCCGTCCCGTGAGAATAGAAGCAGTGCCGCATGAGACGTGGGGAGCGCTCTTCAAATCACAAGGCATGAAGAACCCTGAGCCGCGGATTCAGATGCTCGATGGCTTCAATGAAGGATGGATCGAGTTTGAAGGCAACCCGGCTGGTACTCGAAAAGGAAAGGTGGCCCTGGAAACCGTACTGCGGACACTCATCGAACGTGACAGTGCGATGAAAGCGGTCTCCAGCGCCACTTGACTTCCGAATTGTTAGACGAGTAAGTGTTCGATGTGGATGGGTAGATCGCGCACGCGGACGCCTGTAGCGTGATAAGTAGCGGAAGTTAGCGCCGATGCAACACCTGTAAGACCGATTTCGCCGATGCCGCGGGCGCCGTATTCATTTAGCACCGTATCCGGATAATCCAGGAAGATGCAGTCCATCTCGGGGATGTCGGCATTTACCGGAACAATATAGTCCGCGAAATTGTTGTTGATGGGATGACCGTTGCGAGTGTCGTAGATGGTGGCTTCGAACAGGCCCATGCCGATTCCCATCACTACGCCGCCTAGCATCTGGTTTCGAGCCGTCTTTGCGTTAATCATGCGGCCGCCATCTATCACGGTCAGCCAACGCGTTACACGCAGGCGAGCGATGCCTGGATCGAATGAAATTTCGCAGAAGTGCGCTCCGAAAGAATGCGTGGAGAACTTTTTCATGTTCGCATCTGCGTCCGTTTTCGCATTGCCGTCCAGGCCTGCGAGGTTACGCAAAGCCAGGATGTCCTGGAAGAGGACGCCTGTATCGGGAGACTTATCCTGGACGTGAATGCGTGCCTGAGTCATCTTCAATGTCTTGGCATCGGCGTTTTGAAACGGAGAACTCGGTGTGCGCACGGCTACTTGAATTACAGCTTCAACGGCTTTCTGGGTGGCCTCGACAATTGCTGGAAGCACCGTGGTCGTAGCCGACGAGCCTCCGGAGGTTGGGCCGGGAGGCAGAGCGCTGTCACCAAGCACCACTTGAATTTTGTCCAGTGGCAAACCCGTTTTGTCGGATACAACTTGAGCGAAGACAGTGTAAGTGCCGGTGCCGATATCCTGCGTGGCGCAGGACGCGCGAGCAGTTCCGTCGGCTAAGAGCCTGACGCGAACCTCGGCCGCGTGACGCGACGCCGGCCAATTGCACGTGGCCATGCCCCAACCAAGAATTAGATCGCCGTTGCGCATCGAGCCGACTTTCGGATCGCGCTTGGACCACCCGAACCGGTCCGCCCCAATCTGATAGGCTTCGCGAAGATGTTTGCTGGACCAGGGGAGATTGGAAGCCTCGTCGGTTTCCGCGTAATTTTTCAGGCGCAGTTCGAGCGGATCCATATGCAGCTTAATCGCCAGTTCATCCATGGCGGATTCAATAGCAAAGAGCGCCGGAGTTCTCCCGGGGCCACGCATGGGTGTTGGCGTTCCGACGTTCAGGTGCGCTAGATGTTGAATCGCAGTGTTATTGGGGCAGCTATAGAGCAGCGATGACACCTGCGTACAGTCTTCGACGTAATCATCCACCAAGGATGTGTGCTGAAGGATGTCATTTTGGAATGACACGAGCTTGCCGTCCTGTGTGGCACCCAAACGCATGCGCTGTTGAATCGCGGGACGGTGGCCGACAGTGGTGAACATCAAAGTTCGCGGCACAGACACTTTCACAGGACGTCCGACCTT
>Ga0209333_1000833_pt1 | contig 15983 bp, 17 predicted proteins | sample BlaSpr_A8_OM2_O3_FD_187982 | JGI IMG/M metagenome (GOLD analysis project Ga0209333, IMG submission 187982) | Forest soil microbial communities from Thunder Bay, Ontario, Canada - Black Spruce, Ontario site 2_A8_OM2_O3 (SPAdes) (version 2) | ecosystem: Environmental > Terrestrial > Soil > Boreal... | reverse complement strand
AGAACGCCGACCACACCACAGAACGACGCAGGCTGCCGGATGGATCCGCCCGTGTCGGTGCCGAGGGTCGCCACCGCCATGCCCGTAGCCACGGCCGCGGCCGAGCCTCCGCTGGAGCCGCCCGGCACGCGATCGAGATCGTGCGGATTGTGCACCGGCCCGTACGCCGAGTTTTCATTCGACGAGCCCATGGCGAACTCATCGCAGTTCAATTTGCCTAGCAGCACAGCTCCTGCGGCCTCCATGCGCGCCACCGCGGTGCAATCGTAAGGAGGAATGTAGTGGCCCAGAATCTTCGATCCCGCCGTGGTGCGCACGCCGCACGTCGACATCACATCTTTGATCCCGACCGGCACGCCGCCCAGCGGCGGCAATGGCTTGCCCTCGGCAGCCATCCGGTCGATGCGATCCGCCTGCTCGAGAGCACGCTCTTTGCACAAAGTCAGGTAGGCGCCGATTTCTACATCTTCCTTCTCGATGCGCGCGTAGTGCGCTTCTGCGAGCGCGAGCGCCGTCGTCCTGCGCTCCTGCACAGCGGAGCGGGCGGCATCGATGGTGAGCTGAGTTGGTTCCATTCGGTTCACGGACGGCCCAGAAATGCTTGCGGCTTACGGTTGTTGAATCAGACGAACAGTTCGCCGCTATGCTTTATTTTTCAATCACCTTCGGAACCCGGAAGAATGTCCCATCCGCGTCGGGTGCGTTCGCCAGCGCCAACTCTTGGGACAAAGACTTGCGCAGTCCCTCGACCAAATCTTCACGATTCACGTAGGCAAATCGATCGCTTCCCTGCTTGAATTCTTCGACACTATAGCGATCCGACACCTGCGCCATGGGTTCGACGTTCGACGTGTCCAGTTCGTTCAATCTCTCCACGTAATCGAGGATCGAATTCAAATCGCGCAGCATAGCCGTTCGCTCGTCCCCGGAAAGTTCCAGGTTGGCGAGATCGGCCACGTAGGCAACGTCTTTTTCCGTGACCTTCATCTCCGTTGACTCATTCCCGGGCGACTCATTCCTGTCGTCCCTGGAAGCACGAACTCAATTCTCTCGATTTTTTGACCGGCATAGCGATTCAGCATCGCAACATAACGTGGCGCGAGGCGTTGCAACTCGCGCTTCCATCCAGCATCCGGAACTTCGACGCGTAGCACCGCATCGGAAAACTCTACAGCCTGGGTACGCTCAGCAACAACCGACCCACAGACCAGCGGCCACGCGAGCACCGGAGCTTCACCTCGCGGCACGCGCCGAAGCGCGCCCACCACAATCTTTTCCAATCCGCCGCCTGCCTGCTCCACTGCAACTCCGCTTGGGCTAAGCCCGCAATTTAGATGGGTTGAGATTTCGATTCTAGCATTCCGGTTGCTCGTACATTGGCCTTCAGCGAGAGTGCACCATCAGAGCGGGAATGCGCTCTTTACGAACTCGAGCGCCGATTCGCGCGAGGGCAATCGCCCTTCAAGCTGACCGTCTTCCACCGCTTCCAGTATCTCCCGGAATCGGGGTCCCGGCGCATATCCAGAAGCGATCAAGTCGTCGCCGGTGATCAACGCGGCAGGGCGAATCTCCTCCGGCGGAATCTCAGTCAGTTTCTTCTGAAGCAACTTATAAGTGCTGAGGTTGCGATGACTGGCCAGGCTGTCGGCACGGTGCAGGGCTAAATGTTCATCGAAGCCGGGCAGTCGCAGGAATTTTTTCAGAGTCGACTCTTTCATGCCCGTGACCTGCCCGAAGCGCATGTGATTGTCGATCAGGGCAAGGACCTGGGCCGCATCGTGGTTGGCGAACCGTAAACGCTCACAGATTTCCTCCGCAATCTTGACCCCGACATCCACATGGCCATCGAAGCGGATGCGATCGGGCGCGACCCGGAAGGTTGCAGGCTTGCCCACATCGTGCAGCAGCGCGCCCCAAGCCAACGTAGACGAGCAAGGCTGAGGCAAATTCTCCAGCAGCAGCAGCGTATGGACGAAAACATCGCCTTCGGGATGGAACGCAGGAGGTTGTTGAACTCCCTTCATCGCAGAAATTTCCGGCAAGACTTCTTTGAGCAACTCGGTTTGATCCAGTAAAAGAAAAGCTCGCCTGCCATGGCCTTCGGTGAGCATTCGAGTGAGTTCGTCGCGAACACGTTCGCGGGAGACCACCTGGATTTCGCCGGCAAGGCGTTGCATCGCAGCCAGCGTCGACTCGTCTATCGCGTACTCAAATCGCGCGGCAAAGCGGACAGCGCGCAGCATGCGTAATTTGTCTTCCGCAAAGCGCCGCCCCGGATCACCGATGGCGCGTATGATCCCGGCATCCAGATCTTTTTGACCGCCTACGAAATCGAGCACTTCGCCGCTCACCGGATCGAGCATCATGCCATTGATCGTGAAATCCCGGCGCGCAACGTCCTCCCGTGGATCCTGGCTGAATCGGACTTCATCGGGACGGCGGCCGTCGGAGTAGCCGAGATCGCTCCGGAAAGTTGCCACTTCCACGGCGTCGGCCTTCGGTAGGTTGTTCTCGCTTCCGTTCTCACGCTGCTCTTCCGGCAGCGGCACCAGAACAACGCCAAACTGCGCTCCAACGGCGTAGGTCTCGGGAAAAATCTCCATCACTTGCGCGGGACTCGCGCTGGTCGCCACGTCGAAGTCAGCAGGCTCTCGCTTCAACAGCAAATCGCGCACACATCCACCCACAAGATAAGCCTGGAAGCGGTGCTGGCGCAGCGTTTGGATGATCGAGATGGCAAAGTGCTGGGACATGAAGCGGTGCCGGGCGCAAGGCCCACAGGTTTTATCATACGGCCGCACTTTTATTTGATGTTATGTAGGAACACTTACTTGGTGTTATTCAAGGAGATCGCAGAGAATACTAGCGCGGAAATCACGCGGCGTTACGTTCAATCCCGGCTTCTTCTTTTTGCCCTGTCTTACTTGCCCACGCCATACGCGGCGTATTATGTGCAATACCGATCTGTCCCTGAGCGTTCAAAACGATGATGCCGCCGTGCCCATTCAACCGCTGCTGCAGAGAATTCATGGCTTCCTGCGCCGCCCACTCTGGAAGGTTGCCCGCCAACACCCGGTCGGCGGTCCATTTTGCCAACACTAGCTTCATGATGGGCTCGCCCCAACCAGTGGTCGAGACGGCCGCGCTCAGGTTATCGGCATAGCAACCGCAGCCGATCAGGGAAGAATCGCCAAGCCTTCCGGGAGCCTTGTTCAGCGTCCCGCCGGTCGAAGTCGCGGCACCGATATTACCCTCGCGATCCAGGGCAACCGCCCCCACCGTATCGTGTGAAATCGTAGGAGCGAACAAATCATTTTCGCGGCCCGCCGTCCCGCGCTGAACGTCGCGCAGACGTTTTACTTCTCGCGCAATTACTAATTCTTCGTTTTTGCAGAGTGCAACGCCATGCTCCACAGCGAATTGCTCGGCTCCCTCGGCGACGAAATAGACGTGCGGACTCTCGCTCAAAATCTTGCGCGCCACCCGTATGGGATTTCTCAACCGTTCTACACCTCCCACGCCTCCGGCCCGGAGCGTGGCGCCATCCATAATCAGAGCATCCAACTGCACCTTGCCCTCGCGGTTCAGAAAACTTCCCCGCCCTGCATCGAAGGTCTCGTCGTCTTCCATGACGACGATGGCTTCCTCGATCGCATCCAGCGCCGGGCCGCCATGCTCCAGAACTCGCCAACCCGCCGCCAGCGCGTTTCGCACTCCGCGCAGGTGCGGTTCCACCATGTCATCGGGCATAGCCCACGCGCCGCCGTGAACCACAAGAACAGGATTAACAGGCAAGGAGAATGTCCTCAGAAAAATTGAAGCGACCTGATAGTCTAGCATCGCGCGCGGACACAAAAGCGTGGGCAGCGTTGTCTTGCGACGCTGCATGGACGTCGCCCTTGAGGCGGGTCGACATCGGTTACGTCTTGTCAGAGGTGAGCGCAGCTCGGACAATTTCCGTCAAGAAGCGGTAGCCATCGGTGTCGATCTTTCCTTCTTGAGTTGTGCTTTTCACTCCTCGAGTTCGGATTCGTACTTCACATAATATTCCGCATCGCCGACAATCAGCAGTTCCAAGGGCTTTTAGATCGGCTGATGCTTAACGCACCACCAGCTGCGAGTTTGGCAAATCAAATGGCCGTACCTACTGTCAAGGGATAATTGCCCTGTCTTTTTGCCTGGTCCTGGTCTTGGGCCAGGCGGGCTGCTCCCTTTCAAAGGGCAGGATTCATAGCTGCGAAGAAGCAAACTATTTTCGCATCCACTGTGCAAGTCAGCAACGGGTATGCTTCCACATGCGATTCTCAAAAGCGGGCCCGATATATCCATCGAACCGGCTACGCGGCCTGGCCCGCTTTAGCGGAGGCGGGCAGCGCGTCCTGAGTCCTGGTCCAGGTATAGCGCATGCGATGGATCACGGTGAGAGTGGAGAACACGGCGATGATCCACAGCACTGGCGCCATGCGGTTGAAGAGCGCGCCGATGATTACCAATACGAGGCGTTCGGGGCGCTCCATAAAGCCCACCCGGCAGGATCCAATCAGCGACTCGGCGCGGGCGCGCGTGTAGCTGACCATGATAGCGCTGACCATGACGAAAGCTGTGAGCACGACATAGAAGAAACGGTCGCCGCGCGCGTAGAAGACCAGCAATCCCAGAAACTGCGAAGCGTCGCTGTAGCGGTCGACTACCGAATCGAAAAAGGCTCCGAAGCGCGTGACCCGGTTCGTGGCGCGAGCTACCTGGCCGTCTACCAGATCGAAGAAGCCGGAGAAGATAATCACCAGACCGGCAAGGAAAAACAAGTGCCGCTGCGTGCTGGCGGTGGCGGAGCCGAAGAGGATCGCCGCCCAGGTGTTCACCACCAGGCCCATGAACGTCAGCACATTCGGATTGATGCGCGACAAGGCCAGCCAGCGGACAATGGTATCGAGCAAAACGCCGCACGCTCGACCGAAGGCGCTCGTCCATGATCGATTAGACGACGACCCTGACATTCTAGGCTTCCGCCTTCTCTGGGTCAGCCTGATCGTGAACCGTTATCAGGCTCAAGATTTCCAACTCGCGCTTGCCGTTGGGAGTGATTACGGTCGTTTCGTCGCCGACCTTCTTGTTGAGAAGAGCGCGCCCAATGGGTGAAGTAGTCGAGATTTTGCCTGCGCCTACATCGGACTCTTCGCTGGTCACCAGCTTGTACTCTATTTCTTCGTTTTTTGTGCTGTCATATACCTTGACCGTGGAACCCAGCCCCACCTTATCCTTGGGGATATCGTTCATGTTGGTCAAGGAGAGATCAGCCAGGCGCTTGCCAAGTTGCCGAAAGCGAGCCTTCACGAACTCCTGGCGCTGCTTGGCCATGTGGTATTCCGCGTTCTCGCTGAGGTCGCCGAGGGCGGCGGCGCGCTTGATTTCTTTGGGCAGCTCGTGCACCAGTTCGTGCTCAAGCGCGTCGACTTCTTCCTGCAATTTTTTTCTGAGTTGATCAGTCATGCGTACGGTACGGCTTTTATGATTATAAACCCCATAGTAAGGATGAGAATACGGGGTAGCTTGCAGCAATCCTTGTCTCAGCCGCTTAAGAAGCAAACTGATTCCGCGACTGGGTCCCGGCGCGAGTAGGGCTCCTCCGTTCCCGGATTGGTCTTGCCCGAGTTCCCTAAAGACGGATTGCACGCCACTCGGCTTCCCGAAGGGCTAACATGATTCGAGGATTCGATTCGTGTTGTCAGGTCGAACTACGCAGGCGAGTCTTCGCGCCTTGGACTGGCTGGCAGCGCTCATTCTGCAGCCCGACAAATCTCCCCCGCACCAGCTCACCGGCCGCCGCGGCGAGATTGACCTGATTGGCTGGGAAAAGAATATTTTTGGTTTGTGGAGGTCAACGCACAGAGCACTCGTGACGTGAAGCCCGCAGAGGCTGCGGTGGACCGGCGTAAACGCCCTAAGTGGCGGCGGCAGTGCACGAATAACTGCGCCGCTTTCCACCTTCGTGCCCGTGGCGATTCTACATTGTAAGCGTATACTATGGGCATTCGATGGCCGGCCAGCCGCAGATAGAAGTGTTCCGTAATTCCTCCCTGACGGCTTTAGAATGAAAAATTCGTCTGTCCACGTTAAAGAGGTCTGGTGAGTGCCTGAGCTCAGAAAAGATCCTATTGTTGGACGCTGGGTGATTATTTCGACAGATCGCGCGAAGCGCCCCACCGATTTCGCCCGGGAGAACGTGACGTTAAAGGGCGGCTTTTGCCCTTTTTGCTACGGAAATGAGAGCAAGACGCCCCCTGAAATCCAGGCGTACCGTCCGGGATCAAACGGTGGCCCGCTAGCGCAGCGGGACATGCCAGGATGGACGGTCCGGGTGGTTCCCAACAAGTTTCCGGCCCTGGGAATTGAGGGTACGCTGAACCGCCAAGCCGAAGGTATGTTCGACAAAATGAACGGCATCGGGGCACACGAAGTCATCATTGAGACGCCCGATCACAGTGCCAGCCTGGCAACGCTGCCTCCCAAGCGGATTGAGGACGTCTTGTGGACGTTTCGAGACCGGATCCTCGACCTTAAGAAAGATCGCCGGTTTAAGTACATCCTGCTGTTCAAGAATCACGGTGAGGCTGCCGGAGCGTCGCTGGAGCATGCGCACTCGCAATTGATTGCACTGCCGATTCTACCGATCAATGTGACCCAGGAACTGGAAGGCTCGAAGCAATACTTTTTGTACAAAGAGCGGTGCGTGTTCTGCGACATCATCCGGCAGGAAACTGAAAACGGAAGCCGCGTGGTTTTCGAGAACGAAAACTTCCTGACCATCGCGCCTTACGCGCCGCGTTTCCCGTTTGAAACCTGGATCCTGCCCAAACAGCACGAGTCAGCGTTCGAGAATTCGTCCTCGCACATGTTTGAAAATCTGGCCAAGGCGCTAAAGACCTTGCTGATCAAGGCTGATCGTGTGCTGGATAATCCTCCGTACAATCTCGTGGTACACACTTCTCCTGCCCAGGACCCGACCAACGACCACTATCACTGGCACATCGAATTCATGCCCAAGCTGACCAAAACAGCGGGATTCGAGTGGGGCACCGGTTTCTACATCAATCCGACTCCGCCGGAGGAAGCAGCGAAGTTTCTGCGCGAAGCCAGCGTGGAAGAAGCGGTCCCGGCGACGGTAGGATAGTCGGGAATAACCGGCTACAAAAAAGTGGGCACAGCCGGGGCGCCGTGCCCTTTTCAGTTTTACGGAGAGAGGTGCTGGTAGTCGCGGCGGCGCTGGTCGCGGGCTGCGCTTAACAGCAGTGGCTAACAATACCGCCCGCCCAGGGCCTTGGTTGTCACGAAAATGTAAAAACGTCCTGGCAGTCCTCGGAATGCTGTTCGCGAGAGTCAACTAGGGGGAAAAGCGCTCATCCACCGGCTAGCTTTGGGTGCGATCCTGGAATTCTTCATGCCACGCCATCTGAATGGCTTCGAGCTTGCCCTCATTGGAGGTTTTCGGATCGCCTTTAAAATCGGGGAGTTCGGTCACGTAGCGGTGCAGATCGGTAAACCGGACGGTAAGCGGGTCAAGTTCGGGATGAGTTTCGGAGAGAAGGATGCCAATGTCTTCGGCATCGTCCCAGGTGATGGATTTAGGCATGGGGAATCTCCTAACTCTAAGCTTCTCGTTTCCGGTTTCTAGGTTCCGGAGACTACGCGCCAAAGGTTCCAGGTCAACAGAAATCCAGAAACTTGAAACAAGAAACTGGGAACCTCTTTCCTCAGTGATGTTCTTCCGAGATGTAATTGCGATTCCAGGCTGGGATCTCAACCACGACCTTACCGGGCTTCGTGATCTGCACCTGGCAGCCGAGACGCGAGTTTAACTGCAAGTCGGCGGCCATGTCCAGACGGTCCGCTTCGTCGTCATCCATGGGCGAAAGATTTTCGGCGCCTTCTTTGACCCACACATGGCAGGTCGTGCAAGCGCAATTGCCGCCGCAGGCGTGGTCGAGGGTAATTCCGTAGTTCAGCGCGATGTCGAGAATCGACTCTTCCTTGCCGTGATCTTCATATGGCAGTTTGCCGTGCTCGAACTGCACCGTTTTGCCCTCAGGCAGGAACGTGATCTGCACAGTCTTTGGACCAGGCATGTTCTCGCCAGGACCTTCTTCGGTGGCTGTGCCGACGCCTTGCGATTTTTCTTCTGACATGATGTCTCCGGAACTCTAGTGCTTTGGCAATTAGCAGTTAGCTTTTCGTCCCTGCACTCCCTAGACTGCCCAAACACTGCTAATTGCCAATTGCTTCTTATTCAAACTCTGCTTTCGCCATGGGATGCGGCGCGGTGGGGCCTTCGCCCATATCGGCTTCGTCCATGGTCTTGCCTTTTAGCGCGGTGGAGACGGCACTGTCCATCATCAGCTCAGCCAAACGCGTGGTGTCATGGTTGAGCGCGTCGATGGCTTTACGGATCGCCTGATAATCGTCTTCCTCCTTCACTGCAACCAACGCCTTCTCCATCTTGGCGATTTTTTTCTTTTCGTCGGTAGGCAAATACCCCCACGCGGGACTCTTCTTACCTTTTTCGAGCGCGGCCAGGATCGTCGCAGCTTCGTTGCGCGCTTCGATAATCTGCCGCTGCCGGAAATCTTCTTCCGCGCTGTCGAAAGAATCGAGAATCATGCCCTCGACTTGCTCGTCCGTGAGGCCATAGCTGGGCTGAACCTGAATCTCAGATTCCTTGCCGCTGCGCTGCTCGCGGGCGGCTACGTTGAGAATTCCATTCGCATCGATCAGGAATTTCACTTCAATGCGCGCCATGCCCGCGGCCATGGACGGAATGCCCTTGAGATCGAAACGCGCTAGCGAGCGGCAATCCTTTGCCAACTCGCGCTCGCCTTGCAGCACATGAATGGCGACGTTCGCCTGCCCGTCGACCTGCGTGGTGTAGAACTGCGTAGCCGACGCGGGAATCGTTGAATTGCGCAGAATAATCTTGTCGGTCACGCCGCCCGCAACTTCAATGCCGAGCGAAAGCGGGGTGACATCGAGCAGCAACATGTTCTCGGTGGCTTCGGAGCCGCCGCTCAGAATATTGGCTTGCACCGCAGCACCTAGCGCAACTACTTCATCCGGATTCAGATCCGTGTGCGGCTCGCGCTGAAATAGTTCTTTGACCAGAGCGCGAACCTTGGGGATGCGCGTAGATCCCCCGACGAGCACAACCTCGTCAATTTGTTCGGCCTTAAGACCGGCATCTTTCAGCGCTTGCTTGCAAGGACCAACGGTCCGGTCGATGACGGGCTGAATGAGTTGCTCGAATTGCTCCCGTGTGATCTCGCGCAGATAGCGCTTACGACCGGGCAGTTCAATGTCGAGTCTTACCGACGACTGCGAGGAGAGCGCGATTTTGGCTTCGATTACGGCTTTGCGAATGGCTTGTACGGCTTCGGCGTTACCGCGAAAGTCGACTCCCAGGTCGCCGAGAGTGTCGTCGAGAGCGATGGTAATCAGCACGTTGTCGATGTCGTCGCCGCCGAGGTGCGTATCGCCATTGGTAGCGATGACTTCGAAAATGCCAGCGTGCAACTTGAGGATCGAAATATCGAAGGTACCGCCGCCAAGGTCGTAAACAGCAACTATGCCGTTTTGCTTTTTGTCGAGGCCGTAAGCCAGCGAGGCCGCGGTGGGTTCATTCACCAGGCGCAGAACTTCAAGGCCGGCGATGCGCCCCGCATCTTTGGTAGCCTGGCGTTGAGCGTCGTTGAAATACGCGGGCACCGTAATGACGGCTTTGGTGACCGCTGCTCCGAAGAAGCGCTCAGCATTGCGCTTGAGCTGGCGCAAGATGAGCGCCGAAATTTCCGGCGGAGTGAAGGTCTTCTCGCCCAGCTTGATGCGAAGCACTTCACCAGGTTGCAAGTCATCCGCCAGGCGAAAGGGAAAGAACTTGAGTTCTTCCTGAACGTCGTCAACCCCGCGTCCCATCAGGCGTTTGATCGAGTAAACGGCGCGTCCCGGATTGGCGATGAGCGAATTGCGGGCCGCGTTGCCGATCACGGGCTGATTCTTCTCATCGAGCGCCACGACCGAAGGGACAAGATTCAAACCATCGTCGCCAGGGATCACGATAGGGCTCTCCCCCTGCATGAAGGCCACGAGAGAATTCGTGGTTCCAAGGTCGATGCCGACGATGCGATCCGTAGTCATAACGCGAATTCAGAAGTCAGAATGCAGAAGCAACGGGGAGGTTTTTATTCTGCATTCCGACTACTAACTTCTGCCTTCATTCTCCCAATACTTCGCTTACATCCCTAACCAGATTCCGGATATAGTTGCGGCGGTTGAGCAAGTCCACCATTTTGTTGCACTCCTGCCTGCGCTCTTCTTCTGAGACGGGCTGACCGTTCGACTCACGCTGGATCATTCCATCCCACATCTTCCATTGATTCTGCAGCTCCTGCAGAATCGCTTCATGCTTCTCTTCGAGTTCAAGCCTCTGCCGGCCGATTTCTTCGATCAACGCTGGATCGTCCTCGCCCATCTTCTTCTGCATGCGAAGGTCTTCCAGTTGCATGTTCAGTTCAAAAACTTCTTCCAGCAAATCCGGCGGAACGATCTGTTTCTTCAGCTGCCCCGAGGAACGCGCCTGCTCAGTCGCGGATTTCGACTGCTCTTCCAGTTCCACGCCTTCCAGTCTCAAAAGGTACTGAGTACGTTTGATCGGATCCCTCAAGGTACGATGAGCGTCGTTCAGCAGCGAACTTTGTTGCAGGCTCCACTCCTGCTCCCGGCTACTGGCACGCGCATTCAGATCGGGATGCAGCTTGCGGCTGAGCTCGTAAAAATCCTTTTCCAAGGCAGTGACATCGAGATTCAACTTGCGCGACAGGCCGAAGAAAGTGAAGTAATCCACCGGCGCCGGAGGCTGAACCTTGCCACAAGATTCGCAGAAGTGCACAGCGCGCATGGTACCGCACGACCAGCAGGATTGAGTTCCCTCAGGTGCGGGCTTGGCGGTAATCGCGGTCAAAGACGAGTTCGTCATTTCTTCACTCTTTTACGGTGCCTCGTGGGCAATTTCCCACCAACGCTCACGGTACCGGGTGACGACGTCGCTTCGTGGTGAGATTTTGCGGGCGAGGCGCCCGCGCCACACAATCCCTCCACGCACAATCAAGCCGAGAACGAAGTTCCGCAGCCACAGGACTTCGTGGCCTGGGGATTCACGAAAACAAATCCCTGCTGTATCAAAGTTTCCTGGTAGTCGAGGATCATTCCGTTCAGATAGATAAACGACTTCGGATCGACGAAAACCCGCACATCGCCGAATTGGAAGATGCGGTCACGCTCCCGCGGCTGCGTGTCGAAACGAACGTTATAGCTAAGACCGGAACAACCGCCGCCCTGCACGCCTAGGCGCAATCCGCCCTGCTCAGGCGAAATGCCTTCTTTGGCCATTGCGCTTTTCACTCTGGCCAGAGCTTTATCAGTGACCTGGATGCCCTTGGCCGGTGCGCCCTGCAATGGCGGAGCGGTTTGTTCCGTTGCCGTTGTCATAAACGTTTCGACACCATCACTGACGTACGACCCTAGCGACGAACCGCGCTGGCCGCCTACGCTCCCGAAGATTACTGCGCGACTGCCGAGGCAACCGGCTTCGCGCTTTCCTGCTTCTTCTTCCAATCGCCAATGGCGGCGCGGATGGCGTCCTCGGCCAACACGGAACAATGGATCTTCACGGGAGGAAGCGATAGCTCCTTCACGATGTCCATGTTCTTGATGGCCAGGGCCTCATCGACCGTCTTGCCCTTGACCCACTCGGTGGCCAACGAAGAGGAAGCGATCGCGGAGCCGCAGCCGAAGGTCTTGAACTTAGCTTCTTCAATAACATTGGTCTCGCGGTTGACCTTGATCTGCAATTTCATGACGTCACCGCATTCCGGTGCGCCAACCAGGCCGGTGCCTACGTCAGCGCTGCTCTTGTCCATGGAGCCGACGTTGCGGGGATTGTTGTAGTGATCGATTACCTTATCGCTATATGACATTTTCGTATGCTCCCGAATTCAAATTTAAAAACTCTCAATACCGACGGTTCGCACTTAGTGACTGGCGTCTCCCGCCCACTTCACATCTGCCAGATTAATGCCTTCTTTCGCCATTTCGTATAGCGGCGAAAGCTCGCGCAGGCGCTCGACAGTTTCGATGACGCGATCCGCCACGTAGTCGACTTCAGCTGCTGTGTTGAAGCGGCCGATGCCGAAACGAATCGAGCTGTGCGCCAAATCGTCTCCCGTACCCAGAGCCTTTAATACATAAGATGGCTCCAGAGTCGCGGAGGTGCATGCCGAACCGCTGGAAACTGCAATGTCGTTGATCCCCATCAAGAGCGATTCGCCTTCCACGTAGGCAAAGCTGATGTTCAAGTTACCGGGCAAACGATGTTCCATGGTGCCATTGATGTAAGTCTCATCCAGGCGGTTCATGATGCGGTCGCGCAGGCGATCGCGCAAAGCGCTCAACTGAGCAGCCTCGCGAGACATTTCCTCTGAAGCGATGGCGCAAGCTTTGCCCAGGCCGACGATGCCGGCGACGTTCAGCGTGCCGGAGCGCATGCCGCGCTCGTGGCCGCCGCCATCAATAATGGCGGAAATCTGAACCCGAGGATTCTTACGGCGGACGTACAACGCGCCTACCCCCTTGGGACCGTACATCTTGTGCGCGGAGATCGACATGAGATCGATGTTCTGCTTATTCACATCGATGGGAATCTTCCCGATCGCCTGTGTGGCGTCAGTGTGGAAGATGATGCCGCGCTCGTGGCACAGTTTGCCGATTTCAGCGATAGGCTGTACCACTCCGATCTCGTTATTCGCGGCCATGATGGTGACCAGAATAGTCTTGTCATCCATGGCGCGCTGGAGTTCATCGAGGTTGATCAGACCATCCTTCTGCACCGGAAGATAGGTGACTCGATAGCCATACTTCTCCAGGCGCTTGCAGGTGTCGAGCACGGCCTTGTGCTCGGTGACGGCGGTAATAATGTGATTGCCCTTCTCGCGATACATTTCGGCCACGCCTTTGATCGCGAGGTTGTCGCTCTCCGTTGCTCCGGAGGTAAAGATGATTTCTTTGGTGGTGGCGCCAATCAACTTGGCGATTCGCTCGCGAGCGGTTTCCACACCCTCTTCGCCCGCCCATCCGAATGAGTGGTTGCGGCTGGCGGCGTTGCCAAACTTCTCCATAAAATACGGCAGCATCTCTTCCAGCACCCGCGGATCCATGGGGGTGGTGGCGTGGTTATCCATATAAATGGGCAGCTTAACTCCCTGAGGAACGGAGTGTTGCGTGACCGGAAGCTGCTGGGGGACCTTCACATCGGTGCTCATAATTGCTTCTCCTACCTGGTTGTTGAATCCCGGTTGAAATGCCTTAACTTCAAAACTCTGGAAGTCTTGCTAAACGATCGTCACCAACTCAGCCGGCTTGGCCGCTACATCGCCGGCAGTTTCCGGTTCTTCCCTCATATGTGAGATCTTGATGCGCTTCAGCACGGCTTCGATGCTTTCATTCACCTTACGCAGCGGCTCACGGATGTTGCAACGGTCACTCTGACCGCACTCGCCGCGAACCGTAACGCAGGAAGTGATAAACAGTGGGCCATCGATGGCTTGAATCACCTCAAACGCCGAAATCGTGTGCGCCGCGCGCGCCAGCCGGTAGCCGCCATTGGTGCCGTGCTGTGAGTGCAACAAACCAGCCTTGGCCAGCCTCTGCAAAATCTTAGCCAGAGCCTCAGGCGGTATGCCGAAGGAGTCAGCAACGTCCTTGGCGCTGGCGCTGCTGGTTCCCTCATGCGCGTGGTCGGCCAAATGCTTCATGGCCATCAACGCGTAATCGGCCTTTTTAGTCAGCTTGAGCATTCCGTCTCAAATCCCGGATCACCACTACCTAATTCAAAATCCGACCTATTCAGTCGGACTTAATTGCGACCTTTTTCGTCGTAATTCATTCTACGTCCGAACTCCCAAATGACGCAAGGCCTTCCAGTCAACGGGAGGAAGTGGAGTCGGATAGCAATAACTAGCCATTGAATGGCTTGGACCCTGGCTATTTCCCGGTCGGATTTGAGAAAACCAGAGACTTTCCTATGCGATCATCATTGCGAATCGCTATAAAATTCATATAAAACGGACTTGACAAGTGGAAAAGCAGGGCTAAAATACCGGAAATTCCCGCGAATCGATCCACAAGGGCGAAGCTTCCGGATTTATGACCTCAAAGCCGTTACCCCAGCCCCCAGATTCAAAGAATCAGCCCTGCAAACACCCGCGCGTGCAGATTGTGAGCCGCGATGAGGACGCTGAGTTTGTGGAATGCCTTGAGTGCCGCGAGGTCTTCGAATCCAGCGAACTGAGGGATATGAGCATTGAAGAGAGCTCCGAAGGCGAACCTCAGGAGTCGTAAAGACCCTCGAATCAGCTGTACGCACCACGGTAACCTCTTCCCCCCGATTTGTGCTTGATGGTGCGCTATAGCACTGCTAGTCTTCACCCCGGGGGCGTGCGTTTTCGCACGTTGTAAGTCCATGCCTGCAGTAGCGCTGGTGGTTGACGACTCGATGCTGATTCGTTATACCGTTTGCCGTTCTCTCGAAGAGCGCGGCTTCACGGTGGAGTCCGCGACCAATGGGCTGGAGGCTTTGCAGATTCTCGAGCGAGTGCGACCCGATGTGATCGTTACCGACATGCAGATGCCGAAAATGTCGGGCAGCGAATTGATCACCGCTCTGAAAAAAAATCCATCGACCTGCAACATTCCTATCATCATCGTGGCGGGCCGCGCCAGCGGTTTCGACGTAAACGAAAAACGCGCCAACTTCGCCATCTATAAAGATATCGACATCCAGAGTCAGCTGGAAAAAGCGTTGGACGAACTAATCGGGAAAAAGCAGAGTCAGAGTGCAGGAAAGTAAGCGAATTCACCTAGCGGCTTTTTTAAACTTTAAATCTAGCGCAACGCCAGGCTGGCCTCAGCTGAGAAATCCATGGCAGCAAAATCTCTCGCCAAAAATTTAGGATAGGCCGCAGCGGCAATCATGGCAGCGTTGTCGGTGGAGAGCGCTCGCGAGGGGAAATAAACAGGCACTCCTTCCTGCGCCGCATCCCGCTCGAATGTATTCCGTAGTTCGCTGTTGGCGGCTACTCCTCCTGTGACCAGAAGCGTGGCCACGTTACAGGCACGGACCGCAACCAGCGTCTTCGTTACCAGATCGGTGACGATGGCTCGCTGAAACGAGGCGACGAGATCGAGGGTCTGCCGGTCGCAGGCCGCGAGATAATCTTCGAGCTTGGGCTTGGCTATGTTGGCCAACGTTTTGCGGCGCGTCTCGATGGAATCGCGCATGCCGTGAACCTCTACGTAACGAAGAACGGCCGTCTTGATTCCACTATAAGAAAAGTCAAAGCGCGGGCGATCCGCGTCAATTTCTTTTTGTCCGCGCGTGTCGCGGCGATCGCGGTGTTTGATTTGGGATGGCGGGAATCTCACCGCGTCGGAATCGCCCTGCGGAGCCAGCCGGTCAATGATTGGGCCTCCGGGATAGCCCAAGCCAATCAGCTTGGCGACTTTGTCGAAAGCCTCGCCGGCTGCGTCATCGCGGGTATGGCCAACATTTTCGTAGGTCCAGGCATCGTCGTTCTGCTCGGCCAGATAAAGGTGCGTGTGCCCTCCCGATACCACCAGTGCCAGTACGGGAAATTGCAAATCGTGGTTACCCCTCTGCCGCTCTTCCAGCAGCACCGCATGGATATGGCCTTCGAGGTGGTTGACTGCGATCAGCGGCTTTTCCAGCCCGAAAGCCAGAGCCTTGGCATAGCTGATACCCACCAGCAACGCTCCGGCGAGGCCCGGGCCTTGCGTCACGGCAATCGCGTCGATTGAACTGTAAGTCTGATTGGCCTCGGTCAGTGCTTGACGAACCACCGGAACGATCGCGCGCAAATGCTCTC
>Ga0209333_1000832_pt1 | contig 16004 bp, 11 predicted proteins | sample BlaSpr_A8_OM2_O3_FD_187982 | JGI IMG/M metagenome (GOLD analysis project Ga0209333, IMG submission 187982) | Forest soil microbial communities from Thunder Bay, Ontario, Canada - Black Spruce, Ontario site 2_A8_OM2_O3 (SPAdes) (version 2) | ecosystem: Environmental > Terrestrial > Soil > Boreal... | reverse complement strand
CGCGTTTATCGTCGGAGATCGCGGCAAGGTGCTGCTGACCGAGGACGGCGGCCGTACCTTCAAGCGTATCGACATCGGCACCCAGCTCGGCGTGTTCGGGATCCAGATGACCGACGATCAGAACGGCTACCTGTGCGGGCAGGACGGGCTGATAATGCGCACACGCGACGGCGGCAAGACCTGGAAGCGGCTGGACTCGCGCACGCATCTGTTTATTTTCGGCCTGTCGTTTCCCGACGCGAATCACGGCTTCTTCGTTGGCGATCGGGCGCTGGTGGAGAGCACGACCAACGGCGGCGAGACGTTCGTCAAGCGCCAGTTGCAGCGGGTCTTTCCGCCGGAACTCTCGGACTACGCGCTCCCGTACATTGAGCCGGTGCTCTACAGTGCGAGTTTCGTCGACGTTGACCATGGCTGGGTGGTGGGCGAGGAGGGGCGTATCTGGGCGACGGAAAATAGCGGTAAAACCTGGCAGGAGCAGCAGCAATCGCTGTTGCCGCAATGGAAACGTGCGCCCGGCATCAACGACGATCCGCGCTTCCTGGATTTTCTGCTGCCGAGCTTTTTCAGCGTCTCGTTTCGCGATCAAAAACATGGCGCGGCGTGCGGACTCGAGGGCTGGGTGATCCAGACCGACGACGGCGGCAAGACCTGGAACTTCGCGCATCAGGCGGACAAGCCCGGCGCGGCGCCTGACACGCTGGTGCCGGGGGCGGAGCAGAGTCCGGCGCGCGATCCCCTGTTCTCGATCGATCTGTTTGGCGGAGACCAGGGCCTGACCACCGGACTTACCGGGACCGTGCTGCGGCTACAGCCCAACGGCGCGTGGGCGCACGATCCGTCGGTGCCGACGGTACCGTTCCCGCTCAGCCAGGTGCGGTTCTTCGACGCACAGCATGGATGGATCGTCGGCTACGGCACGATCCTCTACACCGACGACGGCGGCAAGACGTGGCGCTACTGTCAGGGATGAGCGCGAGCGCGCGAGCAGGGGGACTTCGGAGAACGCAATGACCTGGTACCGCTTTGGTGAATGGATTCTGCGCTGGCGCTTCCTGGTGCTGGCCGTGGTCGGCGCGCTCACCGCATTTTTCGGCTATTTCGCAGCGCAGACTCAGCTGGTCACCAGCTTCGGCGATTTGCTTCCGCAGAACCACCCGTTCATCCAGATCGCGCACAAGTACGACGAGTACTTCGGCAGCGTCAACAACGTGACGATCATGATAGAGGCGCGAGAGGGGACGATCTACACGCCCGGGATCATCAGAAAGATCGTCAATATGACGAACAACATGGATCTCGTTTACGGGATCCAGCACGGTTCGGTGCGATCGCTCGCCACCGCCAGTTACTTCCGCCCGCTGGCCGCCGGCGTGATTCTCAATACACCGGTGCTGCCCAACGGCGAGATTCCCAAAACCCAGTCCGAACTCAACGAACTCGAGAGCAACGTCCATAAAAATCCCGGCGTGATTTTCGGCCGCTTCGTCTCGCTCGACGACCGCGCTGCCGTCATCGAGGGCAGCTTCCTCGAATCGCGGCTCGACTACACGCGCATCTTCGATGAGATTCGCAAGATCGTCGTGAAACCCGAGCGCGATGAGACGGTGCACATCTACTACGGCGGACAGCCGATCCTCTACGGCTGGGTGTATCATTACACACCTGAGTTTCTCTGGATCTTCGTCGCAACGGTGCTCGCGGTGTGGATCCTGCTCTATCTTTATTTCCACGACTGGCGCGGCGCGCTGCGGCCGACAATCTCCGGCGTGATTTGCGCCATCTGGGGCCTCGGCTTCATCCGGCTGCTGGGTTACGGGCTCGACCCGCTGGTGCTGGTCATCCCGTTCCTGATAACCGCGCGCGCCGTCAGCCATTCGGTGCAGATGCACGATCGGTACTATGAGGAATTCTACCGCCTGCGCGACAAGCAAAAGGCCATCCTGTCGTCGTTCTCCGAGTTGTTCGTGCCGTCGCTGTCGGGAATCCTGGCCGACGCTTTCGGCGTGCTCGTCATCCTGCTGGTGCCGGTGCTGTTTCTGCAAAAGCTGGCGGTCACGGCCAGCTTCTGGATCGCCGCGATCATCGTGAGTGAGCTGATACTCAACCCGATCGTGTACTACTACCTTGATCCGCCGCACATCGACGTGATCGAAAAACGCGAGCATGGCATCTTCAAACGGATGCTACAGGCGATCGCCAGGCCGATGCTCGAGTTGACCGGGCGCAGAGTTACCTTCGCCGGCACGATCGTGGTGATTCTTCTGTGTGCGTTCTTCTGGACGGGGCTCAAAGTAGGCGATCCGTCCTCTTCATCGCCAATCCTATGGCCCAACTCGCCGTATAACCGCGCGATGGCCTCGATCCAGGAGGAGTTCGGCGCGATCGAACAGTTCGTGGTCGTCGCCGAGCTGTCCAAACGCGACTCGCTTAACGATCCCAAGCTGTACCACGTCATGGACGAGTACGAACGCTACATGGAGCGCGATCCGGCGGTCGGGCGTACGTTCTCGGTGGCGGACTTGCTGTCGAACGGCGGATCCGCACTTAGAGAATTCGAGCCCAAGTGGAACGTGCTACCAACGACAGCGCGCGGCACTGGACAGTTGCTCGGTGGATTGCTGGCGGGCGCGTCTCCGCTCTCGACGGCGTACATCATCACGCCGCGGCGCGACGCTACTCAGATGACGGTCTACACGAAGGACCGCGAGGGTGAAAATGTCCAGCGAGTCGTGCTGCGCACGCAGAGGTTCTTCGACGAGCCGGAGCATCAGGTGTCCGGCGTCCACTTTGCGCTGGCCGCCGGAATAATTGGCGAGCTGGCGGCCGCCAACCAGGAGATCATCGACAACGATCTGCTGCTCAACGTGCTCGCGTTCGCCACTATCTACATAATACTACTGGCTACCTATCGATCGTTCATGGCCGGTATCTATTTGCTATTCCCCCTGGCGCTCGCCAATGCGGCAATCAATGCCTACATGGGTGCTCACGACATAGGTATTAACATCAATACTCTGCCGGTAGTCACAGTGGGCGTCGGATTCGGAATTGACTATTCCATCTACATAGTAAGCAGGATTATCGAAGAGCTGGCCGAGGGCCGCGAGCTCAAGGAAAGCACCTACACTGCGCTGGTCACCTCGGGCAAGGCCGTCGCCTTCACTGCGCTTACCCTGGTCGCCTCGGTTCTGTTCTGGTACTGGTCGAGCATCCGCTTCGACGCCGAAATGGGCCTGCTGCTGGCGGTATGGATGTTCGTTTCGATGCTCGGTGCGATGACCATTTTGCCCGTGATGATCGTGACGTTCGATCCAGCCTTCATCCGCCGCGAGAAGGAGCGGGTGGTCGCGTCGAAGCTGCTCGAAGTCGAAGGGCACACCGCGGCAGCATCTTCCTAAGCACTGGCACTCGTGGATAATCTGATCCGGAACTCGCGATGAAACTCGAGCGGCTGGATCATTTCGGTATCGAGGTGGCGGACCTCGCGCGCGCGGAGCGGTTCTATACCGACGTCCTTGGCCTGCGGGTCGTCAATCGTTTCGGCGATCAGGTGCTGCTCGATTGCGGCGGCCAGAACCTTGCGCTGTTCGAGGTCGCCGGGCGCGTGCTCGACGCCGCCGCGCGGCAATCGCTTATCGCGCATCCGCTGGGCCGCGGTCATCATGCGTTCAAGGTGAAGGCGAGCGATTTTGCGGACGCGCGGAAGAGCCTGGCGGCTGCCGGAGTCGAGAGCGCCGCGCCGATCGACTGGGGCGATCACGACTGCATCTACTTTCTCGATCCCGATGGCAATCTGCTCGAGATGGTGAGTTACCGCTGAACGCCGCCCTGAAATCGCGCGGGGCCGTGGTTCGCTACCGATGAACTCGGGGACGATGATTCGGGCGGAGGAACTCCGCAAGAGCTACGGCGACCGCGTGGCGCTCGACGGCGTGTCGTTCACCGTCAACGCCGGCGAGGTCGTCGGCTTGCTCGGTCCCAACGGCGCCGGCAAAACCACCACGCTCTCGATTCTGTCGGGCGTGATTGCGCCGGATTCCGGCCGCGCCTCGATTGCCAACCACGATCTCGCCACCGATCCTCGGGTCGCGCGAAGAAGCCTCGGCCTGGTGCCGCAGTCGCTCGCGCTGTATCCAACACTCACCGCGATGGAGAATCTGATGTTCTGGGGACGAATCCAGGGCATGTCCTCGAGCGACGCGATCAGCCACGCGCACAAATTGCTGGAGGAAGTCGGCCTCGACGATCGGGCCGATGACGCGGTCGACGAATTCTCCGGCGGCATGATGCGCCGGCTGAACATCGCCTGCGGCATGATGCATTTTCCGGCCGCGATCATGCTCGACGAGCCGACCGTCGGCGTCGATCCGCAATCGCGCGGACGAATCTTCGCGGTGATCGAGGCGGCGGCGCAAGCCGGTGGCGCGATCCTCTACAGCACCCACTACATGGAAGAAGCGGAACGGCTATGCAACCGAATCGTGCTGATCGATCACGGAAAAATAGTTGCGCAAGGCACCGACCGCGAACTGATCGCGCTGGCGGGAACCGAACCGCGGATCGAGATCATGACGAAAAAAGCGCTGCTGCCGGGATGGTCGCAAGGAATCGAGGGCGTCGGCGAGATGCCGTGGGAGGTCGTCGACGGCTTCGCCGCCGCGGCCACGCTGCATACCCTCGATCAGGTGCCCGACGTCATCCGCCGCGCCGGCGAGGTTGGCGACGAGGTAATCGAATTCCACGTTCATCGCCCAAATCTGCAGGACGCCTTCCTGAAACTCACCGGCCACGCGCTGCGCGACGCGCCATGAACGTGGCGGGTCCAGATTTCCCGAGGCGATGATGCTGCGCGCGGTGTGGCTGACCATCGGCAAGGAATTCCTGCTCATCCGGCGCGACCGCGTCGGCTTGTTTATGCTGCTGGTCGCGCCAATCGCCGTCATCGCCGCCGCCGGGTTCTCGCTGGCGAAAATCTATGGCGGCACCAGCGTTCCGCACGGCGAATATTCGGTGGCCGTTTTCGACGAAGATCATGGCGCCATCGCGCACGCGATCCTCGACGCGCTCGCGCATCAGCCGGACCTGACCGTCATTTCATCTTCGAGCCGCCGCGACGCCGAACAGACTGTGCGCGAGCGAAAATTGGCGGTGGTCGGGATAGTCATTCCCGCCGGAACCACCGACGCTATCGAACACGGCCGCGGCGCTGAGCTCATTCTCTACACCGATCCGGTCAAGTACCTGCAGACGGTAAAGGTCGAGCTGGCGCTCTCGGAGATGTGCCGAAAAATCACCGACGGCGCCGCCACCGAAGCGCGCAATCAAACCGCCGGCCGGACCCAAAGCTTTACCCGTCAGCTCGATGAAGCGCGCGAGTCCGCCGAGCAGGGCCGCGCCCAGGCCGAGCGCCTTGCCACCCAGGCCGACCAGGCGCGCGCCGCGATGGCGCCGAAGATTCGTGCTCACATCGAGACTGCCTTGAGCGACGCGCGCGAGCGAACCCGGCTGGCGCTCGAGACGGAGCTCGATCGCCTCCAGCGCAAGATCGACGCCAATACCGCCGCGCAACAGGCGAAACTCAGCGAGCTCAAGGACTACCTGAGCCGCCTCGAGATCGCGCACACTCAGTTCGAAAGCTGGTTCGGCCAGCTCAAGCAGATGGCCGGCAGTCACGCCGCCGATATTCCGCCGCCGCCCACCATCCCGGAGCTGCCCGCCGATCTGAATCTCGGCGGAATCGACCTGGCGCCGGTCTCGGACTTTCGTGACGCGCGGTCCCGTCTCGAAAACGCACTCACGACTCCACAGATCGATCTGAAGGTGCCCGAGTTGCCGCCGGCGCCGAAAATCCCCATCTTCAAAATTCCCGAGGTGCCGGTAGTCGATCCGAGCCTCGGGATTCCCGGCACGCTCGGACTCACCGAGCTCGATTTGGCGGGCAAGAAAATCGGCGAGTTCGCCGGCTTCAACGCGTTCGATCTCCAGGTGCCCGGCTTCGCCGTGACCTTTCTCTTGATCGGGATGTTGATGGGCGTGTCGCTGGCGCTGATCGACGAGCACGATTGGGGCACGCTCGAGCGCTTGCGATCGGCGTCGGCGCCGCTGTGGGCCACGCTCACGGGAAAGTTGCTCGCGCGCTTCGTGGTCGGCTTCATCCAGATGGCGGTGCTGTTCGCGGCGGGCTGGCTGCTGTTCGGAATTTCACTCGGCCGCACGCCGGCCGCGCTGATCATGCCGGCCGCCGCGATCGCTTTTGCGGGCGCGGCCTTCGGCCTGATCGTTGCGGGAGTGGGGCGGACGCGCGACGCCGTTCTGCCGGTTGGCGCAATCGTGATCATGACGATGGCGGCTATCGGCGGCTGCTGGTGGCCGATCGATTTCGAGCCCGCCTGGATGCAGCAGGTGGCGCTGGCGCTGCCGACCACGTGGGCGATGCGCGCGTTCAACGATTTGATGATCCGCGACCTCGGCGCGGCGAGCGCGGTGATCCCGTCGGCCGTCAATTTCGGCTTCGGAATCATCTACACTGTTATCGGCGTCGCGATCGCGCGGCGCCGCTTCGGCTGATCGGACGACAAGGGGAATTTGCCAATTGGAAAAATCCGCAACTGAATTTCGCGGCATGATCGCGCGCGCGCTGATTACGCTAGCCGGCGCATTCGTGATGATTGCTTTCGGGCCGGGCACGGCCGGCGCGGCGATGATGCGATTCAAGATCGACGTGGACCGCAGCACGGTCAGCGTGGCGGTCGCGGAACCGGCCGCCTGGATTCGCGGCACCGCCACCGGGACCTTTCGGATTATCGACGGCGCGGTGAGCGTCGATCCGATCAACGTCCCGCGCACTGCCAAGGCGAGGATCCTGATCGACGCCGCCAGCTACAGCAGCGACAACACGTCGCGCGATCGATACGTCACCGAAAAATCGCTCGAGGCCGACAAATATCCCACCATCGGTTTCGAGAGCAGCAGCGTGGTCGGCGTCGTCATGACCAACCCGCGGGAAGGCACCGCGATCGTGACCGGGTACCTCACCCTCCACGGCGAAGCGCACCAGATGACGACATCGGTGCACGCGACGCTCGGCGCCGACAATGTCTTCACGTGCGACGGCGAAGTGAAATTCGATTACGAGGATTTCGGCGTCAAGGTTCCCGCCGTTATGCTCCACACGCTGCTGGCCGGCGACGAAGCCACCGTCCACTTTCACATCGTCGCAGCCCCCGAAGCCGCGCCGCCGCCGCATTAAACTCCGTTGTCGGCGAGGCGGTCGAATATTGCGTTAGGGTTCGAGAGCGGTAACAGCCGGCGGGCAGGTAGCGCCCATGCCTTGCACGTGGCGCTGCGCGGCCAGTTTGCCGGCAGCAGCAGCCGTACAGTACCATTTGACCGCCTCGTCAGTATTTTTGTCCACGCCCGTCCCTGTGCTGTAGAGGTCTCCTAGATGCATCTGGGATACGGCAAATCCCTGCTCGGCCGCTGCCTTGAAACACTGGAACGCTTGTTTTGGATCGCGATCGACGCCGGAACCTTCCAGGTACATGTAGCCTAACGAGTCTTGGGCAAAGGGGTTCCCTTGGGCAGAGGCTTTCATGAACCAATCAAGCGCTTGCTTCGGATCTCGTTGTACACCGGAACCGTGAAGGTACATGACGCCTACGTTGTTTTGTCCCATTGCATCGTTCTGAAGCGCGGCCTTGCGATACCACTCCAGTGCCTGGCCGGGGTCATGCGCGACACCCGTACCTTGGAGATACATGTCGCCCAGATCGTTCTGGGCTAGGGCACAGTTTTGTTTGGCCGATTGCTGAAGCAGGTCGCGAGCCTTGTCATAGTCTTGCCCGACCGCATCCGTGCCGTGCAGATAAATTTGTCCCAAGATATCTTGCCCCAGGGAGTCGCCCTTTGTCGCGGCAATGTACGACCAATTTTTAGCCAAGGTATCGTCCCGCGTGACGCCGAGGCCGTTAAAATAGATAAAACCGAGTTGTCCGGCTGCTGTGGCGTTCATTGTCCGGGCTTTCGCGAGACAGGTGTCAACTGCCTGAGCGCAAGCCGCCACGTCAGAGCCGCAGGGTTTGATCGGCACAGGAGGCCATTCTTTCGGCGGGCCAGGGAGGGCGGAGGCAGGCGCGACACAAATCGCTGAAGGTGGCGGAGGATTTATTGAAGCTGAGGGCGCTGCACTCGCGGCCGGGTTTGGTGGCCCGGCTGCCGGCACGGGCATGCCCACCACTGGTTCCGTTGCGGCGACGATTGTGGTCGTAAGGCTGGGCGAGGTTGAATTGCCAGCGTTCGCTACGGCCGGAGACGCTTCGGGGGAACTAGGCGCTATCGCAGCTATGACTTCCCCAGTGTTGGCAGCTGCGCCCGGTGCATTCGGAATCGGCACGAGAGTTGGAACCACGCCGGCCGAAGCCCCGGCGGAAGGTACGGTCAAACTCGATTGGCTCGCGTGACCGTGCTGAGTCCCTATGAACATCGAGGCGATGTAGTTGGACAGAACCGCGAGCATGATCGTTCCGACAATCCCCGCCACTGGCTTCGAGTGCGTCCGGACCCAACGGATGCGGCCGCTCAGCCAGCCTTCGGGGCGTAGCCCGGCGAGCGTCTGTCTGACTTCCGTCGCGCTCTGGGGCCGATCATTGGGGTCCTTCTCGAGCAGCTTGAGGATCAGGTTCTGAAGATTCGGCCAAACAGCTGGTTGGCGCTCCAACGGCGGGATGGGCGGCTCCTGGAGGTGGCTGGCGACGACTTGTATCGGATGATCTTCTACGAACGGCGGCCGGCCAGTGACCATCTCGTAAAGCATCACGCCTAACGAGTATAGGTCACTGCGCGCGTCCAGCGACTCGCCAAGCGCCTGCTCAGGCGACATGTACAGAACCGTGCTCGCGACGGCATCGCGAGGGAGGTATAGGAAACCCTTTGCCAGCGATGCTGTCTTGGTGACACTTTGCGGTTTAGTAATATCGAGGCCAAAGTCGCCCAGCTTGGCTTCACCACCCTCGCTGAACCAAACGCTGGCCGGCTTCAAGTCACGGTGTATCACTCCACGCGAGTGCGCGTACTCAAGTGCCTGGCATATCTGTGCGGCGATACCGATAGCTTGTGTCGGTCCGAGGCGATGTCCTTCCGATCTTGTCAGTAGACCTGCGAGAGTACCTCCCGGCATGTATTGCGCCACCACGTACGGTCGGCCGCTTTCTTCTCCGCAATCATGGATACCGACTATGTGATGATCGCCGGGCCCCAGCCTCGCCAAGTCGCGGACCTGCGACGCGACACGCGCGCGAACCCTGGAATCGAGGCCCTCAATCTTTATCAACGCGAGCGCGAATTGGTACCCGGTGTTGTCATCAAGCGCGAGATAGACAACCTTGGTACCGCCCTCGCCGAGCAGGCGGATGATGCGATACCTACGACCGACCAACGATCCTGGTTTGGGGAGCGTACCGATAGATTCCGATAGGCCGTCGTCAGAGTGTTCCTTCAAAGGTAATTCTATAGGAGACTGACTGGAGATTGTTGCCGCAGGCTCCGAGACCGTGACCGCAGAGTCTTTAAGCGACGCGCCGCAGCCCCGGCAGTTAACCTGCCCTAGTACGTTGAATCTGCTGCAGCGTGGGCATTCCTGAACCATATCGGCGCCGCAATGAAGACACGCCTGTCGATGGTCCTGATTTTCTCGCCCGCAAGATGGGCAGCGCATGAAAGCCCCCCACTACAGCGCAAAGTGAATTTCCTCAAGGAACGTAGCAAAATTACCACGATGTTGCACGTTAACGCTTGCTCGTGGCGCTCCTCCGACCCTGCAGCCGCGCCACCGCATTAAACTCCGTTTGTCCGCGAGGCGGTCCATCAACTACAAGCTTGAGCATGGCTGAATTAGCGACTTCTCCGCGCGATGCAAAACTTCCTGCGGCCGTAACTGAGCTGGCGGCGGCGATTGAGGCCGACGGCGGTGCGGCGCTCGCCGCCTACCAGGAGCCGGTCGGCGACCACTGGCATCTGTTCGCGATGCTGCCGCTGGCGAAGGTCGAGGCGACGCCATATCAGCGCGATCTTTCGCCGGCGCACCTAAAGCGCATGATTGAAGTGATGAAGAAGCTCGATCGTTTCACCGAGCCGATCGTCGCCGTTTACACCGCCGGCACCTACTGGACTCCCAACGGCAACCATCGCCGCGCCGCTGCGGTGAAGTCCGGCGCCAAAATGATCCCCGCGATCGTGATACCCGATCCCGAGGTCGCGTTTCAGATTCTCGCCCTCAACACCGAGAAGGCGCACAACCTGCGCGACAAGGCGCTCGAGGTCATCCGGATGTATCGCGCGCGGATCGAGGAGCGTCCCAAATCCGCCGAGAAGGACTTCGCCTTCGAGTTCGAACGCGCGCACTACATCACGCTCGGGCTGGTCTATGAAAAGAAGCCGCGATTTTCGGGAGGCGTTTACGCGCCACTGCTCAGCCGCGTCGACGGATTCATTGGCAAGCCGCTCAAGGACGCGATTGAAGATCGCGAGGAGCGCGCGGCACAGGTCGAGCGGGCCGACGATTTGGCGGTCGAGCTGGTCGCCGCGGGCAAGAAGCGCGGCCTGATGCATCCTTATCTGAAGAATTTCATCGTAGCGCGATCAAACCCGCTCACGCGCGCGCGAAAAAATCTTCCGACCTGCAAGGCGGCGCTCGCGAGCATGATCAAAGCACTCGAGGAGTTCGATCTGGGCACAATCCACTTCGGCCAGATCCGCGCCGCAGCGCAAATCGCCGCCGCCACCTCAGTCGCCGACTCCAACTGAACCGTCAGATGTTGGGTTTCGCCGCGGCGGGATTGGGAAACGAATCCGGGGCGACATAGAAACCGAGGATTTTCCAGGCGCCATCCGATTTTATGAGCGAAATCTTGATTCGCGCCGAATTCTGGTCGAATTCGACTCGCGCCACGTAGACGGCGGTGATGGTCCTTCCGTGGGACCCAAGTTTATGTTCGCCTCGCCCTTCGAGCCGTCGTACTTTTTCAGCGGACCCAGCGTTCGCCACACGCCGACTACTCGGTCCAGATCGGCCGGATCTTTGACCGTAGCCATGAATTGAGGACTGGCGCGGTCAGTAAGGTCTTGCTCGTTCCATTGAGACGCGATTGCGACCACTGCGGCGTCTGCGTACGTCTTACTTTCCTTGTCAAGCCCGCGTCCGGTGTAGGCTATGAATGCGACCGCGATTATCAGCAGCAGGACTATTGCGGCGCACAGGCCGCCAAATATCATCAGTACTTTTTTCAAGAGCAGCGACTATTCTACATCCACGCTAGCAGCGAGTTAACACTCGAACGGTGCTGAAACAAGCCAGCTCTGGTCGCCGGGCCGCGATGATTTCCGGCGCCGGGTGACGCGCTCATCTAACTTTTTTTGGAACCGACTTGATCGCCGGGCGGTCGAGCAATTTGGAGATCTCCTCCATCAGCTGTTCGGTCTTGTAGGGCTTGCGCAGGAACGTGGTGTATCCATCGCAGCGCTCGCGGATGGTCTTTTCGGGTAATGCGCTGGCCAGAATTATCGGAATATCGCGCAGGCGATCGTCCGACCGGATCGCCTTGATAACTGCGTTGCCGTCGAGTATCGGCATCATGAAATCCACGATGGCCAGGTCCGGACTGGTTTGTTCGAGGCGAGTCAGCGCTTCGCGTCCGTTGATGGCGGAAACGACGGTGAACCCGGCATCGCTTAGAATGAACTCAAGGACTTCGAGCACCCCGAATTCATCATCGACGATCAGTATAGTCTTGCCAGCCGGGCCGGACTTTTGGCTGTTCTCCATCCGCTGCAACTCATCTCTTAATGTTGAGTCACCTCGGCTGCGGGGTTCGTGGAAGCGCTCAGCAGAATCGATTTGGCGCTCTTGGAGTTTTCGTCGAGTTCAAGTCCGCCGGCGGCGAAATGGAGCTCCCGCAGATCGGAATCGAATGCGCTGTCCCGCACTTTGAGGATCGAAAGCAAGCGGTACAGGCTCGCACCCGTTTCGATGAAGCGGAGCAGGATGTGGTTGTCGGTCACGTCCGACAATCCCTCCAGCGGCACGGTCATGGTCGGTCCCACAATTTCCATGACTTCCGCGGTGCAGATCGAGGTGACTCCTTGCGCGCGCAATTCATGGACCAGGGCGGAAAAGAACGGTTCGATCGGCCTCGAACGAAGCGCCTTCTTGAATCCGCCGAGACCGTCGATCAGCAGGCGTTTCACTTTTCTCTGTTTGATATCGCGCAGCATGCGGTCGGCGATTTCGTCCAGGAACTGGTCGGTCGGCGCCTGCCACAAAATCTGGACGTGGCCGGCATCGAGCTGCTTCAGCAACGGCGGACAAGTCGCGCTTATCTTGGTGCGGATTCGCTCCGGTGTTTCGTAAAACCCGAACAGCAACCCCGGTTCCTGCGCGCTCGACTGCCCCAGGAATTGGAGACCCAAGGTGGTCTTGCCGGTTCCTGACGGCCCGATCACCATCGTCGAGGAACGGGCGGGTAAGCCACCGCCAAGCATCTCATCGAGGCGGGAATTCCCGGACAAAATTCGCTTCAGTTCTCCGTTGACGTCGGAACCCCGGCTGATGAGAGTTTCGAGCCGGGGATAGACCGTCATCCCCTCTTCGGTGATGTCGTAGGAATGGACCCCCTGGAGATAGCCGCTGCCGCGAAATTTTCGGACGCTCAGCTCGCGCGCCGATCGCCATTCGTGGACGCTGGTGCCCAGATTGATAATCCCATCGACCATGGTCTCCTCGGATGAAGGCTTCTGCTCGGTGGGATTGGTCAGCAGAAAGACGGTGCAATCAGCGGCGTCGGCCTGGGTCTGCAATTGCTGCACGAACAGCTTCAAGTCCTCGCGCGACTTCGCATGATCCGATGCCGACGCGAAGCCATCGACCACCAGCGTGGTCGTCTTCCGCGCGGCGACCTCGCGCCGCAACAGATGGAGCAAGCCCGCCAGCCCGTCTTTTTTCAGCGCGTTGAAGCCGCTGACGTAAAAGATGCCGTTCCCGACCGCTCCTTCATCGTAGAATTTCAGATCTCTAATATTCAGCAGCATGCGACCGACCGTCTCCGCGATCAGCGTCACGTACAGGACCTTGCTACCGGCTTGAGCTTGATTGAAGCAAATTTGGTTCCCAAGAATCGTTTTACCCACGCCGGGAGGTCCCTCGACGATATAAAGTCCGCCGCCGAAGAAGCCGCCACGTAAAATCTCGTCAAGACCTTTAACGCCGGAAGGTACACGCCTAAGCGGCCGAACGTCACTGCTCATGGATTTTCCTCAGATCCAAGCGGTAAGGAGACGGTAAACTGCGAGCCCGCGCCCGCTTCCCCGAATACGATTATAGAGCCGCCCATCAGCTCTACGAAGCTGCGAGAGAGCCAGAGACCAACCCCGAAGCCGGATTGAACCTGGCGTCCGACCGCTCGTTCGAATCTTTCAAATATGCGGGCCTGGTCCTTCTCGTCAATGCCAATACCGTGGTCGCGAACGGTTATTTGCACGATTTCGGCGGTCGCCGTCAAACCGAGTTCGATGGGCTTACCTTGGCCGTACTTGATCGCGTTGGAAAGTAAATTTTCCACGATTCCCGATATGGCGGTTCGATCCATCAGTGCTATAACGTCGTTCTGGAGGTTGACGGTCAATTCAGAGCCACTGCGAATTGCCAGCGGCGTGTAGTCATTCACCACATCCGCAATTAACTCGGACAAGTTCAACTTCGAACGGTCCAGGTGAAACTTGCCGGACCTGATTTGCGCAACTTCCAGCAGAACTTTGGTCCGCCCAATGAAGTGCTTGATCTGCCGCTCGAGGCGATCGAGCTCGAGCGTCATTTTCGCGTCGTCTTTGGACCTCTGCGCGACGCGAATCAGTTGGAGGCAGAGCAGAATCGGTGTCAGAGGATTGCGGAGTTCATGGGCCGCGATAGCGAGAAAATCGTCACGAACTTTGATTTCCTCGCGCAATTCCTCGATGAGGGCCCCATCGGTGGCTTGCCCGGAACGAGCGGCCACCTCGTTCCCGTTGTCATTTTCCGCTCCGATCTTTGGACCCGAACTGCTCTTGTCCATCGCGGCTCAACCCGATGCGTCGAAGCATATTTTTATCAAGCTGGAAGGGTTCCCGACCACCAGCGCACGCTAGAGCTTGGCGACAACGCGCGCGTTACACAAGCCGCGGAGTTACCGCGTCGAGGCCGACGCTGAATCGCCTTGGGAATTAGTGGATCCGCTCTTCGCTGTTTTATAGATGCGCCTGACCTTGAGTCGCGCAACGCCTCGTTCAGTGATACCGAGCTCTTCCGCCGCGCGCTCCGATAGATCAAGGCTCCGGCCGCGAATGTGCGGTCCGCGATCGTTGATCCGCACCGTCACCGACTTGCCGGTCGCGGGATTAGTCACCTCGACCAGCGAGCCAAGTGGATAAATCTTGGATGCCGCCGTTAGCTCGTCCGGGTCGTACCGTTCGCCGTTTGCGGTCTTGTGCCCAGCTTCCATCTCTCCCTGGTAGGACGCTTTGACGGTTCTCGACGGCTGAGCACTGGCCCGTGGAGGCGGCGCGGGCGCAGGTGGCGGAGGAGGCGCGACCACAGGTGCGGGTGCCGGCTGCGGTTGTTGTGTCGCGCATGAGGTCACGAACAGCAGGCTCATCACCGCCAGCGTTGCCACCACATTGAATTGCCAATTACTGACTCTCAATAGTTTTCGCGCGCGGCAAGCGGTAGTGATTAGCAACATACTCGTCGGCTTCCTGGTAAACCGAATTGGCTTTTCGGTAACCGAGCCTGTCTCTAGCGTAGATCGTTTCGAAAATCGGGACTAGGCGGCGGCGGGCGCGCGGGCGAGCTCGAACGTGCCGAGGTCGAGCGTGTCGTTCGAGCGCAGCACTATCTTGGTTCCGAGCCGCTGCTCGAGTGTCTCGAGATCTTTCGCGCCGTGATCGTACAGGTAACGCGCGACTTCGGGATTGAGCTTTACGATCAGCATGTCGCCGGCCGACTTGGAGACCGCCTCGCGCTGAATCCCGCGCAGTATCTCGGCGGCCAGCGTGGGCACCGATTTGACCACGCGCCGCCCTTCGCATCGCGGACAGTTGTCAGTCAGCAATTTCTCCAGGCTCTCGCGGGTGCGCTTGCGCGTCATCTGCACCAGGCCCAGCTCGGAAATCTTGAGCGCCGAGGTCCGCGCCTTGTCGCGCTTGAGCGCGGCCGCCAGCGCGTCGCTGACTTTCTTGCGATCGCTCTCGCGCGACATGTCGATGAAATCAACGATGATAATGCCGCCGATGTTGCGCAGACGCAGTTGCTTTACGACTTCCTCGACCGCTTCCTGGTTGGTCTTGAAAATAGTGTCGTCCTGGCTGCGCTTGCCGACGAAGCGACCCGTGTTCACGTCGATTGCGGTGAGCGCCTCGGCCTGATCGAAAATCAGGTAGCCGCCCGACTTGAGCCACACCTTGCGGTCGAGCGCGCGTTCAATTTGCGGTTCGATGTTGAAACGATCGAACAGCGGTTGCGGCCCGTCATGCAGCGACACGCGCGCCCGCAGCCGCGGCATGTAATTCTGCACGAACTGCACGACCCGGCTGTAGGTCGTCGGATCGTCGCACCAGAGCCGGTCAACTTCGCTGGAAAAAAGATCGCGCACGACCCGGAGCGCCACGTCGAGGTCACTGTAGAGGATCGACGCGGGCGGCATGCTCTCGTTCTTGCGCAGGATCGAGCTCCACAGCTTGGTCAGAAACGCGACGTCGCGCTGGATTTCGCGCCGGCTGACGCCTTCGCACGCGGTGCGCACGATGAACCCGCCCTGCGGCGGCCGCAGTTCGCCGACGTCCTGCCGCAGACGCGCGCGTTCCTCGGCGCTGGCGATTCGCCGCGACACTCCGATGTGATTGCTGGTAGGCGTGAAGACCAGATGGCGTCCCGGCAGCGAGATCGACGACGTCAGCCGCGCGCCCTTGGTGCCCATCGG
>Ga0209333_1000831_pt1 | contig 16006 bp, 23 predicted proteins | sample BlaSpr_A8_OM2_O3_FD_187982 | JGI IMG/M metagenome (GOLD analysis project Ga0209333, IMG submission 187982) | Forest soil microbial communities from Thunder Bay, Ontario, Canada - Black Spruce, Ontario site 2_A8_OM2_O3 (SPAdes) (version 2) | ecosystem: Environmental > Terrestrial > Soil > Boreal... | reverse complement strand
CGACGGGGACTAAGCGGATGAACTGAGTCGGTTTGGGTGGTTGCGTACAATTCAGAATGTTGAGCCCGGGCTGTCAATTGCCCGGCTGTCAGCTCGGATATCAATCGGAGTGCGCCGACGGCGCTTGCGAAAGAGGAGCTGTCCGGCACCAAGCCTACGGAAAGGGAATTGCAAGTTTGTGGTGCTGCACGATCCACGCAATTTGTACGGCAGCCTCTCGATCTGGATTCGACTCGATCAACTTCGGTGGCGTGCCAACTCCTGCACCGAACCGGTGTCGCGAGTAGCTGATGAATGAGTGTATCCCCGCGAACTCATGACAGCTAGAGCAGGTGAGCAAAACAATATCCTCCTCGCTCTCCGGCTGCTCCCCCACACTCTGGAACACATCGTTTCCGTGCGCCATGAAGAACGCGAATTCTTTTTCGCCTGGAGCGATCGTTCGCAGACCGCCTCCATGCCCTGCCAACAGCCCCTCGCGGCTTAGCCTGAACTCGAAGAAATCCTGAGAGTGCGTTCCAGTTCCGCCCAGATCGAAGTGTAGGGCTCGATAAAGTCGCATCTGCACACTTTCGGTTAAGTGCGTTCGCATTGGATTGCCATCGCGGTTGATTAGAACAATCTGGCGAACCAATGCCATCCTTGTTCCAATTGGAAACTGCGGCGGCTCAGGGTATGGAACTAACCCGGCGAGATCAGCCTGCCCATTCCGAAGGAACGGGAGCATGTCTGGGTTCGGCCCCCACGTTTTCGGCACATCGCGGAGTTTTGCCAGATACTCCAGCGTCTTTTCCCTTCCTCCGGGCACTTGGAAGAAGACTAGGAAAATTGATCTTCCTTCGAAAAATTCAAGATGGTCAGAGGCAACGGGTCTCCCGTGCTGCTCTCCCAGACATACCCACGGTCCCTTGGGGTCGAGAAGATCGGCAGGCAAAAACGGACGCTGCGGATCGGCAGGATCGTAGCTTGTGGGGAACATGTGCGCTCGAACCGCATCATCATAGTTGTCCGGAAGCTTCCGAGCCTGATCTTCGGTCAGAGCCAATCTGCGGATAACCTCAGCTATGCGCTTCTGCAATTCTGAGCGAGCCTGCACCCGTTCGTCGATAGGCGACGACAGCCAGTCATCAATTGCCAGAAGGTCGCGTTGGAACAAAGCCCGCATCAATGGATCAGTGATCAACTTCTCCGAATGTTGTTGCAGAAATTGATCAAGCAGCTTTAAGGCATCGTCGTGCGAGGGGCCACTGATGAGGTACCTTGTTTCCGGCCACAGGTACGGATCGAGTTCGTCGCCTCCGTATTGACGGCCATCACGGGCGTGCCTCACATAGAACAGTTGAAACAATCGGTTCCAGATGTGGTCGGGATCGGAAGCATATATCGCCTGCGCAGGTTGTTCGGCTTGAGATTGACCTTCACCGATTCTTTTCGGGACGGTGTTCGCGCTCCTGCCCCGGTAGCTGCACAGGACGAAAACCAGTAGCAGAACAGCCGAACTTACTGACGCTCTGGCTCTCATAGCCGCTCATCGTACCACTAGTTGTTAGAACCCATTGCGCGGTCGCCGGATCACTTCGCATACCAGTCCGAATGCGGCGACCAGCCTCTACGGAAGAGGCACTGAGTCGAAGTCCACTGATCGAGGCGAGCCGGGCAAACTCCCCCGGTGTCAAATGTGTTCCAAAGGTGGCCGCAGGAACGAGCCCAGAGGTTTTCCTTGCGCGGCGACCAGCCACAAAGCGGGCATCGGATTCGCGGCGGTTCCGACTCGCCGGGCTTCCTGTCTTCCTCAAGCTCGCGGTCTGGAGCGATGACCAGATTGTCCGCAATGGGAGCCATACCCAGCTATTATGATCTTAGGGCTTTTTTATACATACGACGGAGGGATGCCTGATTTTGCATTTTTCATAGGGTCCCCTTTTTCAGTTTTGCCCGGTTCTATTAGACCGCTCGTCCGAGTAGGTACCATCCGCCGGAGTCCCGTGGCGGTTCCATATTTTTTGTATTTCTAAAATAGGGTGTCGGGATTCAGGCCGATTCCTGGCGCTCATCGCAGAGCCCTAAGCCGCTCTGATCAGAAAATGCCCATAGGATTTTGGGGATTTTTTATTATCTCGTAACATCGTGGGCGAGGGTCTTGGATTCCGTTTCTATGGAGCGGATTGACAAGGGCTTATTCTGAAAGCACTCGGAGAAAGGCAAGCATGAAAATATCAAAGATCTTTCCTGACTTCAAAAAGATCACCGCACAGTGTGAGCTTCGTCGAACTCTGGAGTTTGTTATTGCCCGGACTACCTACCGCGTAGAAGTTCTATATTGCTATTCCAACCCTAAATCTCCGTGGATTGCGCAAGCGTATGCAGAAAAGCGCGATGGGTGGAAGTGCGTCCCCGACTTCCCATTGGTAAGCGAAAAGAATGAAGAAGCCGCAATTCGGGCCGCCTTCAGTTTCCTAGAAGATCTTCATTGATGACTGTGGATCGCGGGTCCAGCCCAAGGTGCCCAACTCACGGCATCCTTTCTGAAAACGGTCGATCAGGGTCTGGGTTGCGACCTGCTTCGCTTTCGCAGGTCGGGCTGCATTTGCGATAGAAGTAGGTGTGTCAGTGGACGAGACTGTCTCGCCTCCTTGAGCCTTCAACCGCATAGCTGCAAGATTCACCTTCCCGGCGGACGTGTGAATGGTCCGATCCCACGGCTCGTATCCAGCCCATTCTGATCGAAATCGTATGGTCTCCTGCAGCCATGTTGACGCTTGAAGGAGTGTTTCCTACGAAGTTTCCGTCGAGGCCGATTTCTGCTTCGGCAGGCAGTTCAGTAACGCCCGACGCTACAGAAGTGGGCGCAACCACTGGGCCTTGAAACCTAGCCATGTCGAGAGGCATGTCTCCACTTACAAACGCCGTAACCTCTGTTCCCTTTGGAATCGTAATGTCTTTCCCCTTCATGAAGAGGAACAGCGGTGCAGCCGGGAAAAAGATTAGGCTTGTCGCTACGATTGCGCCGGTCATCGCGCCAGTGTGCCCGCCGCCTTTCGCATCTTTAACCGCTCGCAGGGCTGCTTTCTCACCGTCCGAAAGCTTGACGTAGTCGATGTTGATGTCGAGTTTGCCGCCCCTGTCCATGTTTCGCTTGGACTGCGCTGTAGTCACCGTTGCCATTGCGATTCCACCCTTCGGGACGACTACGATATTCCCGACCCTCACCTCTTCCAAAACTTTGAGGGCAACCGAATCGCCAACGTGTGCGTCGGCTGACGACACCGTCTGTCCCATGCGAAGTTTTAACCGGCGTCCCATCTTCCCAGCCTCGGGCCGCTAGGTGCGCTAGCTGTGACAGGTTGAGTCTCCTCTGGCTGGGCAGACTGATCTTGAAAGTGAAACGGGAGGCAGCGGAGCAGCGACCCGAGGATACGCCCAAGGTCAACGTCGAGGGAATCGAAGAGGTGGTAACGGACAAGGGTTACCACAGCGGCGCGGTCTTGGAGCGGGTGAAGAGTTACGAAGTGCGTACCTACATTCCGGAAAAGAAACAAGCGGGGCAGCGCCACTGGGAGGGCAAAACCGAGGAGCAACAGGCGGTGTACCAGAATCGACGGCGGGTGCGCGGCGGCTACGGTAAAAGCTTGCTGCGGCGGCGAGGTGAACTGGTGGAACGCAGCTTTGCGCACTGCTACGAGACGGGCGGCATGAGGTGCAAACATCTACGCGGACACGAGAATATTCTGAAGCGGCAACTGGTCCATATGGGGGCGTTCAACTTGAGCCTGATTCTGCGGCAAGTGCTGGGTGCGGGCACGCCGCGGCAGTGGAAAGACCTCGAGGGGACGCCTTTCTTGCTGTTCATTTGCTACTTACTCGTCGGGAAAATCGAAATCGGCTCCCAGGAAGCCGAATCTCAATATCTTGTACGAAATCGGTCGTCGAATCACGAAGCTCGACTCACAGCTCGGCGCGGCTGGTCGTGCCGAAAATTAGTTACTTCCACCCCGGCTGCTAGCATCTGAAACCATTCTTGGAAGCTAGTCTTTACCAGATCCTACAGGTTCTCAGTGTTACTCTTTTCGAGAAAACGCCAATTTTACAGGCACTTCAGGCGTCCAACTTCGATAGTGATTTAGTCGACATCGGCAATCAGTTGATTCTGTTCGACTTTTAGCCGGACAGCAATGTTATGACCTATACCTCAGTCAGGACGGTGCGGCACTCTAGCTGCTGGCGTCGCGAAATCGTTCGAGCAAACATCTGGCACGCTTGTGGATCGCACAGCACAAACCGAAACTCGCTCGGTCGTGGACGTTTTATTCTCGGATGCTCACGAGGCTCGGATGTGGGGGCGGCAATCATACTATGCGGTTAACATTTCCCAGCCAGACTCCCCGTTTGCTGGGCGATAATTGGTCGGAAACGAACTCAAGCATGCGGTGCGGATGCGCGTCCGATTCCGCCGCCCACATTCACACCTTCGCTAGCAAAATACTTTGTTCATTGTCTGCAAACTTGAGTAATGTCGGACATGAACAATCCTGCTGCTTTTGGCTGCGACTTCTTGTAGAAAATTCCATAGAAAGAAGCATGACCGGGAAAAGAATCGCGCCAGCGTCCGCTGCACGCTAGCGTTTGCTTCCTCAAGCCAAACTGGGTGGTCAATGAAAAAAGTCACAATTACAGTATTCGTCTTAGCCGCGTCTTTGTTCGCGTGGAATCGTCTAAGAGCTATGCCTGACGGCGAGATACGAGTCACGAAAATCGAACTGGTAGCGGAGCACGATCCACAGCTAGACCCACAGACGTGTTGGATTACGGCTACGGGATGGCAGGGACACTCCCGCGTTGAATATAAGGCCGTAAACTGGAACGGAAGCTGCCCTGAGATCGAATCGATAGTCGTCAATCGCGACGGTTTGTTGGTCCAAAAAGGTGACGTGGCTTTTTCGTCGGGTGACCCATCATTCTGGTCGGCGACGGTGCAGTCGGAGCGCGTCATTCAGTGAACGATTGTTTGCGTACACCCGCACTCTGGCAGCCCGAGGCATACGGTGTGGGCGCAGTCGCGACAGACAAACCGCCCGTCGCTGTCGGCGGTCATCGGCTTGAAGTCGACGCCGTCCCGGCAATAGGGGCAGCGAATGGTTAAGGTAGTATCAGCCGGCATCTCACACTCCTGCACCGGGATAAAGTGGGCTGAGAAAAACGAAAACGCCCCCGACTCAAAGAGTCATGGAGCGTTGCGTCGAACAGCCCTCCCCCGAAAACTGCTCACCATCAGACTACGATCTAAGCTGTTGCTTGGCTATGGCTCTGATGGGCCTAATCTGGATCATGAGTAACGTGGATTGAGTTAGGGTCTTGGTCTCAAAGGCTCGGGCTTTTTTTGTGGAAAGGCCAACCGCTACCGACGATAGATTCCGGCCTCGGCAGACGCTTTTTACGAGTGGGCGAAACTTGGGAAGTCGAAACAGCCGTACTGCTTCGAAGTGAACTATGGCGAGTTGGTCGCATTCTCTGGCGTCTGGGCACGCAGGAAAGATCCCAACAGTAAATGGGTGGAAACCTGTTCTATCCTGACCACGACCCCCAATGCCGTGACATGTCCAATTCACGACAGGATGCCCGCAATTCTCGATCCAGATGGCTACGACCTATGGCTCGATCCGGGGAATGAAGGATGTGAGCGCGGCCTCCGAACTGCTGAAGCCCTACGATGCGCGGCTCATGCGGCGCTATCCAATCAGCACTCGGATCAATCCCGTTGCGAACGACGACGAAGAGTGCTCTCCCGGTGGAACTGGAGTCGGAGACTCAGAGTCAGCTTTTTACGTGGCGGGGACTTCAGTCTCTTGAATGACGTTGCCAACTCGCCAGTTGTTTTGGATCGCGAAGTCGATGCCGACAGGAACCGCGGCACGTCCGAACCGCAGCGCATCCGCTGCCCACTCTGTGGCTGGTCGCCCCCCAAGGGGACAAAGGTGTCACTGCGGTCATGAATGGCTCGTCACGAGGAGGAGGATCGAATGCGATCAGAAATCGAAAACGCTGAACCGGGCAAAACGCAACGAACATACGCGAGCCTTGCGGGGTTTTTGTTCATCGGGGAGATCATCATTGCTCTCGGCAGCGGCATCATCCTCTCCCACATCGCGGGGAGTGGAACCTTCGCCGAAACAGCAAAGAGAATCGCAGCATCGGAACACTTATATCGAGTGCTGCTCTCTTCTGTCGTGATTGTGAGTTTGAGTAGCGCCGTGCTCGCTTTCGCATTGTATGCAACGCTGAAGCCTGTCAATAGTTTGCTGGCTCAACTCGCGATGATCTTCAGTTTGGGAGATTCATTTCTGGCACTGGTCGTGCGGATGTGCAGTTTCGTGCGGGTGCATCTTTACATCTCCGCAGAAACCGCTGGAGCCGGGACGGTCGTCACCGAGACATTCGCGGACTTGCTGCGCAATATCGCGGGTACCACGGAGAACATCGGTGGTATTTTTTTCCGCATCGGCTCGCTCCTTATTCTTTTATCTGTTTTTCAAATCGAGGTATATCCCGAACGTCCTGTCGGCGCTGGGTCTCTTTGCCTCGGTGATTTGGACAAACCTGTATTTTTGCCAATTTAGTATTTCCGGAAAAGCACGCGCTATTCCTATACATCTGCTTTCCGCCGATGGTACTAGCTGATGTCTTAACCGGCTTATACCTTCTGCTGTTCGCTGTAAGGATCGACATCCGTGGCAATCAGCCTGCCCGGCGGACGGCAGTCCCTTAGTACTCGGCACTGCGGATGGCTGCAACTACGGTCAGAAGAGCTAATGCGTTCCTGACGCACGCAAGTCCGCGCACGCCAGAGAGCGTATAGCTCTACATTTCCTCTAGTCGAATCACTGGGGACTTGGAGCGGCAGCAAACTCCATACCGCTGCCAAGCTGAACCCACGGGCTATGCGCGAGCATATCGTCGTGCCTTCGATTCGCAGCGGAGAGCTCGCTCGCGCTAAGCGGTCTGGTGTACTGCACTGCGAGGATGCGCTCCAGCCACTCGATTTCGGCAATCGTCTGTTCGGCGTCCATTCCTCCTCAATATCTAATACAAGGACGCCGATGTCGAACGGGACGGACGAATGCCGGAATTGCCACCGTGCGCAGCGCAATTGCGAATCAAACGCGGCCTCACGTCCTCTGCCGGGCGGAATCTCAGAGCCGACCAGACGTCGTCAATAGCGATCTGCGTGACCGGACGCCAGCCTGTGCCCTCCATTGCAGCCCATACTTCCTCGCGACTTAGGTCGCTTTCGACACCGGAGGTCTTCTTCGGGTACGTGATCCACACGAGAGCACCGGAAGCCGAGGACTGGAGTAGCTTCTTCGCAGATTTCTCAATTTCTGATTTCCTCGTTGCAAAGAATTGAACGAAGTCGTTGGTTCCTCCGATGATTTCCGAAACGGCGACGTCTTGAGGCAATGGCGCGAGCGACTTCATGTAGCCAGAAGGCGCGGCAATCACCATCATCCGCATGCCGGGCTTTAGCCCAAGTTTTTTCACAATCGAAGCCATTTTTGATTCTCTCTCCTTCGGAGCTACTTGCTCGAAAATACGAACTCATTACCATCCGGGTCTTTGAACTTCGCCATCGTTCCCCATACCTCTTTCCTAGGCTCGGCAGCGAGTTTTACACCCCGCGACTTCAACGCATTGGCTGTAGCAAAAACATCGTCGCAGCGAAAGGTCACTGGTTGGAAGCCTCCAATTCGGTTCTCGTGACCCTCAGGTGTGAAGAGAGCCAGCCGACTCTCAGCGCCCGGAATGAGCAGTTCGATCCAGCGTTGCTTGTCGTCGCCAAAATACTGGTCGGTGGCGACCTTGAATCCGAGTTTTTCGGTGTAGAACTTCAATGCCGCGTTCTGATCACGTACCGGAATGCTGACAATGTCGATTGCACGTAGCATCTGATCCCCCTCCCAGAACGCAACATATCGCCTCATCGCCGATTGTGCAATGTGTGACTCGCTGCTATATTGTTGATCGGTACAGCATGATCAAGCTGGACGATTATGTTCTGGACACCCTGATGCGCGACCTCGTCGGGCACGACAGACGGTCGGCAAGCTTCCTCGTTTACCTGTGGCTCGCTGCCGAGCAGCAGCGCCGCAAAGCAGCAATCAGCATCAGCTACAGCGATCTCGCGGAGTCGGTAGGGGTGTCAAAAAGCTCCGCTCAGGCGGCGGTGGCATGGCTGATTCACCGCAAACTGATTTCATCCACCAAAGCCAATGTGACCGCAACGCCGAGCTACACCGTGCAAACTCCGTGGAGGGTCGATGATCGCCACAGGACTTCGCATGCTGCCAGCTAGATACGCCATCGACTATGACGCTGTGTTGTCTGCGGCACTCTCAGAAGGTACCGCAAACGCGGCACAGACCTTGCAACAGCCTCCCCGTCTTGCCACTGGTCGCCGCACTCGGATTGGTATGCGAAGTGATTCAGGATGGAGGACGGTAGCGGCGATTCGGGGATGATTCAGTCTGGCTCATGGATTGCCATCGCAGACTGCTCGGGCGGCACCGTCGCCAACGTTTGTTCCGTGCCACGGACAAGTTCCGAATCGGCTCAGGGGAAACCGAACTGGGCAATTGCGAGATCGACTTCCCCCACCTACGCTTCGATAGTGCGACGACAGACTTTAGCGTGTCTTCTATTGGTGTTCGGCGTAGGGTGCCACCGTCCAAGCAAAACTGAAACCGTCCAAAGGGTCGTGGATAATAGTACGGTCACGGTGACGGATGTCCGTTTTTGGAGTCCGGCGATAAAGGACGTGTTCTGGTATCGCATTATCGCGCCGAAGGCCGAACCGAACGAACGTCTTCCTGTTCTGTATCTCCTCCATGGAGCTAATAGCGGCCCACTAGAGATCATGGAACATTCAGATGTCGTGAACCTAGCGGTCACCGCTCGTCTCATCGCTGTGATGCCGGATGCGGGTTACTGCTATTACACCAACGCTAAACACAAGCCGAATGCCCGCTGGGAAAACGCAGTGACAGGAGAACTCCGGCAGGATGTTGAAACCCGGTTCCCAGGGTTACGCGGCCGCGAGCACACAGGAATTTCGGGGATTTCAATGGGAGGATACGGAGCGGTGAAGCTGGCGCTGAAACACCCAGAACTCTACTGATTCGCCGGAAGCATGAGCGGGGCGCTGGACATTACACGACGGAAGGCGAGCGTGCGACGGTGGGGTCAGACGTGGAGAATCTGGACGATCTTTGGCGTTCGGCTGAACGTGCGCCGGGACGAAGATGTTTTTGATTTGCTCGAACACGGGGCGGAAGTCCGGGGTACGACATGGTTCGAGTCGTGTGGGCGAAACGACCCGCTGTACGTTGCGAATGAGCGATTCGCGCACGAGTTGCGCGGGCGCCATTTTGGAAGCGACCACTACGGCTGGTGGCCACGATTGGCAGAGTTGGAACGCAGCGATGGCGGATTTGTTTAGGAGTGCGGGGAAGACCTTGCGCCAGCCCGAGCGGTCGATTCGCTGAGGAATGACCCTCATTAATTGACAGCTTCGTGAAAATGCTTACTCACGCTTTTTGGGAGGTGCGCGATTGATAGGCTGCCGAATCTGCCATAATCTCCCAATGTGCGGACGTTACCGATTGTCGCGGCGAGAGCAGATCCTCGAGGAGCACTTCGATGGTGCCGCTCGACATTGAAAACCGTGTAGCCCTTCATGAAGTGATTAACGGCACCAACTTGATTTGTGCCCGCTAATTTCTCAAGGCGTTGCGATTTCTGTCAGATCGTCCGTCATGACAAGATGCCAACAAGGAGGAATCAAGCTCTGACTGATCTCCTTATGCTTTTGACTGCTGTCAGACCTCGCTCCATTTAGTGTTCGCAAATCGCCGTCTAGACAGGTAGGGCAGGTCGGAGCAACGGTCAAGTTCCTAAAGACGGATGGCCGGAGTAGGCTTGTGATCGATCATGGATTCAACGAAGTTGGCCATTTTGGGCCCTTCAATGATTCGGGTCAGTGCTGATCGTTTGATGTACTGGTAGAAGCGAGAAACGCTCGCACCTTACTCAAGGTCTGCTGGTACCTTGATGATGGTTGCGCGGCGTTCTGGAGCAGCAATCGATAATATCTGATTGCCTCCTGACGTAAGCCCAGTTGCTCAGCCATTTCGCCCGCATGGAGCAAGGTGTTGAAGCGACCAGGATCGCTTTGAAGCGATTTTCGATATTCCGCAAGGGCTTCTGCGGGACGACCCGCAATTCTCAGCATATCGCCGATCATCTCGCGCGCTGGCAATTCGACCTCGCCCTTTCCGATTTTGTCTTGTAGGTCAGCGACCGGCTTCAACACGGTGACGGCGCCGTCGGTGTTGCCCGCCGCAAAGAGCGTCCAGGCCCTTACCTCGGCCCAACGCGATGAATGGTGGGTTTCCGCCGAGGCCAACTCATCAGGCTTATACGTTTCACGTATGAGCGCCTGTGCTTGTGCGGCCGCTTGCTCGTCCTTCAAGTGCCCTGCCCCCACCGCCTGTGCCCAGTAAATGGCCTGGCGCGACAGGTTGTCGGCACTGGCGGACGGTTGGAGCGCCATTGCAATTCTCCAATCACTCGTTTCAAGTGCGAGGTGAGTCGGGAAATCGGATTCGATGACGTCATAATAGCGAGCAAGTCCCGGCGAGAAATCGCTCGGCCGTATTTCCGCGGCTTCACGCGTAATCGCCTTTGCGCGATCTTCATCGCCTATTTGCAAATAAGCGTATTGCAGAAAATCCATCGCATGGAGTCGGTTCTCCGCCTCTGTATGAAGGAGCGCTCGCTGTTCCGATGCGGCTTTGGACGCAAGGTTGGCTTTAATATCTTCGTTCCAGAGACCGAGACGCGCAAAGATATGGCTCGGCATGTGAAGTGCGTGCGGTGCGGCTGGAGCAACCTTCGCGTACCGCCGAGCCGCATCGAGACCCAGCGAGGCCATCCGAGGATTATCCGTGGCATGAATAACGAAGTGGACAACGCCGGGATTGTCGGGTTCGACTTTTAGGACTTCGTTGAGAATCGTGAGTGTTTTGCGGGCTAGAACCAAGTCGGGATCATCAGGCATTCCGCGCTTTAGCAGCGACATCGCATAGATGACGGCGGCCTGGTGGTCAGCGGGGTAGGCGGCAGAGATCGCGCCCATGGCGGCGGAGTACCGACGAACACGGGTGTCATGGTCCGGGATCGAGGCGGCGGCATAGATGATGGCAATGGCGTCAATGTACGTTTGTTCGCGCGATGTCTTTTGATGGGCCGATTGCGCTTTAGCGATAGCTTCTAGGCCAGCTCTCAGTTGTGCGTCTTCAGGCAATCCGGAGCCTACAATCTGCTCGTAACCCGACATTGCCTCGCCCCAGTAGGCAATAGAGCACTCCGGGGCACGCTGGGCGGCGATCTCAAATTGCTTGTGCGCCTCAGGAAACCAGAACGAGTAGAGGTATGCCACTCCTCGATCGATGTCAGCTTGCACCTCGGGTGAACACGAGTTGTCGAAGTGGACCCTCCCTATGGAGGCTGACAAGTCCATGCCTTTCATTGCGTTTTCTTGGGTTGCGGCGATGCTCGGTGCCAAGAATGTTAGCGCAATAATGAACGGCTTATGCCAACGAGAAAATGTCATCGATAAGCTCTTGGGGGGGAACCTGCGCAACTCTTCTTCATAGATGCTCCCACTATGACTATGTGTGAGTCCGCGATTCCATTCCAATAATTTGTTTGCTGCGCCTCGATCGTGTATTGATCTAAAATCTCTTCGAAACGCAGAATTCAGCGGTTGACTTTAAACTCAATAAAATACATTGGACTAAACTGCTACGCGGTATGAGTGGCGCCGAGGTCCGTTGATAAAAGTCCGGAAACACCTCCTGCGCCCCAGTTCCAATTAACTTCGTCCTTCCCCACGTACGTTCTTTTGCGAAAACATGGAGTGGCTGCTTGCAGCGAATTTCATTTTGCAAAGGAGCTTTCCATGACTTCTCTTCGGCAGCGCTTCATCGAGGACATGCAGATCCGCAATTTGGCCGTGAACACCCAATTCTATTACGTCCAACAGGTATCAAGATTCGCACGCCACTTCAACAAATCACCAGTATTGTTGGGACCGGAGCAGATTCGGGCCTATCAGTTGTACTTAACCAACGAAAGGAAGTTGGCCCCGGCTTCGATCCTCGTCACCATTTCCACGCTCTCGCAGGATCTCCAGCAATTTCGGGGAGACCTGCGATCCAGGCCCAGGGAGAGGGATTTGAGGTCTACTTTGTGACCGATGCTTCGGGGGGAGTCTCGCCGGAAGCTCACGATATGGCGGTGCGCAGAATGGTTCAAGGCTGGCATTGTGCCTATCACCTGGATGGCTCTCTTAGGAGAATGGCAGCGTGATTGGGCGCGCGAGAAGACTCTACCGGATCTCGCCAATTTGCTTCCCGAGCATGGTGGTGCCACGGGTGTGGCCTATGCTTGGGAATTGCAACTTCTCGCTGAGAACAAGCAACCGGGCTTTTGATTTTTTTGGGCAATCGGTTTGCCAGGCGGGAGAGGGGTTCGATCCGATCTCCTGCCTGGTTTGCCTCTGACGCTCTATCTAAGTCCATTACTTGAGGCTGTTTACGGATTGCTCCGTGCTCGCGTTCTGTGGTACTGGATAGACAGTCAGGTGCGCACAGCAATTCGTTACCTTCCGCTGGGACGACAAGTACTGGCGTGAATTGGCTTGGAGGTCAATTGGGGTGTTCGAATTTGAGGCAACCCGTCTTTTTGGAGGACGCTTCTACGCCAGCGAGACGGGCTCGCTGTCTGTTGATATTGGGGTTCTGCTTATTTATCACGGGGGTGCTGAAGGCACAGACACCGGACCCATCGCCCACGAATGCTCCACAACCAGGGGTACGGCCGCCGCTCAGCCCTTTTCCGAGGTATGAAGACTGGGGCTTTCTGCGCGACCCGGCCAAACGAGTTGATCCTTATGACCGATTGAAATTCATTCCACTGAACGACTCGGGAACAATCTACCTCACCCTCGGGCTCGAGGACCGCACGGAGTTTCAATATCTCAACAGCAATGACTGGGGCGCGGGCCCGCAAGATCGCACCGGTTACCTTCTTGAACGGTTTATGCCCGACGTCGACATCCACCTCGGAGATCATGCGCGCGTCTTTATTACGCTGGGATTTGACGAGGTCGGCGGGAAAAAGGCTGGCCCCCGTCCGGGGATCGACAAAGATGAGGCCGACGGACACGAAGCTTTCGTCGAGTTCGGCGGCAATCTGCACGACCCGCACCCCGGATGGGATGTCATTCTTGGACGCCAAGAAATTGTCCTCGGAACCGGGCGCCTGCTCGATGATAACGAGGGAGTGAATGTAAGAAGCGCCTTCGATGGCGTCCGCATCGGGTATGACGAATCCAAGGGTCGCATCGATCTCTTCGCTGCCAAACCGGTAGAAATCAATCCAGGCGCGTGGGACGACATACCCAATCCAGCGATCACCCTGTGGGGCTTGTACGCCTCGAATATGCGCTGGAGCTCACAATTCATGACGGACGTCTACTTTCTTGACTACGATGCGAAGTCCGCGACGTACGGCAACCAAACCGCACGAGAGCAGCGGCGGATGGTTGGCGGCCGGTACTTCAATCGCCTGCCTGGCGAACCTCCGCGGGCTGGATTCGATTACAACATTGAGACCGGATTCCAGTGGGGCACATTCGGGAATCGTGAAATCCGCGCCTGGGGCTCCGGAGGGAATTTCGGGTGGACGCTTCCCGGCCCGGTGTGGCGCGTGCGTTTCGGCCTGCAGACAGATGCAATCAGCGGAGACGACGGACAGCCGGGAACACTCGGGACGTTGAACGCTTTTTTCCCGCGAGGAGCGTATTTCGGTCCGAAGTTCGCGCTGATCGGCCCGGCAAATTTGTTGTCCGTTCAGCCCCAGTTCGTGTTCCATCCCTTGCAGAACATAACCGGATGTCTCGAGTGGATCTGGTTCTGGCGTGAAAGCACGAAAGACGCGCTGTACAGCTTTGGGAACGTGCCACTACGACCGGCAAACCTTACCAGCGCGCGCTACATTGGCAGCCAACCCAATCTCGAGATTCGCTGGGCCATCAGCGAGCATTTCCTTGCAGCACTGAATCTCGCTGGTTTCATGACGGGGACGTTTTTGAAGCAGTCTCCTCCGTCGAATGCAATTGTGTTCGCGAATGTTGGTCTTACGTATCGGTTTTGATCATGTCGGGGAAGTTCAGCGTCCGCCCGATGGGGGTAGAGTTTCATCAAAGCCACGACGACAACCGCGTCCCCGCACTGATGACAGTGAACAAAGAAGCAGCGGCGTCATGGCAACCGGATCGAAGGGTGCGGTACAACTTCGATACAACCGAGGGGAGAAAGAATGGCATTCTGGTTCCTAAGCGACACCAGATGGAGTACTTGGATTTTTTGATTTTGTGGTTGGGGACCAGGGGGTCGGAGGTTCAAATCCTCTCTCCCCGACCAATTCTTTTCCAGATTTTCGAGAGGCACAGTAGATTCCGATCGTAAACACTAGTGACCGACATACTTGACGCGCCAGATTGAGCTTGAAGCATCGTCGGTCACAAAGAGGGATCCATCCAGTCCGATTCCCACCCCCGCTGGCCGTCCCCAAACGCGTTTATTGTCTATGGCGAATCCGGTCAAGAAATCCTCACTTTCTCCTGTTGCGTTACCACTTTGATGTAAGGGTATTCGGATCACTTCGTAACCGGCGCGAACGCTCTTGTTCCATGAGCCATGCTCAGCAGCGAAAATATCGGATCGGCGAGCAACTCGATAAAAAAGATCTGCAAGACCCTACTAGTGAACGGGGTTTCGGGCTGATTGAGTGTCAATTACAGGCCGAAGCGGAATCATCAGCGCTTTGATTTGCGAGCGGCCTTGATGCTCCCGTCGATCTGCTTGGCACTTAACCGCTTTGTGCCCTTTTGTTTCGACTCCTGCCCGATGATTCAAAGGATGTCGGGCTCAGGAACCGTGAGGCGTAGGTAATTCTTGATACTGAGTGGCACGCGGTATGGCAAAACGGTTGGGGAAAGCATTCTCCGCTTAGCCCAGCCAATTCTGTCGTTGAAGGTCCTCGACACGCGCGAATTCCCTTTCGTTGTCGGTGATGATCGTGTAACCAAGTGCAAGCGCGTGGGCAGCGATGAGCAGGTCGTTGGCGCCGATTGGCGTGCCCGCCTGCTCAAGGCGAGTGCGCAGCGATCCATAAGCTGCATCCACCGGCGGCTCAAGGGGTAGGACTTCAAGCGCCCCAAGCACCGCTTCCAGCTGCGCCGTGAGCCGCGATGATCCTTTCTTGGCTGCGCCATACCGCAACTCCGCTGCGACAATAATGCTGGTACAAACTTGCGTCTCGCCAACCTTGCGGATGCGCTGAGCTACTTTTCCCTGCGGGTTGCGGACAATATCAGAAACGATATTGGTGTCGAGTAGGTAGCGCATTACAGATCGACCGGATCAGGGTTCAAATCCTCAATGGGAGGAAAATCCTCGTGCAACGGCGCTAGCGTCGCTAACACCGCGAGCAGCGACTTAGGTGGAGCGGGCTCAATAATGAGCCGGTCGCCCTCTTTTCGCATGATCGCGTCCTTGCCGGACAACTCGAACTCACGCGGGATCCGTACTGCCTGGTTGCGACCATTCTTAAAGACTTTGACGTGCCGTTCCGGGCTCATAGCGACCTCCTTTGGCATATGCCTAGCATATGCTAAATGCCCCTTTGGTGTCTACCTTACCTTGATGGCTAGTGCCCCTCGGCGATGATCGACCGTTCTCGGTACGTGGAAATGGGCACGACGAAGGCACCCGAACAAAAGTCCGCGCTGGTTCAAACCGAAATACTTTGCCCAACGCGGGAATCGGGATTGGTCCTTCTTCGGTGAAACCTGCGATGACGAAGGACAGACAAATAAAGTTTGGCT
>Ga0209333_1000830_pt1 | contig 16031 bp, 14 predicted proteins | sample BlaSpr_A8_OM2_O3_FD_187982 | JGI IMG/M metagenome (GOLD analysis project Ga0209333, IMG submission 187982) | Forest soil microbial communities from Thunder Bay, Ontario, Canada - Black Spruce, Ontario site 2_A8_OM2_O3 (SPAdes) (version 2) | ecosystem: Environmental > Terrestrial > Soil > Boreal... | reverse complement strand
GAGCCGCCACCTGGGTCTCACGGCGCGCCGGAGGTCGGATGCGCGCCGTCGCCGACCGCCCGCGCCTCGGTCAGCCACTGCGCGAACTCGTCGTCGAGGTCCGACGGCGCGGTTGCCAGATAGCCGTGGTACGTCAGGGTCTTGGTCAACTTCTCGGCCTTGCGGATGCGCCGGTCCGTTATCAGCCGCGGCAGCACGAGATGCCCCACGATCCCATTGTCACGAACCCGGACGGAACTGAAGATTCGCCGCGTACCGCGCAGCACGACCGGGCCGTTCTGCAGCTCGTAGGTGGCAGGCCCGGACGCACGCGCCAGCGCGATGAACCGCCAGAACAGGGCGACGCTCGCCTCCGGCCGGCCGTCCAGGTACGGGGCGAAGTCGTCGTCGCGCGACGCCACCGGCCACCGGGACCCGTTCATCATGCCTCCCTCGAGCGCGGCAGCCAGACCATAACATGACGCTGTGCAGCCACCGGAACTGCTGAACAGTGACCCGAACGGCTTCGCCTGGGGGGTGTGGCACGACCGGACGCCCCGGCTGGTCGCCCAGATCCGGGACGCGCATCCGTACGGGCCCGCGCAGCGACGGGCCCTCGATGGCCTGCTCCAGGAGATTGCCTCTGGACCGATGCGCCCGCTGGGCCCGCACGCCCACGATCACGTGGCCTGGTCTGCGTGGGGCGCCGACCATTTCGGCAGGCCCTGGCTCGAGGCGCCGTTCCTCTGGTCGGAGTCGTACTTCTACCGGCGGCTCCTCGACGCGGTCGGGTTCTTCGGGCCGGGCCCGTGGCGCTGGGTGGACCCGTTCGAGTACCTCAAGGCCGCGGAGCTCAGCGATCCCGGGCTGGAGCCGGACCTGGCCGTTCTGGACGGCCTGGAGCGCCTGCCCGCCGACGAGCAGCGGCAGGCAAAGCTGCTGGCCTCGCTCTGGGGCAACCGGGCCGATCTGGGCTTCCGCATCGGCGCGGCACCGGGGCCGGCAGGGCCGGCGACGGACCGGCTCATCGCCGACGACAGCGCCGGCCTGTGGGCGGCGCTGGGGCCCGGCGCCACCGTGGTCCTGGTCACCGACAACGCAGGCCGGGAACTGCTGGCCGACCTGGTCCTCGCCGACCACCTGCTGCACCATCGCCTGGCCGGCGCGGTCACGCTGCACGTCAAGCCAAGTCCGTACTACGTCTCCGATGCGGTGACGGCCGACGTCGTGACCTGCCTCAGGCGACTGGCCGGAACGGTAGGCAGCCCGCGGGTCGCCGCCGGCCGGGTGCATTCGGCGATGGCCGACGGCAGGCTCCGCCTCTGTACGCACCAGTTCTACTGCGCGCCGTGGGATTACCGCCGCATGCCCGCCGACCTGGCCGGTGAGTTCGCACAGGCGTCGCTGACCATCCTCAAGGGTGACCTGAACTACCGCCGGCTGGTCGGCGACCGGGCGTGGCCGCCCGACACTCCGTTCGCCGGTGTGGTCGCCTACTTCCCGGGACCGGTGGCGGTGCTGCGCACGCTCAAGAGCGACGTGGTCACCGGGCTGAGCCCGGCCACGGTCGCCGAACTCGACGCCACCGGCCAGCCCTGGCGCACCGACGGGAACCATGCCGTCATCCAGGCGGCACGGCCAGATAAGACCTGAGCGTTGTCGTCGACCGGGACCGACTGGATCGCGGCGAGCAGCTCGGTCCAGTAGAACGCTGCGGTGAAGAACTGCAGCGTGTCGCCCTTCTCGAGCATGAGCTTGCGGTACATCACCATCTTGCCGACGTCGTAGCCGGCCAGCATCTGCTGCCAGTCCGCGTGGCTGCCCGCCAGCAGGAACACCGCGCCGGGCTCGGCGTCGGCCCGGCTGAGCACCGAGGCGGCCGTCACCGCGCCGCCCTCGAATTCGAGGGCAAGGGTGTCGCCGTCGCCGCCGTCCGGCATGTCCCGCACGCTGAGCGCCAGCCGGCCGGTCACGAACGGCCGGATCATGTTGATCCAGTCCCAGAAGTCCTGCAGCTTGCTCGCCTGCCGCTGCTCGCCCGGCCAGGCGTTGAAGACCGCCTGGCATTCCCGCGCCCACGGCCCGGTCATGAACGTGGCCATGTCAGCCGCCGGCCAGCGTCGGCTTGGCCATCGACAGCATGTCCTCCATGTCCGGCGGCAGCGACACCCCGACCATGCCGAGCTTGCGGTGCAGCTGGTTCATGAACAGCTCGGAGACCCGGTCCTCGTCCCAGCCGAGCGGCTCGTAGGCGATGTAGCTCGACCGGGCGGCGCTCATCGTGAGCAGGGTGCGCAGCGTGTCGTGCAGGTCCTTGACGTAGGCCGGGTCCTCGGCGAGCAGCTCACGCACGAACCGCAGGCCGGCCTGCACGTGGCGGGCCTCGTCGCGGCAGGTGGCGGTGAACCCCGTGTAGAAGGTGGGCAGCACCTTGTAGTCCCTGGCGTAGTTGAGGGTGATCTTCATGACCGACAGGGCCAGGACTCCCTCGATCCAAATGATGTACGTGGTCGCGTACTTCATCTGCAGATGCTTGTTGTACGGGTCCCGGCGCAGGTCGTCGGTCAGGTAGGCGAGCAGGCCGAACGGCCCGACGAACGTCTCCTGGATGTACGGCCACGACCCGTCGAGCACCGCCATGATGCCGTCGCCCTCCAGGCCGACGACGTCCCGGTAGAACCGGTCGAAGAACACGGTGTGCCGAGCCTCATCCTCGAGGTGGCTGGTGAGGAAGATCTTGTAGTCCTCGGGAACGCCGAACAGCAGCGGCGCCAGCTCGACCGCGACCTGCCGCTCGCCGTGATGGAAGCCCGAGGCGATCGACAGGAACGAGTTGCGGGATGCATCGGTCATCCGCTCGGACCAGTCCACCTTGTCCGGGGTGAAGTCGAGCTCGTTCACGTTCCACCGCTGCCTCAGGTACCGGTCGTAGAGGCTGCGGTACCCGGGCAGGCGGGCGGTTGGCACGTGCACGTACTCGAGCACGTCGTCAATGTCAGCCCGGCCGAGCGAGGCGAGGTCGAGGGTTTCGATACGGTCCAGCGTCTCTTCGGCGATGCTCACACGACTCTCCCCGCTTTATCCAGCACCGCACCAGAATGCGGTTCTGTTCCAGATTAACTCTGGGCGGGCTTCTCGTCGTGACCGCCGAACTGCTTGCGCATCGCGGACAGCGCCTTGTCGGCGAACAGGTCGAGCTGGCGGGAGGAGAACCGCGAGTACAGCGCGTTGGTGAGGACCGGCGTGGGGACGCCCTCCTCGATCGCTGCGATCGACGTCCAGCGCCCCTCGCCGGAGTCCGAGACCCGGCCGGAGAAGTTCTCCAGGTCCGGCGACTGGTACAGGGAGAGGGCCAGCAGGTCGAGCAGCCACGAGCCGATGACGCTGCCCCGGCGCCAGACCTCGGCCACGTCGGTCGTGTCGAGGTCGTACTGGTAGTACTCGGGGTGCTCCAGCGGGGCCGTCTCCGCATCGTCTACCTGCTTGCGGGTGCCGATGTCGGCGTTGTGCAGCACGTTCAGCCCCTCGGCCAGGGACGCCATCATGCCGTACTCGATCCCGTTGTGGACCATCTTGACGAAGTGGCCGGCGCCGTTGGCCCCGCAGTGCAGCCAGCCCTGCTCAGCGGGGACGGGCTCGCCGGTGCGGCCGGGCGTGCGCGCCGCGGCGTCCACGCCGGGTGCGATCGAGGCGAACAGCGGAGCCAGGTGCGCCACCGCGTCATCGTCACCGCCGACCATGAGGCAATAGCCGCGATCCAGGCCCCAGACTCCCCCGCTGGTCCCGCAGTCGATCAGCCGGATGCCCCGCTCGGCCAGCCGCTTGCTGCGCTCGATGTCGTCGCGGTAGTAGGAGTTGCCGCCGTCGATGATGATGTCGCCCGGCTCCATGCGGCTGGCCAGCTCGTCGATCACCTGCCCGGTGATCTCGCCCGCCGGCACCATCACCCAGGCCGACCGCGGCTTGGTGAGCTTGGCCACGAACTCGTCGACCGACCAGGTCGGGGTCGCGCCCTCGCTGGCCAGCTGCTCAATCGGGGCGCGGGTCCGGTTGTAGACGACGCACTTATGGCCGTCGCGCATGAGCCTGCGCACCAGATTGGCTCCCATGCGGCCCAGCCCCACCATGCCGAGCTGCCTGATCTCAGTGGCTGCCATCGTGTCCTCCATTGGTTGAGTCGGTCTTGGGCAGCCAGGGCTTGTGCCAATCGGCGTGCCCGCGAACCAGCTTGGTGGCCCCCTCGGGCCCCCAGGATCCCTTGGCGTACGGTTCCAGCGGCGGCGGGTTGTCGATCAGCGGCTGAACTATCCGCCAGGTCTCCTCGACGCCGTCCTCGCGAGTGAACAGATGGTCGTCGCCGACCATCGCGTCGTGCAGCAGCCGTTCGTATGGCTCCAGCGGGACGCCGAGCTCCTGGGAGAAGGTCGTGTCGAGGTGCACCGGCTCCCACGTGCGCTGCCCGATCCCCCGCGACGCGAGCACGATCCGCAGCCCGGAGTCCGGATCGATGCGCAGTATGATCTGGTTCGGCTCGCAGCTCGTAACCTTGCCGATGAACTGCAGCGGCGGGGGCCGCCGGAACACCAGGCGCACCTCGGTCGCCCGGGCGGCCAGCGCCTTGCCCGCCCTGATGTAGAACGGCACGCCGGACCAGCGCCAGTTGCTCACCTCCAGCCGCAGCGCGGCGAAGGTCTCGGTGGTCGACCCCTTGGCCACCCCGGGCACGTCCAGGTAGCCGTCGTACTGGCCGCGCACGTACTGGTCCGGGTCGGCATCCGGGATGGAGCGGAAGACCTCGGCCTTCTTGTCCCGCAGGTCGTCGGCGCTGGAACCGACCGGCGGCTCCATCGCGATCAGCGCCAGCACCTGCATCAGGTGGTTCTGCACCACGTCCCGCAGCGCGCCGACCGGGTCGTAGAAGCTGCCCCGGTCGTCCACACCGAAGTCCTCGGCCATCGTGATCTGCACGCAGGACACATAGCTGCGGTTCCACACCGGCTCGAGCAGCTCGTTGGCGAACCGGATGTACTGGATGTCGAGCACCGGCTCCTTGCCGAGGAAGTGGTCGATCCGCAGAATCTGGTTCTCGGCCAGATACTTGCTCAGGTCGGCGTTGAGCTGACGCGCCGAGGCCAGGTCGTGCCCGAACGGCTTCTCCACCGCCACCCTGGCACCCTTGGTGAGCCCGGCCTTGCCCAGTTCCTCCACCACCGGGGCGAACAGGTTCGGCGGGATCTCCAGGTAGAACAGCGGATGCTCGACGCCGGACAGCTCCTTGGCCAGCCGCTTGTACAGGCCGTCGTCCGAGAAATCTCCGCTCAGGTACGACAGCCGATTGGCGAGCCGGTTGAACACCGCCTCGTCGATCTTCTCCCCGGTGTCCTCGATCGACTGCCGGGCGCGCTCGATCAGCTGCTCCATCGACCAGTCCTGCCTGGCGACGGCGATGACCTTTTTGGCCATGCGGTTACTGGCCTCAAGCCGGTACAGTGCCCGGAACGTCTGCTTCTTCGCCAGGTCCCCGGTGATACCAAAAATGACGAGCGCACCCGCCTGTGGTGCCTTTTCCCGTGCGTCCACGATGTTCCTCCTACCCGGAAAATGGCGCTGACCGACAGGCGTCGTTAGCCTGCTCGACGCTACACCGCCCGGCTTAATAAACGGTGACCCGGGTGAGATCCCGCTATGAAGCCGGGCGCAGCCTGGCGAAGATCTCCGGGCCCTGGGTCTGCAGCCGCCGCTGGGCCCGCATCACGCTGTAGCGGCACAGCCACGCGGCCCAGGCCAGGCCGGCCGGAACGGCTAGCCAGCGCAGCGCCAGGCTGTGGCCGGCCGCCCCGGCGGCCAGCAGCGCGGCGGCCGGGAAGAGGGTGACCACCGGGATCACGATCAGCGCCAGGTGGGTCTTGAGAACCCGCGCGGGGCTGGGGCCGCCATCGGCGTCCGGGGCATTGACCGAGACGACGCCGGTCAGCGCGAGCAGCCCAGCCGAGCCGATAATCAAGGCCGGCTCGCCGGCCAGCACCCATGGCCAGGACCAGGTCTGGCCGCTGATCGCGGTGAACACGATGGTGATCAGCAGGCCGGCCGGGCCGACCACGAGGAACCAGGCCCAGACGCGGCCGCGGACGTCGGGGCGCTCCGCGCCGGGCACGACCAGGGTGAGCCAGAGCGACGTGCCGTCGTCCCCGTAGAAGTTCGTGAAGCAGGCCGCGGCGATGACGGTGAACAGCAGGCCAGCGAACGGCAGGCCCTCGGTCTTGCCGCCGAGCGCGGAGATGACGCCGACCAGCACCCCCACCAGGAACGAGATCATCAGCATCACGCTGCGCAGCACCGACCGCGAGTACATGCGCAGTTCCTTGCCGATCACCGCGCCGAGCGGCGTGAGCGGCAGCACCGGCTCCCTGGCGGCGGCCGAGCCGTGCGTCCGCCGCCGCCCGCCGCGGGCCGACATCGTCAGGCGGCGGGCCAGCAGCGGCGGCCACGCCACCACGAGCGCGCCGATCGCCGCGGCGAGCCCGCCGAGCGCGAGCGCTACCAGGCCCCAGTCGGAGCGGCCGGCGGCGTCCACGGCCACCGCGCCCCAGCCAGACGGGAGGATCCTGACCACGGCGGCCAGCACCGGCGAGTGGCCGTTGGTGAGCCGCTTGGCGATCAGCGGCACCAGCCCCGACGCCAGCGACAGCAGCGTGATGGTCAAGGCGAGCAGGATCGTGCCGAAGTCCCGGCCGCGCCGGGAACTGATCGTCGGGCCGAACGCCGCGACCGCGACCGTCGAGGCGACCACGGCGAGCACGAGATCGAGCGCCGTTGCGACCACCCCGGTGAACGCCGCCGCCACACCCGACCGGGCGCCGAGCGCGATCAGCGCGGCGAACGCGATCAGGCTGAACACCAGGGAGACGTTCGCGAAGGCGGCGCCGAGCATGGCGCGCGCCAGCCGTCTCGGCGGAATTGGCAGCAGCTTGAAGTAGTCCATCCGCAGCGCGGCGTCGTCGCCGGTCAGCAGCGGGCCCGCGATCCAGCCGAGCAGCCAGCCGAGGCTGAGGGTCGCGACCACATCGGCCCCGGCTCCCGGGTACCGGTAGTGCACCAGGCCGGCCAGCAGCGTGGTCACCGCGAGCAGCGTCACGAGCAGGGCCAGCAGCAGGATGCCGATCCAGCGCCTGCCCGAGGTGGCCCGCCGCATGATCGCGGCCCGCATCTGGATCAGGACGCGAGCCACGACAGCCCTTCGGCGCCGCCGGCCCGCGCGCCGACGATGTGCACAAACGCGTCCTCGAGCGGCTGGCCGCCGCGCACCTCGTCCAGCGGCCCGCTGGCCAGGACCTTGCCCCTGGCGATGACCGCGACGTGGTCGCAGAGCCGCTCGACGAGGGGCATCACGTGGCTGGAGAAGATCACCGAGCCGCCGGCGGCCACGAACCGCTGCAGAATGGTCCGGATCGTCGCCGCCGACACCGGGTCGACCGCCTCGAACGGCTCGTCGAGCACGAGCAGCTTCGGGCTGTGCAGCAGCGCCGTGGCCAGCGTGATCTTCTTCCGCATGCCGGTCGAGTAGTCGACCACCGGCGTGCCCTCCGCGCCGTCCAGTTCGAGCACCCGGAGCAGTTCGTCGGCGCGTTGCAGCACCACCTCACGGGACATCCCGCGCAGCAGGCCCAGGTAGAGCAGGATCTCGCGGCCGCTCAGCCGGTCCGGCAGGGCCAGGCCATCCGGCAGCACGCCGATCAGCGCCTTCGCGGCGACCGGGTCGGCCCACACGTCCCGGCCGAAGATCGCCGCCGTGCCGCTGTCGGGGCGCAGCAGGCCCACGGCCATCGACAAAGAGGTGGTCTTGCCGGCGCCGTTCGGGCCGACCAGCCCGAGGAACGAGCCCGGGGGGACAACGAGGTCGATGTGGTCGACTGCGACGTTCTCGCCGAACCGCTTGGTCAGCCCGGCAAACTCGAGCGCCGGAACGCTCCCCCCGTTCATCACCCGACAATCCTCGCAGAGCCCCGCGGATGGCTGCTAGCCAGTGACGAGCGGCAGAAAGATCTCGTCAACGATCGACGCGATTCGTGCGGGTTTCACCGGTTCGAGGTTCATGAGCAGGTCGTGGCGCACCAGATCGAATGGCATGGTGAGCACGGCGGGCGGGATGCGCCCCAGGTCGATTTCGCCGCGGTCGTGGGCGCGCCAGTAGATGATCTGGTCGCCCCGGATTCGCTGGTCGCCGAACAGCTTCTCGCGTGCCTGCGCCGGGGTCAGGCCGGTGCTGGTCAGCAGCCCGGAGAAACCGGCGGCCGCGGCGACGGCCATGAAGGTGGCCCGGGCCCTGCTCATGCCGGTCAGCAGGGCGAGCAGGTCGCCGCGCAGGGAGCCGGTGTCCGGGATCTCAACCGGGTGGGCCTGGCCATAGCGCTCGATCGCGGCGAAGACGAGCTGATCCTTGTTAGTCCAGCGGCGGTAGAGCACGGCGATGCCGGTCTTGGCTCGTGCGGCGACGGACTCCATCGTCAGCCCGGCGAAGCCCACCTCGACCAGCTCGTTCCACGCGGCGTCGAGCAGCGCGGATTCGAGCTGCGGGCCGCGTCGGCGACGGCGGACGCGGGTTGGCGCGGGTGTGACCATACCCCCAGATTAGAGAGGCTTGCATTCCTTAGCAAGCTGCCGTACGTTCCTTAAGAGACGGATACAACTCTTATTTGGGCAGGAGCCGATGACTGAGACGGCGGCCAAACACGCAGCAGCCGAGACGAAGCTGCCACCGCAGGTACGGAAGGCGCTGCTGGCGCTGATCGTTGGCGGCATCGCGGCGATCCTGGACTCGACGATGGTGACCCTGGCGCTGCACACGCTGGTGGTCAGGCTGCACTCCACCGACGGCACGATCCAGTGGGTGACGACCGGGTACCTGCTGGCAATGGCCGTCGCGATCCCGGTCACCGGATGGGCGGAGAGCCGGTGGGGCGGCAAGCGGGTCTGGATGGCAGCGCTGGTGATCTTCGTGCTCGGATCGGTGCTATGCGCGCTCTCGTGGAGCGACACCAGCCTGGTTGGCTTCCGGGTCTTGCAAGGCTTCGGTGCCGGCCTGATCTTCCCGCTGATGCAGACGCTCGGCGTCAGGGCCGCGGGCGGGCGCGCCAGCAGTAACCTGATCGCCGCGGTCAGCCTGCCGCTGGCGCTCGGCCCGATCCTCGGCCCGGTGATCGGCGGGGTGATCCTCAACTGGCTGAGCTGGCGCTGGCTGTTCCTGGTCAACGTGCCGGTGATCGCGGTCGGGCTGGTGCTCGCCTGGCGGCTGCTGCCCGCCGACCGCCCAGTTCCCGGCACCGCGCGACCAGGCTTGGACGTGACCGGGCTCGTCCTGCTCGGGCCGGCGCTGGCAGGGATTCTGCTCGGTCTCTCGAACCTCTCCGAAGACGGCGGGATCGATCACGCTGGCGTGCTCGTCCCGCTGCTGGCCGGGGTGGCGCTGCTCGGCGCGTTCTGCGCCTGGGCGCTCGCGCCCGGCGGCCGTCAGCCGATCGTCGATATCCGGCTGCTGCGGCTGCGGTCGCTGGGGACCGCCGCCACGGTCTTGTTCACCGCGGGTGCAGCGATGTACGCCGCCCTGTTCCTGCTGCCGCTCTACTACCAGCAGCTTCGCGGCGAGACGGTGCTGCACGCCGGGCTGCTGCTCATCCCCCAGGGCGTCGGCGCGCTTGCCGCCCGCTTCGTGGTCGGCAAGCTCGTCGCCCGGCTCGGCGCCCGCCTGGTCACGGTCGGCAGCTTCCTGCTTACCGCCGTCGCGACCGTGCCGTTCGCGCTGGCCGGCCCGCACACCAGCCTGTGGCTACTGGGCGCCGCACTGGTGATCCGCGGCTTCGGGATCGGCATCGTGCTCGTCCCGCCGATGTCGGTCGCCTACACCGACGTCCCACCGGCGGGCATCCCGCACGCCACGATGAACACGCGGATCGCGCAGCAGGTCGGCGCCTCCTTCGGCATCGCGATCGTCGCCGTCGCCCTGCAATCGCTCCTCACCCACGGCGCCACCAGCGCCTTTCAGGGCGCGTTCTGGTGGGCGATCGGCATCACGGTCGCGGCGCTCATCCCGGCCATCGCACTTCCCGCCAGCGAGGCCGTGCTCCGCCGCCGCCGCGCCGTCGGCTCAGCCCTGCCGACCCCTAGGTCACCGTGATGGTCACGGTGCCAGTTACGCCGCCGGAGAGCACGCTGATCGTGGTGGTGCCCGGCGAGCGGGCGTACAGCATGCCGGTCGCCGGGTTCACCGCCGCGACCCGCGGCTCGCTGCTCGACCACTGATGCGACGCGGGATCGGCGATCGGCACCTGCAGCGCGGTCAGGTTGTCCCCGGTCGGGGTGGTGCCGGTGGCCGACAGCTGCTCATGCGCACCAGCGGCCAGGCTCGGCCGCGACGCCGTGACCGCGATGCTGGCCAGGACCGGCTGCACCGAGAACCGCACGGTGCCGTCGGGCAGCACGTGGAACAGCACGTAGTTGTAGAAGCCACCCTGGCTGGTCGGGGCGTAGGGGGTCACGCCAGCGTCCGCCACGTCGAAGTTGGGCAGCCCCTTCGGGTCCGGCGCTCCCAGCGGGTTGATCACCGTCTCCGCGAACCCGCGCGCCTGGCCGTTGAGCAGGATCACGTGCGTCCCCGGGTGGCTGGCCTGGTAGCTGGTGAGCAGCTGCTCGTACATCTGCGCCTCGTACCGGTCGGTGAACTGGCTGTTGGCGACCGGGTGCGGGTCGTACGGCGACGCGTGCGTGACCACGAAGATGACCTTCGAGGTGCTCGCGGACAGCGTCGAGACCAGCCAGGCGTACTGTCCAGCCCCGCCCGGCTCCCCCGCCGGCACCTGGTACGGGTCGGACGCGAGCAGCCCCTCCCACGCGCTGTCATCCACGATGAACTCGGCGTCGCCGTCGGTGTAGCTGTAGTGGGTGTCGCCGAACACCGCCGTCCAGTTCGTGTTCTCCGGGTAGGCGCCCTGGCCGATGTCGGAGTCGCCCACCGCGGTGTGGTACGGCAGCCCGAACGACTGCAGCACCTGCTGCCCGTACTGCACGTCGGCTGCCGTGCCCGGATCGACGAGGTTGCCGACGACCTGCAGCATGTTCGGCGCGGCGTTCTCGGGCAGCGCCTTGATGCCGGTGCTGATGTCGTTCGTGACGACCGAGCCGGTGGTGTCGTGGTCGGCCGACGCGAGGTGCGAATCGCCGAACGAGGCGACCGTCACACCGCCGGGCGCGAACTGCTCCGGATTCTCGTCGTATTTCAGCCACGACGGGTTCCGCGGCATCGCCGTGTACCCGGGAGTCACCTGCGGCCGCGGCGAGTACAGCCCCTGCAGGTCCGCCACGTACACGTCGCCGGTGGTCGTCTCGGATGGATTGATCACCAGGAAGTCTAGGAAGTCGAGAGTGAGCGGGAACTCGGTGCCCGAGGGCACCGCGGCAGTGATCAGCTGCCAGCCGTCGTACGTGACGGTGGTGGGGTAGAACACGTCCTCCTGGCCGTTGATCTGGGTCAGGGCCTCGGCGAAGGTCAGCTCGCCGTTCGCCAGCGGCGTTCCCGTGGTGCCGCCGATCCCCTTGATCCACAGCCCTATCGCGTCCGGCGCCGCGCCGCTCGGCGACAGGCCGATGTTCACGGTATGGCTGCTGGACGGGAGCAGGACCACCTGGGACACGCCGGTGGCCTTCGGAATCGTGTAGTGCACATCCATCGACCCGCTGTCGCCGGGCGCAGCGATCTGCGTCGTGGACTCCGACAGCGTGGCGGTCGCGCCGTTGGTCAGGTTCAGCCCCCAGTTGCCGACGTCGGTCATCGGGTCGGCCACGACCGATTGGCTGCCTACGGCGACCGTGGTGCTCGTGCTGACCCCGTCGGCGGCCACGGTGACCGTGGCCAGGCCGTCCCCGGCGGCCGCGGCCGTGAACAGGCCGTCGTCGGTGATGCTGCCCAGCGATGACGGTCTGACGCTCCAGCTCACGTCCTGGTTGCCCAGGGTCAGGGTCGCACCGCCCGGCGCGGTCCCGGACACCGTGAACTGCTGGGTGGCGCTGTTCTCCAGGTTGGGCTCGCCCGGGCTGATGCTCACGCTGGCCGGCGCGCCGGCGACGGCGAGCGGCACCCGCGAGGACGCCCGGCCCGCGCGCACGGTCAGCCAGCCGCGCCCGGTCTGCTCGGCGGTCAGGCTGGTGCCGCTGACCGTGGCCAGGCCCGGCGGCTGCACCGAGAGCTGAACCTGGTCGGACGCGGGGTTGTCTTCCGCGTCGGTCGCATACGCGCTGACCTGCTCGGTTGTGCCGTCCAGCACGGTCAGCGGCGAGCCGCCGTTGACCACCGCGCTGGCCGCCGGCCCGGGCGAGGTCTCGGTCGAGTAGATGAACAGCCCGTTGGCCACCGGCCGCTCATCGCCGTCGGATGGCGTGTTGAGCACGCTGACCTGATGCTGGCCGGGCAGCCTGGCGACCATCTCGGCGGACCCGCCGGAGTCGAACTCGATCGCATTGTAGATGCCGTGCGCCATGAACCACTGGGCTTGCTGCGGCCTGGTCAGGCCCACCGCGACGTTCTCGCTCTCCCGGCCGTTGAACACGACCATGATCGCGTGCTTGCCGTCCTTGGTCACCCCGATCCCGACGACCGGGTATTCGACGTTGTTCTCGCCGCCGCCCTGCGCCGGCACCGCCATCTGGCCGTTCTGCACCAGGTAAGCGGCGCCGCTCACCGCGGTCGCCACGTCGGTCGGGGCGCTGCCGATGCCATAGGGGGCGATGCCGTCGGTGATCATGATGGTGTCGCCGGAGTGCACGTCAGCGGTCAGCCAGGAGGCCGCGGCGGTGCCCTTCGCCGCGAACAGGTCCTCCTGCCCCGAGGTGAGCTGCGGCAACGAGGTCACGCCGCTGGTCACCGAGCTGATGGTCAGATCCAGCGAGTCGCTCCCAGCCGTGGCCGTCGCCACCACGGACGAACTGATCGGGGCGGCGCCGAGGTAGGAGCTCGCCAGCACCAGGCCGGTCTGGTCGATGCGGTTGATTCCGGCCATCGCCTCGCTGCTGCCCGAGGTGGTGTCGTCGGCGCTGCCGCTGAAGGTCTCGGTGGTGAACTCGACCTGGCCGTTGTTCAGCACTTCGACCTCGGCCGGCCAGGAGGCCACCGGGCTCGCCTCGAGCACGCCGTTTTGTACCACCATGCCCATCGGCTGGCCGGTGGTGTTGATCGCGAACTCGTCGGCGTTCGTGCCCGCGACGGCCCCGGTCCGGGTCGCCATCGACGAGATCGTCTCGTCGGACGGGTCGACCAGCTTGTTCCCGGCCTCGGCCATGCCGAAGTGCAGGTTTGGGTCGGTCAGATCGACATCCATGATCTGGGCGTTCTGCGCCCCGCCCACGGTCTGGTAGTTCTCGGTGTACTCCTGCACCCCGTGGGTGATGGTCACCAGCCGGGTGGCCCGCTCGCCCACCACCTGCGGCCAGTACGCAGGCGTCGGCGGCACCCAGTTCTGGTTTTGCGCGCCGGAACGAGCGGCCGATGCGGCTCCGCCGCTGGTGAGAACCGCCGCCGCGAGCGCAACAGCCGCGCCCGCCGCCAGCACTCTGGTCTGCGCTCGACCCTGCATCCGCCGTCGTGCCAGCATCGCAGCCTCCCGCTTGTTACCGGTTTACCGGCACATCAGAGCAGTAGTAACTAAACAACATACTGACCGCGAATGTCCTCAAAATGAGGCGAGCATGTCGCTAAGGGAACATTTCAGCGCGAGTCGGTCAGGTTGCTGGGTGCTAGCCGGTCAGGCGGGCTGCTGGGCGCGAGCCGGTCAGGCGGGTTGCGGAAGCCTCGATGACTCGCCGGCCTGGCCGCGGGGCTCCGGCTGGAGGTGCTCGGGCTGGAGGTGCTCGGGCGGGCGGGTGCCCAGGATGGCGCAGATCGTGCGGCCGGAAGGGTCGTCATGCCAGCCGAGGTGCTCGGCCAGGCGGCTGACCAGGTAGAGGCCGTGGCCGCTCTCGGCGGCCTGCTCGCACGAGCCGCCGCCACCGATGACCGGCCGCTTGGCTGATCCTTGATCCGTGACGGCTACCCGGACGCCGAGCAGCCACCGGGTGACCTGGACGACGACGAGCCCGCCCGGCTTCCCCGAGTCGGTGTGCAGCAGCGCGTTGGTGAACAACTCAGATACAACGACGACGGCGTCGTCACAGAAGGGCGATCCGTCCAGCAGGGATGCGACGAACCGGCGCGCGGCGCCGACCTGCCCGGGAGTACCCGGGAACGCGCGGGCCCACGATGGCTTTGCGAGCGCACCGGGATCTGCCCCGCTCATGGCCATCCCGCCCCGGGGATTAAGGCGGGCAGGCCGAGCGCCCGGTCACAGCAGGTGACCCCAACCATTCTCACGCTCCGTAAGTGGCCACGACACGGCAACGAGACGCGCGACCATCATGATATGACCGATGTCACCTTTGCAAGTAACATTGCCTGAATATGGCATTAGCGATTGTTCGCTGGCTTGCGTCCGGCAACGTGGCCCAGTTGCACGGCATGCGAAGTTAGCGCATCCTGTAGCTCTGCCTCACGCCTGGGAGATTTTGAGGGGGTACGCACATGGATCGCAGTCCGACAGTCCGCGGCCGGCGTCTCATGCGCGAACTCAAGCGACTCCGGGAAGCATCCGGGCTGTCCCCCGACGAGGTGGCGCAGCGGCTTGACTTCAGCAAGAGCAAGCTCTACCGGATCGAGAACGGGCGCAGCCGCGTCGACGCCGACGACCTGGAGGACATGCTCGACCTGTACGACGTGCGCTCACCCGAGCGCGACGCGCTGGTCGCGCTGGGCCGCGATTCCCGGCGGCGCGGCTGGTGGACGACCTACAAGGACGTGTTCACCGGCTCCTACGTCGGCCTGGAATCCGAGGCAGCCTCGGTCCAGGTGATGTCGCACCTGGTGCCAGGGATCTTCCAGACACCGGACTACGCCCGTGCCGTCATCGCCACGACGGCGCCGTGGTTCGACGCGGGCGAAACCGAGCGCAGGGTGGCTGCGCGCACCGCACGCCAGCAAGCGATTCTCGGCCGCGACAACCCGCCGGAGATCCACGTCGTGCTCGACGAGGCCGCGCTGCACCGGACGGTAGGTGGTGCAGCAGTGATGACGGAGCAGCTCACCGCGCTCGCGAAGGCGGGTACCCAGCCCGGCACCATCGTTCAGGTACTGCCATTCACCGCGGGCGCCCACGCCGCCCTGGAAGGCGACTTCGTCATCCTCGACTTCCCCGACCCTGAGGACCCGCCCGTCGCATACGCCGAAGGACTGTTTGGAGATGTGTATCTCGAATCGAAAGAGGAACTTGACCGGTACCACCTTGCCTGGTCGTACCTGCTGGCCAAGGCGATTAGTCCGGCCGAGAGCGCCACCATGATCAATGAGCTAGCGAAGGAGAACCGATGACCACCCCCCGGCAGCCAGACATCACCACCCTCCAGTGGCGCAAGTCCAGCTACAGCGGCTCCGGCAACAATTGCGTCGAAGTCGCCAGCATGGCAGCCGCCGTTGCTGTCCGCGATTCCAAGAACCCGGACTGCGGCCACCTGGTCTTTGACGCCGAGGACTGGGCGGCGTTCATCCGGAGTATCAAGCGCGGCGAATACAGCGGCCGGTAGAGCCGCCGGTCCAACGACCGGTAGCAGCCGCCGGTCCAACGACCGGTAGCAGCCGCCGGTAGAACGACCGGTAGCAGCCGCCGGGCGGAGCGCACTAACGGACAGGAGACCCACTGGTGACGAAGGGCAGCAGCCAGCCACCTGCGGGCATCGACGCGACGGTCCCGACCGCCGCCCGGATGTACGACTACTGGCTGGGCGGCCACGACAACTTCGCCGCCGACCGGATCGCGGCGCTGAAGGTCGCCGAGACCAGCCCCGAGGTGCCGTTAGTAGCGAAGGCCAACAGGGCGTTCCTTGGCCGGGCCGTGCGGTACCTGGCCGGGGAGGCCGGGATCCGGCAGTTCCTCGACCTGGGCACCGGCCTGCCCACCAAGGGCAACGTGCACCAGGTCGCC
>Ga0209333_1000829_pt1 | contig 16043 bp, 17 predicted proteins | sample BlaSpr_A8_OM2_O3_FD_187982 | JGI IMG/M metagenome (GOLD analysis project Ga0209333, IMG submission 187982) | Forest soil microbial communities from Thunder Bay, Ontario, Canada - Black Spruce, Ontario site 2_A8_OM2_O3 (SPAdes) (version 2) | ecosystem: Environmental > Terrestrial > Soil > Boreal... | reverse complement strand
AGCGTGCGGTCGGATCGCAGAATCCGCTGGTTCAGCTCCCGCAGCCCCGGACCCGGCTCAATCCCGATCTGCTCCACCAGATGCCGCCGCACCTGCCGGTACGCCTCCAGCGCCGACGCCTGCTGCCCCGACCGGTACAACGCCAGCATCAGCAACTCAGCCAGCCGCTCCCGCAACGGCTCCGCCGCCGCCAGCCCCCGCACCTCCGCCACCACCTCACGATGACGACCCAAATGCAAATCCGCCTCAACCCGCGCCTCCAGCGCCTCCAGCCGCATCTCCGTCAGCCGCGGCACCGCACCCGCCACCAAAACCCCCGACGGCACATCCGCCAGCGGCCGCCCCCGCCACAACCCCAGCGCCTCAGAAAGCTTCGCCGACACCACATCCCACGAAGCCACCCGCGCGGCCCGCGCCGCGGCGTCCTGCAGCTCCGTGAACCGGGTGACGTCAAGCTCCCCGGGCATGACCTCGATCAGGTAACCCGCCGGACGGGTCACGATCCGCTGATACCCCAACGGCCCTAAAGCCTGCCGCAACCGCTTCACATAGTTCTGCAGCGTCACCCGCGCGGTCTCCGGCGGCTGCCCCTGCCACACCGCCTGCGCCAGCTCACCCGCGCCCACCACCTCATTGGCACGCAGCAGCAACGCAGCCAGCAGCACCCGCTGCTTGCCAGCGGATACCATCACCCGCGACCCGCCAGCCCTCACTACCAGCGGTCCGAGCAGGCCAAATTCCACCCGATCCTCCCGTGCGGCCCCCTACACCCGATCGGCTATTAAATCATCGCATTCACAAAAGGATCAGGGCTATGCAATAGCAGAAGATGGAGTGTGCAATAGCCCGATCAGGAGTCCGGTTCCTTCCGCGGGCGGCCGGGGCGGCGCACCGGCGCGACCTTGGTCGGCATCCGCCCGGCGTCGGCGAGCGCTCTGCGCAGCATGAGCTCGATCTGCGCGTTGGTGCTGCGCAGCTCGTCCGCAGCCCAGCGGGCAAGCGCGTCATACACCGCCGGGTCTAGCCGGAGGAGGACCGTCTTCCGTTCAGTCGCCACGCGTCTCCCCGGCGCGTCCTACTGGTAGAGGGTGCCGGTGTTGACGACCGGCTGGGTCGGGTGGTCGCTGCATAGCACCACCAGCATGTTGCTGACCATGGCGGCCTTGCGCTCGGCGTCGAGTTCCACGAGTCCGTCGGCATCGAGCCTGGCCAGCGCCGATTCGACCATGCCGACCGCGCCTTCGACGATCCGCTGCCGGGCCGCCACCATCGCGCCTGCCGCCTGCCGGCGCAGCATGGCGTGGGCGATCTCCGGAGCATAGGAGAGCCGGGTCAGCCGGGTCTCGATGATCTTCACGCCGGCCGGCGCCACCCGCTGGATGATCTGCTCGGCCAGCCGGGCGTTGATCTCCAAGGCCGAGCCGCGCAGCGACAGTCCGCCCTCGTGGTCGTCGTAGGGGTAGTCGCTGGCTATCTGCCGGACGGCGGTTTCGGCCTGGATCGCGACGAACTCGGTCAGGTTGTCCACGCCGAACACGGCCTTGGCGGTGTCCTCGACCTGCCAGACGACTACGGCAGCGATCTCGATCGGGTTGCCGTCGGCGTCGTTGACCTTGGCCTGCGTCGTCTCGTGATTGCGGATCCTGGTGGAGATGCGCCGCCGCTTGGTGGCGGGATTCACCCAGTGCAGGCCGTCGCTGCGGACCGTTCCTACGTAACGGCCGTACAGCTGGATCACCCGGGCCTCTCCGGGAGCCACCGGCGTCAGTCCCGAGATCAGTGCGGCCGCGATAATCAGGAGCACCGCCCCGATGACGACCAGCGCCGAGTTGGGCATCGTGATCCCGTTCACGAACAGCCCGATCCCCAGTACCGCCACAGCCCCGCCGACACATGCCAGAGGCACCCCTGGCAGCACGGTCGCGGCGCGCTCACGGATCTCCGGGCCCGGCTGGTGTGGCCCCGGGGCGCCCACACCGTTGGTATCAACGCTCACCGACCGACCTCCTTGGCTGCGGACCGCACTATATTGATATCACCTTTTCGGCCGTCCCCCGCAGTCGCCGCTCCGGCGAAACTTATCGGCTATCCAGGGCACCAGGGCCTGACCGCCATGGAAACGGCGCCAGATCCGGCTCCACCCAGCCGGTCCGCGCCTGGGCCGAGGCCAGCACCGCCGCGCTGTAGTGCCGGGTGAGCAGGCGCTTGTCCAGCAGCGCCGGATAGCGCTCGGCGAACGCATCGAAGTCGGTGACCGTCGGGTCGGCAGCTACGTGATAACCGACGATCTCGGTCCACGCACGGGTGACCGTCGCGTTGAACTTCTGCGGCGCATGCGCGGTGAGCTGCCGGATCCAGTCGCTGATCATGCTGGACGCCCGCGGCGTCCCGTAGCGGCGGGCGGCGGTGAACGCCAGGTGCACGTGCTGGCGGTGCCGGAACCGCTCGTCAGGCGGGACGATCTCGTGCAGGATCTCGGCGAGCTCGGCGGGAATCGCGTGGGTCATCGTGGCACCTCCGTCAGGGCGCGGGTTACCGCACGGAACCCGGCCAGGTCGGCGTCGCTGACCCTGGCCAGGGCAGCGTGCTCCAGGTCCGCGGCGGCGGCCCGGGCCGCCGCCGCGGTGCGTCGGCCGTCCGCGGTCAGCGACACCAGGAATGAGCGGCGGTCGGCCGGGTCAAGGTCGCGGGTCAGGTAACCCCGACGCTCCAGCCGGTCAAGCACGCTGGTCAGCGTCGTCGGCTTGGTTGCGGTGTCGGAGGCGATTTCCCCGACGCTCCGGTTCCGGCCGTCGGCCAGGTTCGCCAGCACGTTGATCTCCGAGGCGCTCAGGTTCAGCCCGGCCAGCCGGGTCGCGAGAACATGCAGCGTGGCGTGCGTGGCCCGGTGCAGCGCCAGAACCACCCTGCCGTCCCTCGCTTCATCTATCACGAAATCAGATTATACGAAATCGTACTGATGTGCCACCAGCGCACCGTCCCAGTGGTGTCAACGTGCGGGCCGGCGGCGCTGTTGGCTGCCTTACGCTTCGGGTGTGATCGAGATCATGCGGTTCCGGCTGCCGCCCGGTGCCGACCAGGCGGCGTTTCTCGCGGCCGACCGGAGGGTGCAGCAGGAGTTCGCCTACCAGCAGCCCGGCCTGCTCAGAAGGACCACGGCCCGCGGTGAAGACGGCGGCTGGATCGTCATCGACCTCTGGCGCAGCGCCGTGGACGCAGACGCCTGCGACGTCCGCTGGGAGCGCGATGAGGTGACTCAGGCGTTCATGAGCCTGCTGGACCGATCCTCGGTCGCCGTCGAGCGATATCAGGAACTGGACTAACCCCAAAGGCCATGTAGTCAGTGCCCGGACCTGGCGTGCCAAGGCGCGGGCGCGGTAAGGATGCCGATTTCGAGGGTGGCATTGTAGCTGCGCCTGCGATTGTCCGCGGTCGAGGCGGTGGGCGGTTCGCCGGAGCGGGAAGCGGGGTTGTCTGTGTGACGACCGGCTGGCAGGGAGGCGCCCCGGCGCCGGTCGGCGCCCGCGCGGGAGTTGCGGCGCGTGACCACGAGCGGCACGGGAGAGAAAATTCTTCCAGACAGTTCTTGCAGTCTTGACAATTAAAATTGTCGGTGACAGAGTTACGGCATGCAAGATGTCGCAGTGATCGAGGATGCCGCAGCCGCGGAGATCTCACTCGATCCAATCCGGGCTCGGATGCTTGCGGAGCTGGCCGAGCCACACACCGCGACCACACTCGCGGCGCGGCTTGGGCTTGCTCGGCAGAAGGTTAACTACCACGTCAAGACCCTTGAGCAGCACGGTCTGGTGGAGTTGGTCGAGGAGCGCCGCAAGGGCAACATGACCGAGCGGGTCGTGCGGGCTTCCGCCGCGGCCTACGTGATCTCGCCGGCCGCGCTCGCCCCGGTCGCGCCCGATCCGGCCCGGTCGCCCGATCGGCTGTCCGCACGCTGGTTGCTCGCGCTCGCCGCGCGTCTCGTCCGGGAGACGGGCGCGCTGATCAACGGGGCGGCGCGGGCCAACAAGCCGCTCGCCACGTTCGGGCTCGATGCCGAAGTGCGGTTCGCGAAGCCGGCCGACCGCGGCGCGTTCGTGGGTGAGCTCGCGGACGCGGTCGCCAGAATTATCAGTAAATATCAGACCGAAACTGGTCGGCCGCACCGCCTTATCGTCGCGGTGCACCCGAGCATCACCGAAGACGCCGACCCGCCAGCAGAGGAGCAGCAGCAGTCATGACGCATCCATTCGAGGTCCGCGAGGAGTTCACCGTCGACGCCACGCCGGACGAGGTGTGGGAGGCGATCGCGTCGGGGCCCGGAGTCGACTCCTGGCTCATGGGGCGCACCGAAATCGACAGCGCCAGCAAGACCAGCACGTTCAACATGTTCGGCGAGGTGTCCAGCTCCCGCATCACGGTCTGGGAACCCGGTCACCGCTACGCGACGCAGGAGGACAAGCACCCGGACGGCACGTTCATGGCCTTCGAGTGGCTCATCGAGTCGCGCGACGGCGGCGGCGCGGTGGTGCGCGTTGTGCACAGTGGCCTACTTGGCGACAACTGGGAGGCCGAATACAACGGCCTGTCCGTCGGCGACCACGCCTACATGACGAAGCTCGCCGTCTACCTGAAGCACTTCGCACCGCGCACCGCCAAGGGCTCGCTGTTCCTGCCGGGGCCGATCACCAAGGACTCGTGGGCGGCCATGACGGCGGCGGTCGGTGTCGGCGCGGAAGCGGCGGACGGTCAGCCGGCGCGGCTCAGCGTGCCCGGGATCGAGCCGGTCGACGGCACCGTGGAGTTCGTGGGCTCGCCGAGCTTCGTGGGCATGCGTACCGACGACGCGATGTACATGCTGATCCACGGCTACAACGACATGGTCTTCGCGACCGCGCACTACTTCGACGACCGCGACCCGTCGACCGAGACCGAGGCGTGGCAGAACTGGCTCGGCAGCCTCGCGGCGTAGGCCTACTGCTGGACGGGCACGAGCGGGTTGCCTTCCGGGTCGTCCACCGCGGCCACGATCCTGGCATACCGGGGCGGGTTACGATCCACGAGTGGACCCGCGCCTGGGGAGTTGCTCCCTTGATCAGCTGAGAAAGCGGACCAGCCTCAAGTGGCGGGCCTATCCGGCGGACGTGCTTCCCGCGTTCGTGGCCGAGATGGACTTTGACCTGGCCGAGCCGATCGTGGCGGCCGCCACGGCCGCGATCGCCGCCGGTGACTGCGGTTACGCGCACAAGGGCCAGCTTGGCGAGGCGTTCGCGGCCTTCGCCGCCGCCCGGCTGGGCTGGTCGCCGGATCCGTCCCTGATCTTCGGGATCCCCGACGTGATGACCGGCGTCGCCGAGTTCGTGCAGGCGGTCACGCCGCCCGGCGCGGGGATCGTGATCAGCCCGCCGGTGTACCCGCCGTTCTTCGACCGGCTGCGTTTCGCCGACCGCCGGATCGTCGAGGCGCCGCTGAGCCGGGCCGACGACGGCCGTTACGACCTGGATCCCGAGGCGCTCGACCGGGCGCTGGCCGGCGACGGCGTTCACGCGTACCTGCTGTGCAACCCGCACAACCCGGCCGGCCGGGTCTGGTCGCGGCAGCAGCTGACCACGGTGGCGGACATCTGCCTGCGCCGCGGAGTCATCCTGCTGGTCGACGAGATCCACGCGCCGCTGGTTTTGCCCGGCGCGCGCCATGTGGCGTTCGGCTCGCTCGATCACGAGATGACGACACGTTCCGTCACTTTTACGTCAGCCTCCAAAGCGTGGAATACCCCGGGGCTGAAATGCGGGGTGGCCGTGGCCGGATCGGCCGGGCACGCCGAGCTGCTCAGCGAGCGCTGGGACGCGCTGCTGGCCGGCCAGATCGGCGTGCTCGCGGCGGTCGCCGCGTTCACCGAGTCGCTGCCCTGGCTGGATGCGCTGCTCGGCCAGCTCGACGAGAACCGCTCGCTGCTGACCGGGCTGCTGTCCGAGCACCTGCCGGGCGTGCGGTACCTGCCGCCGGAGGCGAGCTTCCTGGCCTGGCTGGACTGCCGCGCGCTCGGCCTCGGCGACGACCCCGCAGCGGCGTTCCTCGACCACGGCCGGGTCGCGCTCAGCCCCGGCCCCGACTTCGGCGTGCAGGGGCTCGGGTTCGCCCGGCTGAACATGGGTACCTCGCCGGAGCTGATGGCCGAGGCGGTGCGGCGGATGGCCGCCGCAGTCTTAGAGGGAGGCCCGCATGGCAAGCTCGCATGTGACCGTGGGTTCGGGCGACCACCATGTGATCGCCCTGCACGGCTGGTTCGGCTCGGCCCGGGGCTGGGGCCCGCTGCCCGACTACCTCGACGGGTCCAGGCACACCTACGCGTTCATGGACCTGCGCGGCTACGGCGGCCGCAAGCAGGACGCGGGCGACTTCACGATGGAGGAGGCGGCGGCCGACGCGATCGCGCTCGCTGACGAGCTGGGCTGGGACCGGTTCTCGCTGATCGGGCACTCCATGTCCGGCCAGGCGATCCAGCACGTGCTGCTTGCCGAACCCGGGCGGGTGCGCCGGCTGGTGGCGCTCAGCCCGGTCCCGGCCACCGGGGTGCCGTTCGACGAGGACGGGTGGGCGCTGTTCTCCGGCGCCGCCGCCAGCCGCGACAACCGGTTCGCGATCATCAACTTCACCACCGGCGCCAGGCTGCCCGCCGCCTTCGTTGATCATGTCGTGCAGCACTCGCTCGACCACTCCACGACCGAGGCGTTCGGCGCCTACCTCGAGTCGTGGGGGAAGACCGACTTCTCCGAGCGGGTGAAGGGCAACCCGGCCGCGGTCAAGGTCATCGTGGGCGAGCACGACCCGGCGCTGGGCGCGCCGGTGATGGAGCAGACCTGGCTGCGGTTCTATCCCAACGCCGAGCTCGAGGTGATGCCGAACGCCGGGCACTACCCGATGTTCGAGACCCCGGCGGCGCTGGCCGCGTCCATCGAGGAATTCCTCGACCGGGACTGACGCGATGACCGCCACGGCCAGGCCGGACACCGAGGTCGTGTTCGACCCCGCGACCTACACCGAGGGGGTGCCGTTCGGCGCCCTCGCCAGGCTGCGCCGCGACAGCCCGGTGGTCTGGGTCGACGAGGTCCCGGTCCTGGGCTGGCCGGCCGGACCCGGGTTCTGGCTGGTGCTGCGGCACGCAGACGTCGAATCGGTGATGCGGCAGCCGCAGCTGTTCTCCTCCTGGCTCGGCGCGACCCAGATCCGCGACCCGGTGACACCGGCCGCGCTCGGCTACGTGCGCAGCATGATGCTGAACATGGACCCGCCGGCCCATTCCCGGCTGCGGACGCTGCTGGCCAGATCGTTCACGCCGCGCGCTGTCGCACGGCTCGACGAGCGCATCCGCGGGCACGCGCGGGCCCTGTGCGAGCGGGCGTTCGCGGGACGCGGTGGGCGGGGCGAGTGCGACTTCGCCAAGGACGTCGCCGCGGACCTGCCGCTGCTCACACTCGCCGACGTGCTCGGCATGCCGGAGCAGGACCGGTGGCTGCTGTTCGACTGGTCCAACCGGGTGATCGGCTACCAGGATCCCGACTACGCCGCGTCGGCCGCGTTCGACCCGTCCCGCGGGACCCCGATGGCCGCCGAGGCGCTCGCGCTGCGGCCCGCCCCCGACGCCAGCGGCCGGATGCCCGATCCGCGCACCCGGGAGGGCATGCCCGACCTGTACGCGTACGCGCACCTGCTGGCCGACGCCAAGCGCCGCCGCCCCGGCGATGACGTGATGTCGATCCTGCTGGCGCAAGTCGACGACGATGGCGGCCGGGTGTCCGTCGAGGAGTTCGAGAACATGTTCTGGCTGTTCGCGGTCGCGGGCAACGAGACGATACGCAACGGCCTGCCCGGCGCCTGCATCGCGCTGCTCGAGCACCCCGAGGCGCAGGACGCGCTGCGCGCCGATCCCGGGCTGATGCCGGCCGCCGCCGACGAGATGCTGCGCTGGTGGACCCCGGTGATGACGTTCCGCAGGACCGCCACGGCCGACTGCGAGCTCGGCGGGCAGCCGATCGGGGCTGGTGACAAGGTGGTGGTGTCGTTCGCCTCGGCCAACCGGGACGAGGCGGTGTTCGCCGACGCCGACGGCTTCGACATCCGCCGGCACCCCAACCCGCATCTGGTCTTCGGCCACGGGCCGCACTTCTGCCTCGGCTCGCACCTGGCCCGCGCCCAGATGCGGGCGCTGTTCGCCGAGGCCCTCTCGCGCACCTCCGCGCTCGACTTTGCCGGCCAGCCGTCCTACCTGTGCTCGAACTTCCAGCGCGGGGTCAAGCGGCTGCCGGTCGCCTGGGCCGCGCGCTAGCGCCGGGCCTCACGGGCCTCACCTCACAGGCCTCACGGGCCTCACAGCGTCCAGGGCGGGCGGAGCTGGCTGCCGTCGCTCATCGTGGCCTCGAGGCCAGCGAGAGAGGTTGTCCATGCGGCGCCGCCGTCCGGGCCGCCGTCCAGGCGGATCTCGCTGCCGGCCGGGATGTAGGCCACGTCGCCGGGGTGCAGGCTGTGCTCGGTGCCGTCGAGGGTGATCGTGAGCTCACCGCCGATGCAGCAGATGACCTCCTCGCGCGATGGCCGGTGCGGCGCGCCCGTCAGGCCCGCGGGCACGTCGACTCGCCAGGCGCACAGCTGGCCGCTACCCCGTGAGGGCCGGACGTAGGAGCTGAACCGCACCCCATGGGTCTCGAAGACGTCAGCGTCGGAGCTCGTGATCAGCGGCATCGGGTCCCTCCCGTCGCTAAGATGGTCAACATGGTTGTCGAATGCTGGACGAGCAAAACAGTAAACCTGGTTGTCGTTTATGTCAACGCCGGCTGACCCGCTCGGCTTGGGCCTGGCCGGGCTGCCTGAGCCGGCTGACCCGCCCGGCTTCGAGCTGCCGCTGCTGCTGCTGCACGGCTTCCGCGTGCTCATCGACGAGCTGCACGCCGAGCTGGCCCGGCAAGGTCACCCGGACATGCGGCCGATGCACGGGTTCGTGTTCCAGGCCATCGGCCCGGGCGGCACGACCGCGGCCCGGCTCGCCCGCAGGCTTGGTGTCTCCAAGCAGGCGGCGGGCAAGACGATCGACCACCTGGAGCGGCTGGGCTACCTGGAGCGCGCACCCGATCCGGCCGACGCCCGGCGCAAGGCTGTGCGGCTCACCGGCCGCGCCTTCGACGCGCTGGACCGGTCGGCGCGGGTATTCGACGAGCTGCGGGCCCGCTGGGCCGGGGTGATCGGGGCGGAGCGGCTGCGCGCCCTGGAAGCCGACCTGCGCAAGGTCACGTCGGCGGAGGGGTTCCGGCTCGACATCCCCGGCTGGTTCGGGAATCAGTAACACCAGCCGTTACGCGACGCCATCCGCCGCTCCGGCGCGGAATGGCCGCCGTTGCGGCCGGGTTGTATCCGCCATGACGACCACTCAGCAGGCGGGCGGCGCGAGCCCAGTCGACTTCGCGGCCTTCGGCGACTACGGCGACTTCAGGCGCAAGCAGCCCCAGCCGGCTACCGGGGAGTTCGTGCGGCCTGCCTACCCGTTCCGCGGCCGGATCACCGCGGACGGCTCGAGCGGGTACCCGGCCGTGGCGGGCCGGTACCACCTGTACATCTCGTGGGCCTGCCCGTGGGCGCACCGGACCGCGATCGTGCGTAAGCTGCTCGGCCTCGAGGACGTCATCTCGCTGTCGGCTGTCGACCCGATCAGGGACGGCCGCGGCTGGGCGTTCCGCGAGGGCCCCGGGTACTCGCTGGACCCGGTCAACGGGTTCTCGTTCCTGCGCGAGGCCTACGAGGCGAGCGAGCCCGGCTACGACGGGCACATCTCCGTCCCGGTGCTCTGGGACCGCGAGACGGGCAAGATCGTCAGCAACAACTTCCCCGACATCACGATCGACCTGGACACTCAGTTCGGCGCGCTGTCCAATCAGGCCTACGACCTGTACCCCGCATCGCTGCGTCCCGAGATCGACGCGATCAACGCGGTCGTCTACGAGACCGTGAACAACGGCGTGTACCGCTCGGGCATGGCCACCTCCCAGGAGGCGTATCACGAGGCCGTATCCAAGATCTTCGCGACCCTGGACGGCCTGGAGCAGCGCCTGGCCGACCGCCGGTACCTGCTCGGCGACGCGATCACCGAGGCCGACGTCCGGCTTTGGGTGACCCTGGCCCGGTTTGATGCGGTCTACCAGTACCACTTCAAGGTCAACCTCCGCCGGCTAACCGACTACCCGAACCTGTGGCGCTATGCGCGGGACCTGTACTCGCTGCCCGCCTTCTCCGGCACGACCAACTTCGACCACATCAAGCGCCACTACTACACCACGCATCCGCACATCAACCCAACCAGAATCGTGCCCGACGGCCCGGTCCTGGATTGGGGCCTGTCCTAAGACCGCTCCTTGCCCTGATCCGAACCGTTTCTGACCTGGCCACAACCCCCATGACGTGCGAAAGTGGGGGAACGGCCGCTGCCCATGGCCAGGTGAGCGGGAGGGGACCGATGGGCAGGGATGTCCCTGCGATCAGCGTGAGTCAGCAGGACCGGCGTGCTTACCGGGAGAAGGTGCGCCGCTGCCTGGATGTGTTCGCGCGGATGCTGCGCGAGTCTCGGTTCGAAACCGAGCCGCAGCAGGTTGGCCTGGAGATCGAGCTGAACCTCGTCGACGAGCTCGGCCTGCCCTCGATGAAGAACACCGAGGTGCTCGGCGCGATCGCCGATCCCAGCTGGGCGAGTGAACTTGGCCAGTTCAACCTGGAGATCAACGTGCCGCCGCGGCCGCTGGTCGGCGACGCCCTGATGCTGCTCGAGCGCGGGGTGCTGGACAGTCTCGACCACGCCGGCCGCCGGGCCCGCCAGGCCGGGAGCCACCTAGTGATGGTCGGCATCCTGCCGACGCTGACCGAGAGCGACGTCGGCGAGCAGGCCATGTCGGCGAACCCGCGGTACCGGCTGCTGAACGAGCAGATCTTCGCCGCCCGCGGCGAGGAGATGCGGATCTCGATCGAGGGCGCCGACCGGCTGCTCACCCACATCGACACGATCACCCCCGAGGCCGCCTGCACCAGCGTGCAGTGTCACCTCCAGGTCAGCCCGGAGGCGTTCGGCAGCTACTGGAACGCCGCCCAGGCGATCGCGGGCGCGCAGGTGGCCGTCGCCGCCAACTCCCCGTTCCTGTTTGGGCGGGAACTGTGGCGGGAGACCCGGCTCACCCTGTTCGAGCAGGCGACCGACACCAGGCCGGACGAGCTCAAGCACCAGGGGGTCCGGCCCCGGGTGTGGTTCGGCGAGCGCTGGATCACGTCGGTGTTCGACCTGTTCGAGGAGAACCTGCGGTATTTCCCCGCGCTGCTGCCGCTGGTCGACGACGAGGATCCCGCGGCGGCGCTGGACAACGGGCAGGCGCCGCAGCTGGCCGAGCTGACGCTGCACAACGGCACGATCTACCGCTGGAACCGGCCGGTCTACGCGGTGGTGAACGGGCTGCCGCACCTGCGGGTGGAGAACCGGGTGCTGCCGGCCGGTCCGACGGTCACCGACATCATGGCCAACGCCGCCTTCTACTGCGGCCTCGTCCGCGCGCTCGCCGAGGCCGAGCGGCCGGTCTGGACGCAGATGTCGTTCAAGGCGGCGGCCGACAACCTCGCCGAGGGCGCCAGGCACGGCATCGACGCGCGGCTGTACTGGCCGGGCCTCGGCGAGGTCCCGGTGACCGAGCTCGTGCTGCGCCGTCTGCTGCCGCTCGCCGCCGACGGACTCGAGCTGTGGGGCGTGGATCCCGGCGACGCGAAGCGTCTCCTCGGCATCATCGAGCAGCGCTGCCTGTGCGGCCGGACCGGCGCGACCTGGCAGACCGATTCGGTCCGCGCGCTCGCCGACCGGCATGGGACGGGGCGGGAGGAAGCGCTGCGGCTGATGACGCTCGGGTACATCGACCAGATGCGCACCAACGAGCCCGTGCACTGCTGGCCGGAGATCTGAGCGTCAGAGCAGCACGCAGGCGGCCAGCCAGTAGTAGCGGAGCTGTGTCCACCGCACGTCCGCGGCGACGTCGGCGACGTCGGCGGTGAACTGGCCACGGTCCGGGAAGTTCTTCAGGATCTCGAAGCTGCGCCCGTCGTTCAGGGTCCGCCGCTGGTAGGTGTCGCCCGCCTCGGTGGTGCGGCTGATCGGAAGGTTGCTGCCCGGCACGCAGGAGTTGTCGAGGACGATCAGCCGCGCGCCCCGGCCCATGCGGGCGCTCAGGCCAGCCACGAATCTCGGCAGGTCGCCGCGCAGAACGTGGGACCAGAAGAACCCGACGAACGCGGTGTCGAACTCTCCGGGCACCTGGTCCAGCGCGTATGCGTCGGCGAGCCGGAAGGTCACGGCGGCCCCGCCGTACTGGCGCGCCCGCGCCCGCTCGAGCGTCTCGGCGTTCAGGTCGGTGGCGGTGATCGCGGCGGCGGAGCCGGACAGCACGCGCGTCCAGTACCCCGTGCCCGCGGCGATCTCCAGCACCCGCTGCCCGGCGACCAGCGGCGACAGCAGGCCGTGCAGCCTGGCCAGGTCCTGCTGCCGCTCGGGCTTCGCGTACACGGCGTCGTACTCGGCCGCCCGTTCGCGGTAATACTCGGCAAGCTCGGTCACAGTCGCCGGGTCAGGCGTCGAGGCCGAGGGTGAACGTGGGCTTGGGGGAGCTTTCGGGTAGGCGGTGCTCCTCGGCCAGGCGGCGGATCGCGGTGCCGGTGGCCAGGAACTCGGTGGCGTGCTCGCCCCAGACGTGGTTGGAGACGGCCACGTTGACCCCCACGATGCCCGACGAACGCGCCTGCGTCGCCTCCGTCTGCATCCGGGTCAGCGCCAGCTCGCGTGCCTCGTAGACGCCTTGGGTGAACTGCAGCATCTCCATGTTCTGGCCGGCCTGCCGCATGGCCTGCATGGCCGACTGGTGCGCGATGTGATAGACGCACAGGCCGAGGACGAACGCGACCGGTACCGCGCCGGCAGCAAGCAGCCGGAAGAAGTCCTGCGCGGACAGGTCCGAGGTGAACGCGCGGCCATCCGGCGCGCGGTGGGCGCCTTGCCCGGCCAGGGCCCGGACCGCGGTCCCGGTGGCGACGAACTCCAGTACCTGCTGGCCCCATGCGTACATCTGCATCCGGAGCTCCACCCCGACGATCCCGTCGGCGCCGAGGTGATCCGCCTCGGCGCGCATCCGGGCCATCGCCAGCTCCCGAGCGTTGTACATCGCCTGGCTCAGCACCTGGAGTTCCTGGTTCTGCGACCACCGCCCGACCTGCAGCCCGACATGGTAGATCGAGGACCCGACCACGAACCCGAGCGGCTCGAACCCGGCCTCGCCGAGCAGCACGTACTCGGACACCGACAGGTCCGAGGTGAACACCCCAGCCGGGTCGGCTCCCGCGGTCTGGGCCAGCCTGGTGTCGGCGGCCTCCGGCTCCCACGTGGCCGCGTCGCCGGCCGGCCGGTTTCCAAATAGCGCCATTGTGCCCCCTTTAGCCGGTATCTCCGTGATCAGCAAGCAGCCTACCGGTCGGCCCGTCGCCGCGCCCCTAGCATTAGGTCCCATGAGCCGCGTAGCCCATCCCGCCGGCCCGCGTCACGCCGACGTGCTGCCGCCCGACCACCCGCCAATGCCGCCGCGTGACGTCAACGCGGTCGACCCGGCGATCTGGCCGCGGACCGCGCACCGCAGCGGCGGCGCGCTCGTGCTCGGCGGCATTGACGTCCGCGACCTTGCCGCCGAGTACGGCACACCGATGTTCATCTGCGACGAGGCGGACTTCCGCGGCCGGTGCCGGGAGTTCGTCGACGCGTTCGGCGACGAAGCCGGGGTGTTTTACGCGGCCAAGGCGTTCTGCTGCCGCGCGGTGCTGCGCTGGGTGAGCGAGGAGGGCCTCGGCGTCGACGTGTGCACCGGCGGCGAGCTCGAGGTCGCGCTGCGGGCCGGCGTTGACCCGTCGATGATCACCCTGCACGGCAGCAACAAGCTGATGCAGGAGCTGGACCGGGCGCTGGCCGTCGGCGTCGGGCATATCGTCGTGGACTCGTTTGACGAGATAGACCGCCTGGAACGGGTAGCTTCCCCCGGCTCGGGCCAGCGGACGCGGATCCTGGTGCGCGTCACCACCGGTGTTGAGGCCGCAGCGCACGAGTTCGTGGCCACGGCACACGACGACCAGAAATTCGGCTTCTCGCTCGCGTCCGGCGCGGCCGACGAGGCGGTCCGGCGGGTGCTGGCCAGCGATGCGCTCGACTTCGCCGGGCTGCACTCGCACATCGGCTCGCAGATCTACGACACGGCGGGCTTCGAGGTCGCCGCGCACCGGGTGCTCGAGCTCGCGGTCCGGATCCGGGAGTCTCGGGGGATCGAGATCGACGAGCTGAACCTGGGCGGCGGCTTCGGGATCGCCTACGTGCCCGGCGACGACCCGGCCGACATCAAGGTCATCGCGCAGAACCTGCGCGAGATCATGGACTCGCAGTGCCGCGCGGCCGGCCTCGCGCCGCCGCGGCTCACCGTCGAGCCGGGTCGGGCGATCGCCGGCCCGGGCACGGTCACGCTGTACCGGGTCGGCACCGTCAAGGACGTGGACGGGCTGCGCACCTACGTCAGCGTGGACGGGGGGATGAGCGATAACATCCGCACGGCGCTGTACGACGCCGACTACACCTGCGTGCTCGTATCGCGGGAGTCGGACGCGCCGCCCGTGCTGTGCAGGCTGGTCGGCAGGCACTGCGAGAGCGGAGACATCGTGGTCAGGGACACGTACCTGCCGGCCGACGTGACCGACGGCGACCTGGTCGCCGTGGCGGCCACCGGCGCCTACTGCCGGTCCATGGCCAGCAACTACAACCACGTGCCCCGGCCCGGAGTGGTCGCCGTGCGCGACGGCTCCTCGCGGATCCTGGTGCGCAGCGAGACCGCCGACGACCTGCTGCGGCTGGACGTCGGCTGATGGTGAAGAAGGCCTCGATCACCCTTGCCGACGGGCGGGAGCTGATCTACTTCGGCGATCACGCGGACGAGGAGGCCGGTTACCCCGATCTGCGGCCGCTGCCGAGGATCGAGGTCTCGTCGCAGGTGCGCCACGACCCGCTGCTCGGTGAGTGGGTGATCGTGGCGGGTCACCGGCAGGACCGCACGTTCCTGCCGCCGGCCGACCACTGCCCGCTGGATCCGTCCACGCCCGGCCGGCTCACCGAGATTCCCGCGCCCAGCTACCAGGTGGTGGTGTTCGAGAACAGGTTCCCCTCGCTGGTCCCCGGGGGCGGCGTCGGGGAGGGCAGCGGCGATGACCCGAACGGCCTGCTGGCCACGCGCCCCGGCAACGGCCGGTGCGAGGTGGTCTGCTTCAGCCAGCACCACAACGCCTCGTTCGCCGACCTGACCCACGACCAGGCGGCGCTCGTGCTGGCCGCGTGGATCGACCGCAGCGCCGCGCTCGCGGCGCTGCCAGGCGTCGAGCAGGTGTACTGCTTCGAGAACCGCGGCAGGGAGATCGGCGTGACGCTGAGCCACCCGCACGGCCAGATTTACGCTTATCCGTTCGTCACCCCGCGAACGGCGCGGATGCTCGCGACCAGCGGCGCGTACCAGCGCGACACGGGCCGGAACCTGTTCGATGACGTGCTCGCGGCCGAGGTGGCCGACGGGTCCCGGATCGTGCTCTCCGGAGAGCACTGGGTCGCGTTCGTGCCGCACGCGGCGCACTGGCCCTATGAGGTCCACGTCTATCCCCGGCGGAGGCAGCCGGACCTGCTGGGGCTGGAACCGGCCGAGATGGACGAGTTCTGCGACGTCTACCTGGACCTGCTGCGCCGGTTCGACCGGCTCTTCGGCGCCCCGGCGCCGTACATCTCCGGCTGGCACCAGGCGCCCGCCGGCGTCGGCCGGACGGAGTTCGCGCTGCACCTCGAGTTGTTCACGATCCGCCGCGCGCCCGGCAAGCTGAAGTACCTGGCCGGCTCGGAGTCCGGCATGGACGCCTTCACCAACGACATCGCGCCGGAGTCGGCAGCGGCCCGGTTGCGGGAGCTAAGG
>Ga0209333_1000827_pt1 | contig 16063 bp, 12 predicted proteins | sample BlaSpr_A8_OM2_O3_FD_187982 | JGI IMG/M metagenome (GOLD analysis project Ga0209333, IMG submission 187982) | Forest soil microbial communities from Thunder Bay, Ontario, Canada - Black Spruce, Ontario site 2_A8_OM2_O3 (SPAdes) (version 2) | ecosystem: Environmental > Terrestrial > Soil > Boreal... | reverse complement strand
AACGGATCTATAACGAGGTTTCTCCGAGAAGTTCTCAGGAACCTCCAACGTCGCGGGCGGCTCAGATGAGCGGATTAGCCCGGGTAGGCCGGGCTGCTGCCGCTGCCGAGCGGCATCCAGTAGCCGAAGCGGATCCGCGCATCAGCGGGCACGGTCTATCTCTGCTTCCAGAAAGTCCGCCAGCTTCTCCACGGGATTGAAGCCAATGAGGCGCGGCGCGTCCGCGACGAAATTCGAGAGCGCGTTGACGTCGTAGTAGTAGAGCTTCCCGTCGCGGTCGTCAATGATGTATTCCAGGCCGCCGACTTCGATTTGCGCGGCGCGGAAGATCTTTTCGGTGTCCGCGACTACCTTCTTCGGCGGCGTAAAGCCTTCGAGGCGCAGGCCAGTTTTTGCGCCTTCCACAACGCAGGCGTTTTTTATTTCGGCGCCGTCGGTGGTCTTGCAGATGTCCATGGGGCACAAGTCGAAAGTTTCGCCGGAAGTGAAAACTTTAATGCCGTAAAGATATTTGTAGCCGAGCGTTTCGACGCGGGTGATGTGCCCGCCTCGCGCGGGAATGAATTCTTGCACGATACCGGTGGAATCGAGGCCCGGCTGGATTGCCCCGTTCTCCACGGCGGATGCCAGCTGCTCGGGCGAATCGAAGCGCACGATGCCGACGCCGCTGCCGCCGATGTTGGGCTTAACGACGATGGGGTAACGCAGATTTTTTGCCGCGGCGACGGCTTGCGAGGGATGGTTGATCACCACCGAACGCGGATGCGGCAGGCCGAGCGATTCGAGCAGAGAGAGCTGCAGCGCTTTGGAGGTTTCGACGCGAAATGCGTGGCTGCCGTTCACTACGCGCGTGCCTTGCTTTTCCAGATGCGCCAGGTAGCTCAGCGTGTAGAAAATCGCGTGGGCGTTGCCGCGGGTCCAGGCGGAGGGGCTCATGCGATTGAAAACCAGGCCGAACTGCGGGTGGCCGTTCGGCGAGATGTCGAAATGGTGGTGCGCGGCGTCTAGGCGGACGTAAGGGATCGCGCGGCGGTCTAGTTCGGCGAAGACTGGGACGAACCAGCGGGGGTGCTCGTGGTAGATGGCGATGGGTTTGGTTGGTTTTGCCGATTTGCGCGAATGCACTTTTGGCTTGGTGCGCGGCGTGGCTGCTTTGTGACTTGCTGTTTTGGCGTGCGGCATGTGAATCCTTGGTGACTGGCTGATTATAGTAGTTCGATGCATCAGACTAGCGCACGTTGCGGGATTTTGCGAGTGGGCGTGATTCTTGTTACAAAAAATTTACCGCAGAGGGTGGGGAGGCGGGAGCGCAGAATCCAGGGAGAAAGCGCAAGGCAAAAGATTTGACACAGAGGGCACAGAGAAAAATCGGAGTTCACCGAGAAAAATTGAGGCAAAACCGCCCGCCTCAAAAGCAAAAGCAGGCGGCCGCTACAAATTCAACGGCAAGCGCTAGACAACTTTCAGTGGTGTCGTTATGCGGGCTTGGCCAGGCCGCTGGCGATTGCTTGCTCGAGGAGCTTTTTCACTTCGCGCGAAGCTTTGCGCGAGGTTGCTGCCTGCTGCTCGCCTAGTTTGCCCTGCATTTCGCCCAGCTTGCCTTGCTGTTCACCCAGTTTTCCCTGCTCTTCTCCGAGGGCGCCTTGCTTATCGCCAAGTTTGGCCTGTGCTTCGCCAGCCTTCGATTGCAAGTCCCCGATGCGGCTTTGAATTTCGCCGATTTTTTCCTGGATGCGGCCTAGATCGTCTTGCGTGCCGTCGGCGCCAAGCTTTTTCAGATCCGCCTGAAGCTTCTCGAGTTCGGCGGTGAGGTCCGGAATTTTCACACGCACTTTTTCCATCTGCTCGCCCAACGCTTCTTGTTTCGCGCCGAGCGCTTCCTGCTGCACGCCCAAGGCTTCCTGCTGCTTGCCTAATGCTTCCTGTTGGCGGCCAAGCTCCTGCGTTGGCGCGAAGAAATCAATGGCCTGCTTGACGGTGGCCGGGTCGCGAATGATGTAGGCCTTCCCGTCGTGGATAAACCAGATGAAATCGCCGGAGAAACTGCGGCGCAGCGAATTCGCGACATCGGAATTGCCGTCGGAGCTAATGGTGAGACCATTCGACGCGACGCTGACCGCCGAATTGCCTGAGACGATGGTGAATTGCTCGCCATCGTTGTCGCCGATGATGGTGTGGTTGGTGGTGGTCGTGGTTTGCGCAAATGGCCGCACGGTCACCATTGGAGCAACGGATACCATGGCCTTGACGTCGGGCATGACCAGGGGCTTGACGTTGGTCATGACGAGCGGTGTAACGACTGTGTGCAAGGACACAACAGGATCTACTGAGACCATCGGTGTGACGACAGCGCGGACTGGCACTTCCGGAGCCAGGGGCGCAAGCGGCGCGGCTTCAGGCGCCACGCTGGGAGCAGCGGGCGGAGCCGCGCTAGGTGAGGCGCTTGGCTGTGGAACGTTTGCGGGCGCTGCAACCGGAGCGGGCGTGGCTGGCGATTGCGCCGATTGTTGCGCAGGAAGCGCAGGAGGCTCGGTCGTTTGCGGCGCTGTTTGCTGCGACGCGTCGGAATGGAGGTTGATCATCGTCGGGCGGAACGCCGCGACGAGGCATACGACTGGAATTGCGCAGAGCATGTAGGCGATCACGACGGGCTTCTTCAGGCGCATGGCGACACTCCCTTTCCATTCGAGAATTCGATCTAAGCGTTTTTCGGCTTGCCCTGCGGTGGCCATGGAAACGCCCTGCCACCACACGCGTCCGGGCGCAGCCTCTAGAGCCGCGAAAAATCCCAGCAGAGTTTCGGCGTAACGGGCGCGGTCGGCGCCGGCGGCGAGAGCGGCATCATCGCTGGCTTCTTCGGCGAGATCCGCCAGATGACGCGCGAGCCACCAACTCAGCGGGCTGAACCAGAAAATCGCGCGATGCAGCAGAGAGAGCCGCTCGGCGAGCGCGTCGCGGCGGGAGACGTGCGAAATTTCGTGCGCGAGGACGGCATCGAGTTCCGAGGGTTCCCACTCGCGCCAGCCGGCGGGAAGCAGAATCGCAGGGCGGCGCACGCCGAACGTCACGGGCACGGAGAGCAGCTCGGATTCCGCGAGGCGTGGCGGCGATCCGCGCAGGCCCGACGCTTGCGCGATGAATTGCAGGCGCGCGAAGGCGTGCGGGTCTTCAATCAGCTGCAATTCCCTTTCGAGGCGGCGCCCCAGGATTACTCCGAGGGCCAGGCGCATGAGCATGAAGAGCGCGACCGCGAGATAGATTGCGGCGGAGGCTGCGAGCCACGGAATCGGGCGGCGGGGTTGCGCGCTAGCGGCTGGCCAATCCGCGGATTCCGGCGTGGTCGTTGCAGCCGTTATGCCGGTCGCATCCGTTGCGGCTATCGTGTCCGGCGCACGGCCGGTGTATGTGAAGGCGCCGAGTCTCGTCGAGCTCGATTGCGCTATCTGGTTAACGCTGATGACGCGGGAATGAACTGCGGGCGGCGGCGCGATTTCAGCGGCAGGCTGCTCGCGAACAAATTTCGCGGCCAGCGGCACAAATACCGGAAGCGGGGGAAGCAGCAGACCGAGCAATGGCATCGCCAGCGCCACAACAAGAACTGTGCGCCAGATGGCCAGGCGTAGAGCGATACTGCGCACGCGAAACGCTGCGAGGACGAGTCCAGCAACACACGCGAAGGCGAGTGAGCGCGCGGCGGGCTGCAAAACATGTGCGGCGAAATTCGCGGAGGCGTCGAGAACGGGGCTGAGGATCATGATTTCCCCTCCTTGCGCTGAGCCGTCTTGCGTTCGGCGATTTTTTGGGTCAGGCGCTCAAGCTGGCGGCGATCGAGCACAGCGTTGTCCACCATGCCGATGACCAGTTGTTCGGCGGAGCCGCCGCAGAAGCGGTCGATGATATGTTTCACGGCGCGCACTGCCACATTTTGGCGCGGCTCTGCGGCGCGGTAGATATAGGTGCGGCCGCTGACTTCGTGCGCGACGTAGCCCTTCACTTCCAGGCGGCGCAGCACGGTGCGGATCGTGGATTCCTTCATGGGGCGGCGCGCGGCGAGCGCTTCGCGGCAAGCTTCGGAGGAAACTGGACCGTGCGACCAGACGTAGTCCATGACCATCTGCTCGACTTCACCGAGGTTGCGGGGGCGCGCGTTGTGTGCGTGCTTCATTGTAGCGCTACAACTTGTAACAGACGGCTGGAACCGTGTCAACAATAAAAAACGAGGCGCATCGCTGCCCGGTTCGCAGTACTGGCACGCGGCTTGTCGCCGGACGGAAGCGGATGTTAAACTTGTTTGTAACTTTCAGGAGCTCCTTCTAAGGATACCTGCCGTGGCGGACTCGAAAAACGAAGAGACATTCAAGGTAGTGGATCGCCGGTTGTTTGGCGAAGATGGCGAACTGCGCCAGGACGTTGTGGAGCAGGAGCGGCGCAACGAAGAGGCGGCGGAAAAGAAAGCCGCGGCGCAAGCGGAAGCCAAGGCTAAGGCGGCGGCTGCCGCTGCCAAACCCGCGCCCGCGCAGGCCCCCAGTCCGTTCGCCGCGAACGCGGATGTGCAAGGCGCGGCGGGAAATGGCTCGAGTCTCGCGGCCGTGACGCCCGAGGACGCAGCAGCCGAAGCGCAGGACAGCGGCGATATCAATACCACTTCGCGCAGCTTTCAGATGCTGATTGATTTTCTGACGCGCAATGCCGCGGCGATGCTCGGCGGCATGGCGGATCCGCGCACCGGACAAGCCTTCGTGGACCTGGAAGGCGCGCGCGAAGTGATTGACATGCTGGACGCGCTGCGAGAAAAGACGCGCGGGAATTTGTCCAAGGACGACGACAATTTGCTGATTGAAGTAATCGGCAGCCTGAAGCTCACGTTCATGGAAATTTCCAAAGTGGCCGCGGAGCAGATGGCTAAGAAGGCGAAAGCGAAGTAGCTGGGCGCGGGCGCGCGCGGGCGTGATTAGTGATATGTGATAGGTGATTTCACGTCGCCAGGCGGTACGGTGTAGCGCGGCCGCCGGCTTCCCCAGATGAATCGAGAGAACTGTTTGCATCATCCCACCCGACCATGGCTTCCCTGCAATTAACGGTCCTGGGTTCGGGCACGTCCATGGGCGTGCCCACGCTCGGGTGCCATTGCGCGGTGTGCGATTCCGCGGACCCGCACGACAAGCGCACGCGGCCTTCGATTCTATTGGCATACAACGGCCGCAACGTGGTGATTGATACGGCGCCGGATTTTCGTTTTCAGGCTATGCGCGAAAAGATTGACCGGCTGGACGCGGTGCTGTACACGCACCCGCACGCTGACCACATACTGGGACTCGACGACATCCGCCCTTACAATCTGAAACAGCGCAGCGTGGTGCCGCTTTACGCGGCAGAGGATACGCAGGTAACGCTGCGGCGGCAGTTCGCGTACGTTTTCGACAATGTGGCGACGGAAAGTTCTGTTCCGGAAGTTGAGATGCACACGATTAACGGGCCGTTCGATTTATTTGGACTCAGGATTACGCCGGTGGCGGCGCAGCACGGGCCGCAGCCGGTGCTCGGTTTTCGTTTTGGCATGGCGGCGTATCTGACGGATTTCAGCGCGGTGCCGGAAAGTTCCAAGCAGTTGCTGCGTGGGCTGGATGATTTCATTCTCGATGCCTTGCGCTACACTCCGCACCCGATGCATTCGAACGTGGAACAATCGCTGGCGCTGGTGCGGGAACTGCGGCCCAAGCGCGCGTGGTTCACGCACATTTGCCATGATCTGGGGCACGTGCAGGCCAACGCCAAATTGCCGCAGGGCGTGCAGCTGGCCTATGACGGTTTGAAATTCGAGGTGCAGATTTAATGTTGCTCGACGCGGCGAAGGACACGCTGAAATTTCTGACCGATTTGCCGGCGCACAACACCGCACGCTCGGAGATTCTCGTCTTCAGTTCGGCGGACGAGTGGGTAGATCGTTTGGGAGAAAGCCGGTCCGAGACGGTGTTGACGATCGGCAATTTCGACGGCGTGCACGTGGGGCATCAAAAAATTCTGCGCGAGGTGGTGGAGCGTGCCGCAGCGGCCGCGGCTGATTCGCACGGCGCGCGGAAGGAACTACTGCCGGCGGTGCTGACGTTTTATCCGCATCCTGCGCGCGTGCTGCGGCCGCAACAGGCCCCTTCCCTTCTCGAGACTGTTCCGCTGCGCCTGGCGGATTTCGCGGCGATGGGTATTGGCGCGACTTTGGTGCTGAAGTTCGACGCGGATTTGGCGCAGGAGAGCGCGGAAGATTTTGTGAAAAAATATCTGGTGGACACCATGAGCGCGCGCGCCGTGCTGGTGGGCGCAACCTTTCGCTTCGGGCACAAACAGCTGGGAGACGTCGAGCTGCTGCGCGAATTGGGCCGCCGCTGGGGATTTGAAGTGGTCATCGTGACGCCGGTAGTTGATGGTGGCGACGTCGTGTCCAGCACCGCCATACGCGAGGCAGTGCGCGGCGGCCGCGTGGAGGATGCGCGGCGTATGCTGGGAAGGCCCTTTGCGCTGGTGGGAGAGATCCGCCCGGGCACTGGACAGGGCCGCAAGCTGGTGGTGCCGACTTTAAATCTGGCGACGGAGCAGGAGACGCTGCCGAAGACCGGAGTGTACGTCACCGAGACCGTGCTTTCCGGCGGGAGTTACCGGTCGGTCACCAACGTTGGCGTGCGGCCAACCTTCGATGGCAAACGCCTGGCGATCGAATCGCATCTTTTCGATTTTGCCGAAGCGCTAACTAGCGGGCTGATGAAAGTGCGCTTCCTGCAGCGGCTGCGCGACGAGCAGAAATTCTCCGGGCCGGAAGCGTTGCGCGAGCAGGTGCTGAAGGATATCGAGCGCGCGAAAGAAGTCTTCGCGCAGTCGTAATTTAGTAAAAGAGCCGGCAGGACGTCTGCCCACCCGCAGGCAGCGCAACGTCGGCCCCCTTCCAGTTGCGCCTCCGAAAGAAGTAAAATCGGCCCCGAAGTTCAGCCACAGGGAAAACCACATGGAAAATCGAGAAGTTGCGAAGATCTTGCAGGAGACGGCGCAGCTGCTGGAGATTGACGGCGCGATCATCGGCCGCTATCGCAGCTACGAGAAAGTCGCGGAGCTGCTCTACAGCATCCACGAGCGCATCGAGGACCTTGCCAAGGACGACGCGAAGTTGAAGGAACTTCCCGGCGTGGGCGACGGCATGGCTGCGCACATCCGCGAGATCCTGGAAACCGGCGACTACAGCCTGCGTCAGAAATTATTGAAGAAATATCCGCTGACGCTGCTCGATCTGCTCCACTTGCAGGGCATGGGGCCGAAGAAAGTGGCGCTCCTTTTCAAAAAGTTTAAAGTCGCGACCGTCGAGGGCGTGGAAAAGCTGGCGAGCGAAGGAAAGCTGCGCGGCCTGGAAGGCTTTGGCGAAAAGACGGAAACGAACATTCTGAAGGCCACGGCAATGCATAAGCGCTCTTCCGGGCGATTCAAGCTGGACGTCGCGGATGAAACGGCGCAAAAGCTGGTGGCCTATATCAGCAAGATGAAAGAGATCGTCGAGTCGGTGACCCCCGCCGGTTCTTTGCGGCGCGGAAGAGAGACTATCGGCGACCTGGATTTGCTGGTCACGCTGCGCCCGGGCCACGACAAACAGAAGCATGTGGACGAAGTGGCCGCAGACATTCTGAAATATCCCGGCATCGATCAGACTCTCGCGCACGGTGAAAATAAAGTGAGCGTGCTGCTCGGCAACGGCCTGCAAGTGGACGTGCGCCTGCTGGAGAAAGACAGCTTCGGCGCTGCGCTGCTGTATTTTACGGGTTCGAAGGAACATAACGTGGTGCTGCGCGGGCGCGCGCGGGACATGGGTTGGACTCTGAATGAGTACGCGCTGACGACGCTGAAGGGCGGAAAATTCGTCGCCGGGAAAACTGAAGAAGAAATATACAAAAAACTGGGCTTGGATTATGTCGAGCCGGAACTGCGCGAAAACACCGGCGAAATTGCCGCAGCAGAAAATCACATGCTGCCAAATCTGCTGAAGCTTGCGGACATTCGCGGCGACCTGCAGATGCACACCACGGCTTCGGACGGACGGAACTCCATCGAAGAAATGGGGGAAGCGGCCAAAAAACTGGGTTACGAATACATCGCCCTCACCGATCATTCCAAGGCTGTGACCGTGGCAAACGGCATGGATGAAAAGCGCACTCTCGAACAAATCAAGAAAATCCGCGCGGCGCAGGAACGCGTCCCGGGGATTCGCCTGCTCGCGGGAATCGAAGTGGACATTTTGAAGACCGGCAAGCTCGATTTGGACGACGAAGTGCTGGCACAGCTGGACGTAGTGGTGGCCTCGGTGCACTCCTACATGAACCAGGGCCGCGGGGAAATGACCGACCGGATTTTAGCGGCGCTGGAAAATCCGTACGTGCAGATTCTGGCGCATCCGACTGGGCGGCTGGTCTTGCGGCGCGATCCCTTTGATTACGATATGGAGAGAATTCTGGACGCGGCGAAGGCGCACGGCGTGGTGGTCGAGTGCAATGCATTCCCCGACCGGCTGGATTTGAAGGATGTCCATTTGCGGATGGCGAAGGATCGCGAGGTGAAGATCGTGATTTCGACGGACGCGCATTCGTTCGCGCATTTTCCTTTGATGAAGTACGGAGTGATCACAGCGCGGCGTGGATGGGTGGAGAAGAAAGATGTGGTGAACACTTTACCGACGGAGCAGTTCTTGGCTTCGCTGCGGGCTAAGCCGGGGGCGGCGAAGGGCAAGGCGGCCAAGAAGAAGTCGGCTTAGCGGAGCGGCAGCCGGTAGAGATCCCTGCCTGCGGCAGGCAGGCTTCGGCCGGCTTGCGGCAAAGCGCCGCCCTCCCTTCGCAAAATCACTCCGGGCAGGCAGGATGACGATTCTCGTCGCATCGTCACGGAACATTTTTCCTTGGGCTCTCGTATCTGTTAGTGAAGGCACGAGAGTGGTTGTGCCACGGAGTCACTCATGAATCGGCTGACAACTTTTGTTGCGGTGATGATTGCGGCGGGAATCGCCATCACGGCTGGCGCCACACCAGCGCGCGCGGACCAGTGGTCGAAGACATACCAGGTGAACGGCCGCGCGGACCTGCATGTGACCACGGGCGATGGCGACGTCACCATCACCGGCTCGGACCAGCATCAGATTGATGCGCACGTCACCACCAGCGGGTGGAAGATCGGGCCGAACGACGTCCAGATCATCGAGAGCCAATCGGGCAACAGTGTCTCGATCGAAGTGAAAGTGCCGCACTGGGGCTTTTCGATGTTCGGCGGAAACCACAAGTCCTTGCGCGTGGTAATCGGCGTGCCGCGCGATCTGGATTTGAACGTGCGCACAGGTGACGGCAATGTGACCGCGCTGGGCGTCTCTGGCAAAATTCAATTCGATACCGGCGACGGCAACGTGACCGCCAGCAATATTAAAGGTGACATACGGATTCACACCGGCGATGGACACATCGAGGGTCACAACTTCGACGGCTCGCTCGATGCCGATACCGGTGACGGCAATCTGCGCATTGACGGCCGCTTCGACGCGCTCGCTCTGAAGACGAGCGATGGAAGCATCGAAGCGCAGGTGGGCAGCGGCTCAAAGCTCGCGAACACGTGGAACGTTCATTCCGGCGATGGCCACATCACACTGCGCGTGCCGGGCGATCTGAACGCGATGCTCGACGCGCACACCGGCGACGGCAGCATCACGCTGGATGTGCCGATACAGGTTTCCGGGTCGCTGAGCCATTCTTCCGTGCGCGGGAAATTGAATGCCGGCGGCCCCACGCTCGCAATCAGCTCGGGCGACGGCTCCATTCACATCGAAAAACTGTAGCGGCGTGTTTTTCGCCGCCGTTACGTACAGGTTTTCCCGTAACGCGTGGGTTGCTGCCCGGAAATCCCGATGCGGTGTCAGCGTTAGCCCACATTTTCGACCATAATTACGCACGCCTTTGCTCGCACCGGTTGCTCTGGTATTGGAAATATTAGAGATATCCGACGCGCGACACTGGCACCTCGCTTGCTTGTTCAATAGTGAAGCTAGGCGCGACCGGAGAAAATGATGATCGCTTTTGGCATGATGGGGGCACTAGCGGTACTAGTATTCCTTTCGGTTTCGAGCGACATTTCGGAGCTATTCCGCCGAAAATAATTTGCCCTGCGTGCGCATCCGCAGGCGCGCGCAAAAGCCTTCGTCGCCCTTCCCTTCCCTCATGAATTCTGTCTTCCGGGTTGAATCACACTTGCGGGCAATCACAGTCCTCCAGCCGAAATCGATTTCGCGCGCGGGGAAATCAATTTGCAAAACATCGCGCGTTGCCGCATCATAAATTGTTTGTTCTGAGCGTTTCTCCCGTCTAGGCGCGCGGCACGCTGCGGAACAACTCATCTGCCGCGCAAGAAACAAAATGCAGTTTCCTGGACGCGCCGCGAACGCGGGGCAGCGACGGCGCGCATGCGGCTGCGGATGACGCGAAGTTTTTCGCCTCGCTCATATTAATTATCTTCATCAACTACGAATTGAACTGGGGGAATCGAATGCGCAGGCCTGTGAGTGTGGCTCCGCCGAAGGGAAAGTTGGGAGTGCTGACGCCCGGAATGGGCGCGGTCAGCACGACTTTCATGGCGGGGGTGGAATTGGTGCGGCGAGGGCACGCGGTGCCGGTGGGCTCGCTGACGCAATTGGGAACGATCCGGCTGGGCAAGCGCACCGACGGGCGCACGCCGCGAATTAAAGATTTTGTGCAGTTGGCGAAACTGGACGACATTGTTTTCGGCGGTTGGGACGTGTTCAGCGACGACGCTTACCAAGCCGCGGCCAAGGCTGGCGTGCTGGAGGCCAAAGACCTGGCAAAGGCCGAGAAATTCCTGAAAGGCATCAAGCCGATGAAGGCCGTGTTCGACCAGAATTACGTGAAGAACCTGCACGGCACGCACGTGAAAAAAGGCAAGACGAAGTTCGAACTGGCCGAACAGCTCCGCGAAGATATCCGCGCGTTCAAGAAAAAGAACAAGCTGGATCGTCTGGTGATGGTGTGGTGCGGCTCAACCGAGGTTTTTCTGAAAGCCGAAGACGTGCACAAGAGCCTAGCGTCATTCGAAAAGGGCATGAAGGCGAATCATCCGGCAATTGCGCCGTCGATGCTCTACGCGTACGCGGCCATCAGCGAGGGAGTGCCGTTTGCCAACGGCGCGCCGAATTTGACCGTGGATATTCCTGCGCTGGAGGAATACGCCAAGGCGAAAAATGTCGCGATCGGCGGCAAGGATTTCAAAACCGGCCAGACCTTGCTGAAGACCGTGCTCGCACCGGCGTTCAAGGCGCGCATGCTCGGTTTGAATGGCTGGTTTTCGACGAACATTCTGGGCAACCGCGATGGCGAAGTGCTCGACGATCCCGGTTCGTTCAAGACTAAAGAAGAATCGAAGCTCGGCGCGCTGGAATATATTTTGCAGCCCGCGTTGTATCCCGAACTTTACGGCAAGATTCACCACAAGGTGCGCATCAACTACTATCCTCCGCGCGGCGACAACAAAGAGGGTTGGGACAACATTGATATCTTCGGCTGGCTCGGCTATCCGATGCAGATCAAAGTGGACTTTCTGTGCCGCGATTCGATTCTGGCGGCGCCGATCGTGCTGGACCTGGCGCTATTTTTTGATCTGGCGCAACGGGCTGGCATGCGCGGGATTCAGGAGTGGCTCAGCTTCTATTTCAAGTCGCCGATGTGCGCGAAAGAGCTTTACCCCGAGCATGATTTGTTCATTCAGCTGATGAAGCTGAAGAACACGCTGCGCTGGATGATGGGCGAGGATCTGATCACGCACCTGGGTTCTGAGTATTACGACTAAGCAGCGGAATTAGCGTAAGAGAACTACCACGGCGGGGCGCAAGCTCCGCCGTTTTCTTTTGCGCAGTCTCAGCTTCGTGCGGCGCGGGTTTGCGTTTCGGCCTTCAGCATAATTTCCAGGTCGTCGGGGTGGATGGCGCAAAGCAGCGCGTCTTCGCGCTCGATGAAGCCCTGGCTTACCAGCTTCACGAGCGATTCCTCCAGCGAGAACGATCCTTTCTTCTTGGTCAGCGTGATTTCCTGATGCAAATGCTGCAGCGAGTTGTGGCGGATATGTTGCCGCGCGCCGTAGCTCATCATCATTAGCTCAACGACAGGGATGCGTCCACCCGTCTTGCACGGTAAAAGAATTTGCGTCAGCACAGCGGTCAGCGCCATCGCCAGTTCCTGGCGAATGGTGTTCTGCCGCTCCACCGGAAACGAATCGGAGATGCGCGACACCGTCGAAGCCACGTCGGTGGTGTGAATGGTCGAAAGCACCAAGTGCCCGGTTTCCGCGGCGGCCACCGCGATTTGCATCGTTTCGATATCGCGCATTTCGCCCACCACGATAATGTCCGGCGCCTGGCGCAACGCGGCGCGCAGCGCCGTGGGAAAATCGGGCGCGTCCGTGCCGATTTCCACTTGCTCGATAACGCTATGCACGTGCGAGTGTTCGTACTCGATCGGATCTTCGATGGTGACGATGTGCCGCGCGTCGCGCCGATTAATCTCGTGAATTAGAGCCGCGAGCGTCGTGGATTTTCCCGAGCCGGCCGGCCCGCCGATCAGCACTAGCCCGCGCTGCAGATGGGATAGCGCCTCAATGCCCGTTGGAAGGTGAAGCTCGCTCAGCTGCGGAACTTTCGCAGGCAGCGCGCGGATCGCCGCTGCTGCTTGGCCGCGTTCGCGGTGCAGATTAATCCTAAAGCGACCGAGATTGGAGATGCGGTAAGAAGAATCCGCAATCTGTCCGGCGCGATACTGCTGCAGCGCGTGCGGCGTCAGCGCCGGCAGCACGATCGCCTCAATTTCCGAACCGCTCAGCGGCTCCGCTTCAATATTTCGCACTCCACCTTCGTGCAGGATGCACACGGGCGCTCCAGGCACGAGCAGCAAATCGCTGCCGCCCTTCGCCAGCAGCGCGGCGAGCCAGCGATCGAGCGGCGCCGTGTCCGACGCCTCATCGCCATCCGTTTCCGGCCGTGCGTTCAATTCACTTACGATGCGATCCAGGTCGCGCGATGGGTCCATAACGAACCTCGTGTGAATTCTCTGCTTCAATTCGATATTGACTTAATTCGCGGGTGCGAGTCCAGCGCGAAGCGCGACGCTGCGCGATTGCCGAGATGCCAGAGATAACGCGATTTCCCTGTCTATATACAGTCCGGACCCTATTCGCTCGCGGCGCCTTCACAGCTACATTTTTAGCGCGCGCTCTTTCAGGCGCCGGAGCAACGAGAACCGTGAATACGTCCAATCGAACCGGAGGAAACACTCATGAAGAACGCCATGTTGATCGGTACCGGGGCCCTGTTGTTGCTTTTCGGAATTTCCGCCCCGGCTTACGCGCAAGAACAGCACGATCCTCAAGAGCAGCCCGCGAAACCGTCCGAAGGCAAGCCCACCGACAAGCCGCAAGCCGAGCAGCCGAAGACTCCAGAGGACAAGCCTCGACCGGACAATGGCGCGAAGCCGCCGAAAGATACGGAACGTAAACCCGATGCCCAGCGGCCCGACGATGCAGGACGGACCCAGCGTCCGAACGACGCAGCGCGCGACCAGCACGCCGCCAACCAGCGCATCCCTGACGATAAATTCAAAGCGCACTTCGGCCGCGAGCACACTTTTCATGTGGGTCATCCGACGGTCGTCGAAGGCCGGCCGCGATTCAACTATGGCGGCTTCTCGTTCATCATCGCGCAGCCTTGGCCCACGGGCTGGGGATATGACGATGACGTGTACGTCGTTGACGTGAACGGCGTGTACTACCTGGTGGATGTGGCGCATCCCGGCGTGCAACTGGAACTGCAGGTCGTACTCTAACGCCAGCGCACCACTCAAAGAGCTAACTGGAACGCAACAACTCACAAACGCAAAACGCCCTGGCCAAAAGCCAGGGCGTTTGCTTTTTTGCTAGACTCGCCGGGGAACGTGGAACCTTAAAACTGGTTCCACAAATACTGATTGTAAACTTCGTGGTGGTATTGCACTTCAGGAGCCTTCACGAACGTTCCCAGCAGGCGCGAGCAGCGATCCGCGGAGGCTTGCTTCAGATCCGCATAGCGCCCTTTCACGTCTTCGCCGAGAATTTTCGAAGTCCATTCCGACTTGCGGAAATGGTCAATTGCGGTATAAATATTGTCCGGTAAATAGCGCTCAGCCTGACGGAGATTCTTGATCTTCGCGGTCTCACCATCCAGACCCGACTTGAAGATCGAATACATCACCATGTACGGGCTCGCATCCGGCGCCACCGAACGCACTTCCACGCGCATGCTCTTCTCGTTACCGATGGGAATGCGAATCATCGAGCCGCGGTCCACCGGTGAAGCCTTGATCTGATTGGGCGCTTCGAAATGCGGGTCGAGTCGGCGGTAAGCGTTGACGCTGGAATTGAGCATCAAGCAGACGTCGTTCGCGTGCGTTAGAATGCGATCAATAAATGACCAGCCCGTCTTGCTCAGCTTTTCATCGCCCTTGGGATCCCAGAACAGATTCTTCCCGCCCTTGCTGACGGAAACGTTGGTGTGCATCCCGTTGCCGTTGACGCCGACGACAGGCTTCGGCAAAAAGCTGGCCGTGAGACCCATGCGCGTCGCGACCTGACGGCAAATTAATTTATAAAGCTGAATCTGGTCCGCCGCGGCGACCACTTCGCCGTAGCCGTAATTGATTTCAAACTGCGACGGCGCAACTTCGGGGTGGTCTTTTTCGTTTTGGAAACCCATGGAGCGCTGCACTTCGGCGCAGGTGTCAATGAAAGTACGCAGCGGATCGCCCGGCAGAGAATGGTAGTAACCGCCGGTATTCACGTAGTCGAACTTTCCGGTTTCGTTGTAACGAGCTTCGGCGTCGGCGCCGTTGAAGAGGAAGCCTTCGATTTCGTTCGCGGCGTTCAGCGTGTAGCCGTCGTCCTTGAATTTTTCGGCGGCGAAAGTTTTCAGCACGCCGCGAATGTCCGCGCTGTAGGGCGAGCCGTCCTTGTCAATCACTTCGCCGAACACTAGCACCTTGCCCGAGCCGAACACGTCCGCCGGGCCCCAGTAGAAAGCGCTCCAATCCATGCCCAGCCGCAAATCGCTTTCGCGCTGCGCGGTAAATCCGCGGATGGACGAGCCATCGAACGTGAGGTTGTCCCAGCTCTTCACCAGGAATTTCTTGTCATAATCCAGCATGTGCAGGCGGCCTTCCAGATCGCTGAAAAGCACCGTGACAGCCTTGATGCGCTTTTCGTCGGAGAGATACTTGATGCGCTCTTCTTGAATCTTGTGCGCCGCCACGCGATTCAAGCGCTGCGCTTTGGCTTTCAGATTCAGTTCTTCGAGCTCGTCGTACGGGATTGCCAGAAAATTACGCAGATCGGTTGTCATGATTCTCCTTGCGGTGGGATTGAGTGCGAATGAATTGCGGGTTGAGAGGCATTTTTTGAACAGCGTAGGGTACCGCGCAGGCTGGTGAGCGTCAAATCCCAAAATGCCCGGTGACGGTAAAGAATTTCAAATCGAACCTATAAATAAAACTTTGCGATCGGCGCTCGCGCAGGCGCGCGCGCCGATCAATGCTGGAATCGCGCGATCAGTTCGGCCTGCGCGAGGATGTGGCCTTTGATGGCCTTTTCCACGTCGGCGGCGGTGGCTTTTGGTTTCAGGCCTGTCTGGTAGTCGAGCGCGTAAAGCTTGAAAAAATAGTGGTGCGCCGCTCCGCCCTTCTGTGGGCACGGGCCAGTGTAGCCAACCTTACCGGTGACGTTCTTGCCTTGGCGCGAGCCATCGGGAAGTTTTGCCTTCGTGGGGACGCCTTCGGGCAGCGCGCGCGTCGCTGGCGGCAGGTCGTAGATCAGCCAGTGAACCACGGTTTTCGTCGGCACGTCTGGATCGTCCACCACCAGTGCAAAACTTTGCGTGCCGGCGGGCGGATCGGTCCACGCGAGGGCCGGGGAAACACCCGCACCGTCGCAGGTATATTTCGCAGGGAGCGCGCTATCGGCCTCGAAGGAT
>Ga0209333_1000825_pt1 | contig 16101 bp, 10 predicted proteins | sample BlaSpr_A8_OM2_O3_FD_187982 | JGI IMG/M metagenome (GOLD analysis project Ga0209333, IMG submission 187982) | Forest soil microbial communities from Thunder Bay, Ontario, Canada - Black Spruce, Ontario site 2_A8_OM2_O3 (SPAdes) (version 2) | ecosystem: Environmental > Terrestrial > Soil > Boreal... | reverse complement strand
CGCGGTTGCGGTCGGCCTTGCGGTTGTCGTCGCAGTTCTGGTCGCCGTCGCGGTGTCGCTAGCCGTCCTAGTCGCAGTAGGCGTTGCTGCGATAGGTGTAGGAGTCGTCGCGGTCGGCGTTGCAGTTGGAAGCGGATGCTTCCATTTTGTTATTCGGAGTTGTTGCGGAGCGAACACATTCGTCCCAGGGTCCGTCAATTGCCCGGTCAGAACGTATTCCCCCGGGGCAACCCTTCCCATGTTCAGCTTCATCACAGAAGAAGTCTGGGCGGGACGGAGGGAACCGTGGAGTATTTCCTGCCCGTTTTGCCTGCGCACCTTTAGCAGCAGCCGATAGTCTTCGATCGGAGTTCCGGGCGATGGCTGGGCCGTGGTCGCCACCTGAACAATTTGGGACTGGCCCGCGCTGAGTATTCCGTTGGATGGATATATGAGCGAGATCTGCAGAGCTGATGGAGTGCGTTTCGTCTCGGCATCCAAGGAAGCCGGACGCTCCTGAGCGAATGATTCGTCTATCGAAGGAACTCCGACAGCTTCGAATCCAACTATCAGAAGAATGAAAGCAAGAAACGAAGCAAACGGGTTTGCCGCTTTCGATTTCCCCACCAGCCCCTCCGGTCAACTCCGACTACGATTACACCAATAACTACAAGTATAATTACTCTACACATCGGCGATCGGAGTGCTCCCCCGAGCATTCGCGGTACGAAAGAAGTTTCTGGAAGAGCCTAATCGGCAGGATTAGAGCGGGCTTCGCGCCAACTCAGGACGAAGTATTCCAACTATGCTGCAAACAGAAAAATCCGCCGCATCCACTGCACCAACCACGCGGGGCAGTTAATACTTTAGGGCGAGTTGGTGTCAATTGAATTCGCGAAAAGACGGACGTTTTTTCCACAGAACAAAAGAATGCGTATCCTATTTCGGCGCATCGCACTCAGCGCAACCGTGTGGCGTTGAATTGTGTTTACCTAGGAATCGATAGAGTTGATCGTGCGAAGAGAGAGTGGCAGAGGACCACTCAAAAGCGCTTCTGGTCTGAAGTAGTACTATCCGATCGAGCGTGGAAGCGGCTGGGGATGGTGCCTTGTTGTGGAGCCTTGGATCGATCAGGTTACGCGAGCGTTAACTATCGCCGCGTAGAATCGGGGACGGGCGCGGGAGCGTCCTTGTACTCAATCAGTTCCGGAGTCCTGCCGTCCAGGCGATCCAGTTTGTACTTGAGCAGTCCGAACAGCATGGGTATCTGCACGATATGCGAGTGGAGTCCATGAAGTAGTCGGATAAACAGGGAAGCTTTCTTCCATCGGCAATGAATTGCAGTGCGAATAGCTAGCACTGCAATTATTCCGATGCCGATCAAAACGGGCACTAACGAGCGTGCAGCGACGGCAAGTATCGGCGCACCGGCGACGATTGCAATCATCACGGCTCCCTGGAATCGGCTCCGCCGCGCCTGCCGATACCAAACCGGTGAATCAGTAGGACGAATACCTTCGGAGACTTCGGCGTACGCGTAGCCGGTGCGAAGGGCGCGCCGCCAGTACTGTGAGAACCTGGTGATAGCGAGGTCGTGGGTGACCATCGGCCGATCAAGGTGCAGAATCGTGTAACCGATCGCGCGAATTCGCGCGCACAACTCAGTGTCCTCAGCGGCGATTAGCCGTTCATCGTATCCGCCTACTGCCTCGAGCACCTGGCGGCGCACGAGCGCTTCTCCGCCGCAGAACTCGATCGGGCCGGCGGGAAGGATCCAATCCAAATCCAGCACTCGATTGTAAATCGATCCGTCGGTGTTGCTCTCGCGGCGATTACCGAAGACCACCCCGATGCGCGGATTGGCGAACTCGTCGAGCGCCTGAGGGATGAAGTGCGGCGCCAGGACGGTGTCGCCATCGAGGAAAAGCACGGTAGCAGCATGCGCAGCGCGCCAACCGGCATTTCGACCTGCCGCCGCACACGGGCGCGCCGGCGTCACGGAAATCACGCTCGCTCCAAGCCGGGCCGCCCGATCGACGCTGCCGTCGTTAGACGCAGAATCGACGTAGATGATCTCCCATAAGGCCGCCGGCGGAGTCGCAGCGGCCACTGACTCGAGGCAACGCACGAGCCGATCGCCTTCGTTGCGTCCTACCACTATGACTGAGAGAGCCGGCGTTTCGAGCATCGTCGCCTACCAGGGTCGCGCTGGTGAGACCTTTCCACCCTGCGTATCGGCCCAGGCTTGCTTCATCGTAGCGATCACTATTTTGGAGTCCGCCACTTTTGCGTCTCCCTCGACTGAGCTGGAGCCTGAATTACGCCGAGCCCGCAACCGATGCCACCAGGACTCGAGCAGCATGGTCGACCATGCGCCATACGCTCCGTGGTGCTTCCTGAAATACAGTAATCCGGATCGCATCCTCCATAGCTCTAGTTGCGACGATGGCGAGATCCTTTGATTCTTCACGGTCTTGGCAGATTCGCCACCTAGGTGGACCACTTCGATGTCGGGCCAATACCAGACCTCGCTGCCCGCGGCTTTGATCCTGCGGCATAGGTCAACTTCCTCGCAGTAGAAAAAGAATCGCTCGTCGAAGAATCCAATCCTATCAAGTACGGAACGTCTGATGATGCTGTAGGCGCCGGGAACCCAGTCAACCTGCGCAGGGGCAAGCGGATCCGCCCACGTGCGGTCCATTCGTCCGAGCAATCGCGAATTTGGAAATTTGGCCGCCAAGCCCGACATCATAAGGAGGTTGTTGAGTGGCGAGGGAAACATTCGCGCCGATGGCTGCCAGGAATCGTCGCGTCCAACGAGCCTGCCACCGCCCAGGCCGGCCCGTGGATTGGCGTCCATATGTTGAATCGAGAGTCGCAGCGCGCCCGGCCGTAAAAAAGCGTCCGAGTTCAGCAGCACGAGGTAGCGGCCGCGCGCTATCTCAAAGGCGCGATTGTTCGCGCATCCAAATCCGAGGTTGATCTTGCTTCGAATCAGTCGCACCTCGGGGAACTCAGCCTCGACCATGTCGGCGGAGCCGTCCCGCGAGGCATTGTCGATCACGATCGTCTCGTAGGTGACGCCGTCCGCCTCGCGCTGCAGGGTCAGGATGCATTCGCGCAGCATGTCGCGAGTGTTGAAGGACACAATAACAACGGAAGCGTCCGGTACGTTAGGAGCGCTCATTTCAATCTCTAACTCATCAACTCTTTCATAGGTTGTTGAATGCCGCTGCGAATCAGCTCGCCACGATCGGAAATTGGCTTCCAACCTAGCCGAACCTTGGCGCGCGTGCAGTCGAACCTGGCTCGCTGCCGGCGGCTTTCCCAATCGCGATAGCTGGGAAGCTGGCGTTCGGGATGGCGCGTGACGACTTTCACCGACCACTTGAACAGATCAGTGAGATAGAACTTCAAGATAGGAGTCGCGTAGCGTCGGATCCGGATGCCGCCAAAGCGATCCAGCTCGTCGAGATAATCTTGTGCGCTTAGACATTGGTCGGCGACCAGGTTGAACGATTCGCCGTCGATGCCCTGCACCTCAGACGCGGCGATCAGCCCTTTGGCTACGTCCTCAACCAACACCAGCGGTAACGGGTTGCGGCCGCTGCCCCAGGTCTGGCAGACCGATCCGTACCACCATCTTCCGACGCCCCAATGCATCGGGCTGCCCCCGCGCCCGACGACGATTCCCGGTCTCATGATGACGACTGGTAGTCCCTGCTCACGGTGCATCTGCAGGAGCATGCGCTCCGAGGCGGCCTTGGCGCGGGCATATAGGTTGCGCCGTTCGATCCCCGGATCGAGCGCGGTGTCCTCGGTAATGATTCCCGCGTTGGCTCCGGCGTAGTAGGAGTCGATGGTGCCGGTGTATAGAAGTCGCTTAATGCCTGCGGCCAGCGCGGCTTCCGCGACCTTCCGCGTGACACCTATCTCGTAGCGCTCGTAGTCGGCCCAACTCTTCACGTCGGCCCTGGCGAGATGATAGACGCAGTTTATTCCCGCCATCGCGCTTTGCAGAGCATCGGCGTCGTTCAAATCTCCGCGCAGGCACTCGAGTTCTGGACTGCGCAAATCGGCCGCGAGCTTGCCAGGATTTCGAACCAGCACGCGCACGCGATGGCCGGTTTGAATCAATTGTCGCGTCAACTCACGGCCGATGAATCCTGTCGCGCCAAGAATAAGAATCCGCGGCGGCGGCAACTCCGCCGCGTCGGCTGCTACCGGCTCGGCGACCCTAGACTGCTCCGCTGGCGCAGTTGGCACGCCTCGGCCGATTTCCTCGCATATGCGGATTACTTCCATTCCTCGTTGACCGCCGATGCGATCGTCGAGTGGTTGGCCAGGCGTTGCATAGAATGCTTTCATGGCGCCCGCGATGCTCGCACCGTAACACGTGCCATTGGAACGAAGGTGAAGCTTCGACAGGACGTAGTTCCCCAAAGTCCGCCGCGCCTGACTGCGAGTACTTCTTGCGGTGTTGAGGACCATCGCATAGCGGTCGAAGTCTTCGCTGAGCGGTTGGTGACGGCGTAGCGTGTAGGTATCGCGATCGAAATCAACCGTAGCGGAGGCAAGTGAGCCTCGCGCGTGAATCGTGTATTCGCTAAACCCTGGAACGAACGAGAATCGCAGATCGATAGCCGTCGATCCCTTGAACGCGTTGAGCTGCCATCGTCGATAGAACCGCTGACCAGAGGGCAGGTCGATAGGATTGCCGGCGTGGGTCTCGAGCCTTTCCGGGACGCCTGACAGGTCCAGCATTTGCGCGACACAATGCACGCCGATTTCCAGCATCACGTTACCTGGTTCGCGGAGCATCCACATGTCGAAAGGTCCACTGGTTAGCTGCGAAAGCTCGCGATGCCAGGTGATCGTAAGTTGATCGAGCGAGCCGAGAATTCCGTTGCGCAGGTCGCTACGGAGTTTTTCGTAGCATTCAGAAAACATGAAGTTGTGTCCGACACCTACCCTTAGGCCCCGCTCTTCAGCCAGGCGCGTCAGCATTTCGCAATCCTGGGGACAAAGGCACATTGGTTTTTCGATGAATGCGTTGACGCCGGCGGTAAGGATCTTTCTGGCGGCTTGAACATGAAGGTCAGGAGGGAGAAGGACGTGGACTGAATCTAGGCTCTCGGCGGCCAGCAGCGCTTCGAGGTTGTGGTACACTCGCGGCACATTGAACTTTTGTGCGAAAGCCTCGGCGCGCGAAGGTACCTGATCGCATACTGCTACCAGCTCGATATCGCGAATCGAGTCGATGGCTTTCGCATGCCACTCCGCTATGTAGCCAGTCCCAAGCAATGCCACCGGGCGTTTTGAGGTTCCTTCCTTCGCCCGAGACTTCGCGAACCGGTCCAAGCTCCGCTGCCGCGAAACGAAGGAAGATCCTGTCGTAGGGAAATTGTCGAAATGGTTATCCACGCGGGCTCAACTCTTTTCCGGCCTCGTCCTGGTTTCACACCATCACTCTTTCAAACCGATAGGTAACTGATCGCGACGGCACAGGGACCTTTGCAGTCATAAACATCGGGGTTACCAGTAGCGCTTCACTCCAACCCGCGATCAAGAAGAGGAGTGGCTGAGTCTGCGCTCCCAGGTACACCGTCGAAATAGAAATGGCGCAAAGGACAAATAATCCCGCTAGCGTCACCCCGAGTAGCAGCGCGGGATCGTCGCGGGAGCGCCGCAGGCTGAATTGAAAGAGTCGAACTGGCACCCACAGCAACATCAAAACCAGCAAGGCCAACGTGTATATACCGAAATTGAGCGCGACCAAGAGGTAGTGGTTGTCTATGGAAACCATTCCTTCAACGATCGGATAGAGGCCTTGACCAATGTTGTTCTGGCCCCAACCCCACATCGGACGTTGTTCGGCGATAGCCACATAGTCGTTCATCATTTCTCGCCGGTAAGCCGCTGACTGCTGTGCCTCGTTTTGCACTTTGCCGCGATCAACAGATACGTATGACTCGAAGGAGAAGTAGCCCGGAACACCCACTATGACGACAGCGAATACAAGCATTGCGGCGAGAAGCGCGCGGTTTCGAGCTCTGACTAACATCACGATCACAGCGGCAACCGCCGCCGCTATCCATGGTCCGCGCGAAAGCGTCATCGCGCTGCCCACTAGCAGCGCCAACTCACAAAATCGCACCTTGCGAATGGGTAGAAATGGTACGTTTCCTGGCCAGTAGCCCGTCCAGTCCAACCATCGTACGATTCGATACGCAATCGCTAGAATGATGGCTGCCAATATAGGGTGGGTCCACGGTCCGCTGATTCGAACCCAGTTATAACGGAAGGAAGTTACGTCCGCGATCTTGGCAGGGAAAAAGGGCGCGACAACTGTCAGGAATGGGTTCAGAGTCATCCTGAACTCATAGACAGATATAACGGCAACTAAAGTCGCGAACAACACGATTCTCTTCCCGACTTGAACAGCTAACTCCTCGCGGCCCATGAGAGCCTTGGCCATCATGTACGGAAAGATAATGGCCATAATTGCATGGAGGGCGAGATTTTTTGCGAGGGCGAAGTCGGTGTTCACGTATTCCGCAAGCGACATCATTGACACGAATGCCAGGACCAAGCCGTCAGTAAAGCTCCATTTCCAATCCCGCCATCCATTCCAAAGATAAAATAATGCGATAGGAAGAATCGCGCTTTCGCTGAAACTGAGTTGGCCCGAGATCGGCATGCGGTAGTCATCCGGCAGTAGAAGCAGTACCGGGAGATACACGTTCAAGAACGCGTATATAGGTCCTCGCCTGAGGCAAACGATCAGAGCGATTAGCCCCGGTAGGCCTGCAAGCATCGACGCATCGCCGGTTGTCAATGGTTGCCCTCCGCGCTCGTGGGGTCTCGATGACGCGTCTGAATCATTTCAGCGACTAACTGTCTCAGCGGGAGTGGCGGGGGTTCTGAAGCCGTATCGTGGGTTACCAGCAATGCGCAGTTGCAGGTCCTCGACAGGATCGGGCGCGGAGACCAGGGGGCCGTTCCAGATGCGCCCATCTTTAACCGGACTTAGGACAGTCAACCCGGACCGAGTCACGAAGGGAGAAAATTCGGCCTTTGGCAGATCATAGAAGCCACCATCCGGACCAGGCGGGTTGAAGAGAACCGCAAGAGCGACGAAAGGCTGCTGACGAACGAAAAGGCGCAATGCGTGCCCACCAACTAAGAACCCCGCGATAAGACCGAACATAACTATACAAGCTCGTGGAACAACAACCGAGCGCAAAACGAATGGTCCAAGAGCTATACTTATAATCACCGCTGCAAGTACCCAAAATCCGGCGAACATGAACCTAGGAGAGGGACCAAGCAGGACGCACTGAATCAATAGCGCGAGGGCCGGAAGGACCGCCAGCCAGCCAAACCTTAGAGTGGGTGCGAGCACGCCCTCACGCGATGAAAACCCAACGAGCAAGATGAGACCAAGAAGTGTCAGCGCGGTCGGAATAACGACTTCGCCTCTGGCAAATTCGAATGAGCGTAAAATCCAGGGCCCGATCCAGCTACCGGACGGGCTGCGGTACTGCCCTCGAACCATGCCGTCGGTTATAAAATTGGGATCGTAGTAGTACCTGGCGAATTCGCGGATAAATCCACTCTCCCTCGCTACCACCGACTCCGGCACCCTCCAATCCAGATTCGTAGCACTCAGCGCGATCGGGTAAATCGCATAGCCGCTCAGAATCGCGCCTCGCACCATCCACGGAACGATCAACGCCGCCGCCGCAACTGCAGACAGACCCGTGGCGCGCCTAACCGATAACGGTTCGGTGTCTCTCGTCCTGAACCAAGTCCAGCACACCAAAAGCGTTGCGGTCGCGGCGAAGGCAACCGCGCTTAATTTTACCGTCACTGCGGCGACGAGTATGACGATGACGAAGAATCCGTCTGATGCCAGGTTCTCAGACCTACCAAGGAGAATTCGAAAGAGTCTCGAAGCGGCGACCAACATAATTACTGCGGCCGCCGGGTCAGTAACTATGCTTGCTATGTTGTAAAATTGCCCGTCGACAGCGATGAATAGAGCAGGGATCAGCAAAACGGCATCGAACAAATCGGAGCTTCGTTCCGGATTGTCGCGATCGAGCAACCGTGCGCTGCTCCAAATGACTTGGAGCAGAAGTGCACTCAGCAGCAGCCCGTTTACTAACTGATTCGACCTTCCATGCCAGAAGCCATGATCAAGCATCGCGTAAAACAAGAAAATCGAATTGTTGAACCCGAGCCTCTCTTGCAGATTGGCCAGACCCGGCACTACCGGATAGCTGGTAAACCATTTTACCGCGGGCTGACCGTAAAGGCCTGAGTCGAATGCGAGGCAGGGTCCGAGACTTCGATTGATCAGATAGAGAATTGCCAGCACGCTGAGCGCGAGTGTTATCGGATGCTTCGTGACCGCGGCGAAGAATTCGATGATGCTCTTTCTCGATTTCCAAAGCCCCGGTATAGCTGCCAAAGAAAGCAGGATCCATGGCATTGCGTTGATCCGGAAGAAGAAATGCCAGCATTGAAGCAGCGCTAGCAGTACCGCGAAGCCCAGCCAAAAGGCTGTCAGGAGAAATTGGCTGGACGGTTGAGGCAACCTTACGAGAGCCATCAGGCCAAGGCCCAGACCGATCAACATCGCGGAAATGCACAGCCATGAAGCCAACACTGCTACCGTCGGAAAGACCAAATTCATCGACGAGTCTCAATAGGCCTACAAGATCGAGGTGCTATCCGAGTCGCCAGGACGGTCAAAGTCTTTTTCCGATCCAACTATAGTGGAAGGCCGTCTGGGACGGATCTTCTATGTCGTTGTTCAGGTCTGATTGATGATCGCCGTTGCCGTTGCCGTTGCGATGTCCGTTAGCACAGATGATCGCTCCGACTACGGGTGGATTGCATCTTTCCAATTCACGAACTGCCGCGGCGATTTCGGACACCTCGTCACGAGCCGCACGCGCGACGAGAATGGCGCCGGCGGGCATCTGGATCATTGCTATGGTGTCGGCCGAGGACAGCAACGGTGGAGCGGCGATTAGTACGATGTCGTGATTGTTGAGGGCGCGGTCGACGGTCTCGCGCACGAAGCTCAAGGGACGGGCGACCGCACGACTCTGTGCCCGCTGTAAGTTCGTCTCGCCGATGGTTTGCGGCGCCAACTGACCCCTGATGTCGAGCGTGCCAGTTTTTGCAACCCGCGGACCGAGCAGCTTGGTATCATGCGTGGGAGCAGTTACAAGTCCTTGTCCCGTCTTGATGTCACGAGCATTTGATCTGGTCAGGCTCGCTTCAATTGCAATCGTGCGAACACCGAGGTCGGCGAGCTCGTCGGCCAGCGCAAGCGCGAGAGGAGCATTCCCGCCCTCTCGAACGGACGTAAGTATGAAACTCCGAATTCCCGAGGTACGCCACTCGCGCATAATTCCGAGCGCAGTTCGACGCAACGCTTCTTGTCCGTTGCTCCCGTTCGAACCGAGCGCGACGCCCAGCGGGGGAAACCCAAGGATCGCCTCAAATTCTTCGACCGTTTTAACTTTTTGGTCGGTGAGATCGAGACCTGTCGGCACCGCTACACCCAGCATCAGCGCGCCCAGCGCGAATACTGCGAAAATCATTCGCCGCGTGCTCTTCTGCGGTACGTCAGGGACCATCGCCGCCGACTCGAGGGTAACGGCTCCCGGCGCCTGCGTTTTCAACCGTAACAAACTCATGCGTTCCTGGAGGTCTTGCAGATCCTTGCGCTCGCGTTGGAGGGTTTCGTGAACGCTTACTGCCTGGCTGTATTTGGAGCCGAAGACCGAGGCGGTGGCCTTGACGGTCTCGAGTTCTTTTTCGATTCCTTTTTCGGCCAGTACCATCTGTTCGAGATCCGATTGAGCATCCGAGATGTCGACGCTGGTGGTGGCTTCCTCGCTGTCGCTCAGCATCGAGCGGGCGCGATCGAGGGAGGCTTTGTCAAGATTTGCTAGTTCCTTGTTGGCGGTTTCGATCTGCGCTTCCAAAGCTCTGCGCCCGGGATGGTTGGGGCCTAGCCCACTGAGTTCGACCAGCGCCTGCTCCCGTTGCTGAATCAGTTGCTGCTTGGCGGCGTTGGTCTCCGAGCCGCCGGCTGCCATCTGTTCGGCCTTGGCTTCTACGTCCGCGTCCTTGATCCGTTCGCGATGTGACTTGACGGCGTCCACATGAGCTTGCGCCATAAGCACATTGCGACGAGCGCGAGCGAGAGCGGCGTTACTGTCCGCCAACTCCTTGTCGTATGGATTTACCAGCCCTTCGACACTCGATACTCCGAGTTCCTGAGTAAGCCCGGCGAGTTGTTCTTGATCCTTTGCAATATTCTGTTCCAGCTCTGACTGGCGCGAAGTGAGCAACTGAAACCCTACGTCAGCGCCATCCAACTCCCGCTTAGCCGTCCGCGAGAGGTAAGCTTTCGCGACTGCGTTTACGATATCGGCAAGGCCGTCCGGCTTGGCGCCACCCAATCCGATTTTGACCAGATAGCTATCACCAATCGGATCTACCTTGAGGTTCCACATCAGGCGCTCGGTCGCATGACGATCGCTCTCGCCCTTCTCTTGCCACAACCACCGATTGGTCCCGAGCGAGTCGAGCGCTGCTGAGACGGTTGCGTAGTTGTTGATCTCGAATACCTGTTCCTGAACGAAGTCGCGGTACTCAAGATTCGAACTAAAACGAGATTCCCCGCCGTCCACCGAAGCCGGGACCACCGGCGAAACACGAATAGTCGCCTCGGCCACGTATTGACGGCCAAACAGCATCGCGGCGGTAAAACCAATCAGCGTTACCACGACCATCACGGTCATTGCCAAGCGCTTATGTTTTAGAAAGCTTGCGACCGGAGTAGCGCGCCGGTGGGCAACAACCCACGATGACGAAGGCGGCCGGACTACCACTCCGTATTGTCTTTCGGTTGGAATCACAAAACCTCTGCGCGCGTGCCGAATCGACCCAGGCGGGACCACTCGCGGCGAACCACGTCGCGAAAGAACGAGCGCTCGTCACCGTCGAGTACGAATCGGTCGGTTACCAACAAAACTGTCAACGAATACAACGCCGCGATGACCAGCATGATCATCGCACCATGCCATCGTGTGGTTTGCTCGACATACTTCCAGGCCGGAACTGCGAAAAGAATTCCGATAACGTACGGAACTAACCCGGGCGCAAGCACCCAACTCCAATAGTCACGCCACGATATATGCAGGGTTCGATTGGCGCGGACCAGAAATCCGCCCGCGGAAATGATGGTTGCCACGACGACGGCACTGCCGATACCGATTATGCTCCAGTTGCCCAGGACCAACCGCGATAGCGGAACCGCTGCGAGTACTGTCAGCAGGTTGGGTATCGAATAGAAGAACTCCTCCTGCGGACGGCCGATTCCCCGTAGAATCGAAGTACCCGGACCGGTCAGGAGGTGAACGTTCTGCTGGACGGCGAAAATCGCCATCAGGAACGCCGTTCCCGGGTAGACCCTTCCAATCCAGACGTACAGCAAAGGTCCCGACGCGGTCGCGAATAACCCGGCCAGGGTCGCTGCGACCAGATTCATGTAGCGCGATCCCTTCAGGTAGAGCTTGCCTATCATTTCGGCCTGATGCGGACTTCCAGCTAGCTCGGAGTGCAAGCCGGACGCGGCGGGCATGAAGGAGGCAGCGAACGACTCCGATATCGCGCCTGCGATTCCCGGCAGCTTGTCGCTGATGTCGAAGAGGCCAATTGCGTTGAGCCCGATCAACGGCGCCGCAATTATTCGTTCGATCGTGTTGAGCCCAACTCCCAACATCATATTGAGTTGGACGACACCTCCGAAGTGGACAACTGAGCGAAAGGCTTGCCGCGAGAACGACCGCACCGAAAGCCGAAGCCATGGTATCAGGCGGTACGCCAGGATAGCGGCCAAGACTATAGATACCGCGGTCCTAATCGCGTACGCCTCCGCGAGGCCCATCACGCCGTGGCCCGTGCCGACCAGCAGGAAGATCATGCCCACTTCGGCGAGGCAGGAGATCAACCAGATGACCTGCACCTCAGCGATCCTCTGGACACCTGACAGCGCCTGGCTAAACACGGACAACGAAAGGTCGCAAAGAAAGACCCCCGTTACGATCAAGATTAACTGTCGAGCGTCGTGCTGAAGGGCGGTCGGGACTTGCAGCCATAGGATTACCCGCGGCATGGCAAGAAAGATTAGTCCAAAGAGAACCGCGCACATGGGCGCGATTGTCAGCAGCCCGGTCGACAATATTTCGTTGGCCTTGCGGGTTTCGTCGTGCACGACATATTCGGCGACGTACTTCACGGATACCAGCCAAAAGCCGCAAGTAGTCATTCCGATATAGGTTATGAGCAGGAAAACCGCGCTCCAAAGACTATAGGCGGACAGTCCGATTCTTGAGAGGACAAATGGAGGTATGAAGACCCGCGAGATGAAGTAACCGACCTTCGCTGCTATCTCGAAACCTACGTTGCGACCTATTGACTCACGCGCCCGCGCGGCCAGGGAATCCCTGCCTGCTTGGGATTCCTCGTCGAGTACCAGTGCTTCTACTCCAGTACTCATTTACATTATTGCCGCGCCAAACAGCACCATCGAGGTGAGCGGGTTGATCTGCTGCAGGAAGTATCCAACCTTGGCCAATCCACTCTTCGGTACGTAGACTATGTCGCCGGGTTCGAGTTGATAGTTGGATCCACTGGTCTGGACCATATTCTCGAGGTCGACAACCTGCTCGGTATTCTTGCTTGGGCGGGCCAGCACGATTTTGCCCTGCTGCGCATTGTCGTTGGGACCGCCCGCGCGCGAGAGCGCCTCGAGAAAGGACATGTTGGCGGTCAAAGGATATGGTCCAGGATTCTTCACCTGACCCATCACGTAAACGAGTGAATCATCTGAATCAGGCACGTACACCAAGTCGTTTCTGCGCAAAGGAATGTTGAGCGAGACATTTGTACCTTTTAGCAGTGGCCGCAAATCGACCCACATGATTTTGTCTCTGCCGCGAATAATCGCGCATCGCGTCGGCATCCCGCCCTGATCATCTTTGCTGGGCGAGGCTCCCGCCTGAGCCAGCGCCTCGAGCAGCGTGGGATCTCCGGCGAACGTCAGCACGCCCGGATGCGCCACGTGTCCGAGAACGGTTATCTGATTACTGTTGTAGCTATCGACCGTCACTGACGCGGCTGTATTGAGATAGTCCTCAGAAAGCGCCGAGGTGATCTTGCGCCCGGAGTCGTCCGCAGTAAGGCCCGCAATTCGAAACGAACCAACGAATGGCAGCTGGATTTCGCCGTCCGGACCGATGACCCGTTTGCCGGAGAGCTCAGGATGCCCCCATACCGTCACCGTAACGACATCCCCGGAACCCAGGATATATCTGCCGAAACCAGGCTCCATCTGTGGAAGTTCGTCGTCCTTCGCTGCGCTTCCAAAACCTTGAAGTTCGCTTGCCGGAGGCTGCGGCAGCGCGCTTGATTGTCCGGGAGTAACGCCAAACTGACGCTGCATCGATTGACTGTCTTGCTGCTTGCTCGAGCAGCCGAAGACCAATAAAGCGACAACGCCGGCAAGACCTAACCGGCAGCATTTCATAAAGACGCGATTTACTACCAACTGCATCTAAGTCGCCTTGCGATTTTGGCGTTTCGGCTGGTCGACGAACTCTGACTGTAACTATTTTTCAGCAAGAAATTGGTCATCGTCACGAGCAGCGCCTGTCACGCCCTTGCGCGTTTCCGCACATGAGATTTTGGTTCACGATCATGAAGGCGATTATAGTCCGCCCGCATGGAATCGATGCGGTGACTAAGGACGCTTTCCATCCCTTTGCGGGGTAGTTTTGACCCGTTGGGCGCCTTTTCAATCTAATCGTTCACCAGTGGATGCAATTTTTAGCAGATGTTCCCGGTGCCGCTACGCGCCCCCCTTTCCGCCGAGTCTTGGAGCGAAGCGTCCTCATTGTAACGCCACCGTAACAGCAACGCGCCGAGGCATCGGATAACGGTTGCCTGAACGCAGCCAGAACCGCGCAGCGCCCACCAGGTTCGCCGGATGATTCCGGCTCAGCGCAGTTCTTACCGGCACCGGATGCGGCCGCGCTGGCGCGACGCCTCTTGAGCTGACGATTCCCGTTGGCTCTTCGTGACTAGTTCGCTCCGATGCGGCGTGAATCCTTACTTCCTTATCGGTTCGAGGCGTTAAGGTAGCCAAGCGTCGCTCGCCGTAAGGAACTATCCTCCGTGGGCAAGGGCGAACAGGAAAGCTTTCAGAAACAGCGCGTGCATTTATCATCAATCAAACTCGGAATCGCGTTGAGCTCGGGCTTCTGCTCGCGGTTCACTACGGAGCGGTAGTGCGATGAACGACCTCTACTTACTGCTCCCGCTTGTAGTGGGATCGTTCGCAGGCAGTTCGACCGCCTCGCGGTTCACTAATTTCGGGACTCCCGATAAGAGCGTACCGGCGCGGCGTAACGCCTTGATCGTTGGGGTCAGTTGTCAGGAAGACCTGGATGAAAGAATCGGACGGCATTTTTTGGGCCGCCCCGTTGGATATTTGTTCACCGACGCGAACGGGAAATTGCTCTTCCGAAACGACGCCGGCGAAGAGTTTCCCGCCACTTTGGACCAGGTGCTCGATGCTCACGTCATAGACGACGTGTTCATGATCGATTCTTCCGGCGCGCTCGATCCCGAAGAAATTTTGTATTCGTCTTCCATCCGGGGCAAGACATTTCGAACCCTGATGAAAACCCCGCTCGCTCCGGCTGGTCGCTATCGGACTCAGGCTCTTGGCGGCGGCGAATATCTGTTGTCGCACGAGTCCGTGCCGGTCGGCCGGATAGCTTTGGGCATCAAGCGCCTGATGGATTTAGTGGGAGCATCCATCGGGATGGTGTTCTGCGCGGTCGCGTACCTCATCTTTTCGTGGCGAATCAGACGTGAGACTCGGGGATCCGCGATCTTTCGTCAGAAACGGGTTGGCCGCAACGGGCGGCTCTTCACGCTGTACAAGTTCCGTACAATGCAAGTGGGTTCCGAAGAAGTTCAGTTTGAATTGCTCGAGCGGAACGAGATGACGGGGCATATGTTCAAGATCCGCGATGATCCTCGAATCACGCGCCTCGGCCGCCTGCTGCGAAAACTATACATAGACGAGCTCCCGCAGTTCTGGAACGTGGTCAAAGGTGAGATGAGTCTCGTCGGCACGAGACCTCCTACACCCTCTGAAGTGGCTGGCTATCAGCCTCATCATCAGCGCCGCCTAAGTATGAAGCCGGGAATCACCGGCTTGTGGCAGCTATACGGCAATGATGAAGTCACGGACTTCGAAGAAGTGGTTGAGCTGGACTGTAAGTACATAGACACCTGGTCCATCTGGCAGGATTGCAAGATCATCCTTAGGACCGTCCTTCGGGTAGGTCGCGCCGGCGGCTACTAGAATTGGGGAAAATCTCCGAGCTTGGGGTAAAATGCAGACTATAGTAGTTACCGGCGGCGCAGGGTTTATAGGCTCTAACTTCGTGCGCCTGGCACTTGGAAAGAGGAACTGGCGGCTCATCGTAGTTGATAAGCTGACCTACTCCGGCAATCTTCTGAATCTTCGCGATGTTGAAGACGAGCCGCGTTACTCGTTCGTCCATGCTGACATCGCCGACCAAACCGCCGTAGGGGCTTCGCTCGAACGATGGCAGCCTGACATGGTCGTCAACTTCGCCGCCGAGACGCATGTGGACCGTTCGATCGACGGACCGCGCAGCTTTCTCGAGACCAACGTCATGGGCACGTTCGGGCTACTCGAGGCAACCCGTCACTACTGGTCCGGGTTGGAGTTATCGCGGCGCCGCAGCTTTCGATTTCTCCAGATTTCTACCGACGAAGTATACGGATCATTGGGCGACACCGGTCTTTTCCATGAAGATTCGGCCTACGCACCAAACTCCCCTTATGCGGCTTCGAAAGCCTCGGCGGATCACCTGGTGCGGTCCTATCATGAAACCTACGGCCTGCCGACTCTCATTTCTCACTCCTCAAATAACTATGGATTCAATCAATACCCGGAAAAACTGATCCCTCTTTTCATCTTCAACGCAGCCG
>Ga0209333_1000823_pt1 | contig 16158 bp, 9 predicted proteins | sample BlaSpr_A8_OM2_O3_FD_187982 | JGI IMG/M metagenome (GOLD analysis project Ga0209333, IMG submission 187982) | Forest soil microbial communities from Thunder Bay, Ontario, Canada - Black Spruce, Ontario site 2_A8_OM2_O3 (SPAdes) (version 2) | ecosystem: Environmental > Terrestrial > Soil > Boreal... | reverse complement strand
ACGATGATGGGAAGTTCTCGCCAATGATGTCGACGGGCGTCCCCGCCAGCGCGCTGTTCGGCGACACGGAGTCAAGGACCGGGCAGGGTGGCGGATAGGAACTGTAGAGGAAGGCGTGAAAAGTCGTCGCTGCGCTTCCGGCCGTAGCATTAAAGCCAGGCAGCAGCGTGATGACGCCAGACCCGTATTGCGCGCCGGTCCCGGTCGCCAATGTGACGCTGGCGCTATTACCGATGGTGGAGGAAGCCGCGAGAGAGGAGACGTCCGTAACATACGCTACGGTCCCCGACGTAATGGGCGAAGCGAGGCTGTAAATGGAATCGAACACGCACTGAGCCCGCAGGACGGCGCCGGACCCGGCGATGCAGACCAAGAGTGCGGACGCGACCCAGCGCCCAGGCGGCCGTGCCGCCTTCCGCGCCGCGCTTCCGCAAGTGATCGGGTGCTCGGTTAAATGGACTCTCATCGGCTTTACCTTGCTTTCAGGGCTTTCAACTCGGCTGCGCCTGTACCCGGCGCTAGTGGCGTGCCTGCGGCGCTTCTCGACCGCCCGTGGCCACAGGGCCTTCCGGACCGCGCTCCTCGATTTTGGCCATCCGATCCCGCAACTCCCGGTTCTGCCGCTCCAGATTCGTGTTTCGTTCATCCGCTTGGATCATGTGCAGGGTCAACTCCTCCACCTTAGCCAGCAGCTTCGTTTGCATTTCGCCGAGGCTTACACCTTTTTCCTGGACTTCCTTTGCCGAGGGGATGTCCGGCAAGTGCTGGTGTTGCCTGATGTACTCTCCGACTTCGGCCAATGGCTCGAGCGGGTAGCCCGGCTGAAAGACATAATCCGCTCCGGTGCTGCTAACAATTACCTCCTCCGCGCCGATCGTTCCCGCGACCTGCAGCATATGCACCGGCGCCGTCGTCCCTATGCCGACATAGCCGGCGCCGGTGATTCGCATCCGCTCTAATGGCTCATTGCCCACGTCATTCACGCCGCCGGTGCCGACTTCAAACGCTAGGACCTCGTTGCCCCAAGTTCCGCCGGAAAACCGCCCCTTAATGGTGGCGGTCCTGCGAGGTCCCTGGTCTTGGGGATATACGTCGAAGGTTGACCACAAATCGACGTATGACGGTAAACTGGTTGATGAACTCCCATCGCCGACCGGCCCGATCCGCACTTGTGGGAAGGTACTGGTTGGGTTGACCACTAGGTCAAGCGGCGTGGTGGGCGCGCTCGTCCCAATCCCAACACTGCCGGAGGCGTTCCAGATTCCGCTTGGGAAGCTGGTGCTAGCGCTGAAGGTGGCGCTTGAGCTGAAGGTGGCGATCGCGCTAAATGTCTGCGCGTCGACCCAGGTGTTCGAACTGCCGGTCGGCCAGGCCGTGATGCAGTTGCCGGCGATGCAATAGCCGCCCGAGGAGTTGATCTGGCCGCCCTCCACGTCAAGCTGGTAGCCCGGAGTAGTATTCCCAATCCCGACCCGGCCGTTCGATAGCACTGTCAAAGGATTGTCGCCGTTTGATAGGTCGGAGAGGTTCATAACACCCGCGCCATTAATTACCGTCGACTGCCACTCCCAGCTTTGTCCCAGACTCTCATAGCCGCTGCCCAACCGTAGTGCAGCCCTGCCAGTCGGATTTTCAATGTCCAGCCCTTGCCCTAATACTGGGCCTTGGAAAAGCGTCGGGGTGGTCGTCCCAATGCCTACGACGACCGTATTGGGCGAGGGCGTGGGGGTAGCGGGCGGATTAGCCACATACAATGCCGGTCCGATTGAGGTAGAAACACTTAGCAAAGGAGCTGATGGAGTAGTACTTTGCAATGTTAACAAAGCTGAGGCGCTGGTCGTGCCAATGCCCACATTGCCGGAGCTGCTCCAGACGCCCCCTGGAAAGGTGGTGTTCGCGCTAAACGTCTGCGCGCCCGCCCAGGTGATGTTCGTATTGCCGAGGCCCTGCCAGGAAGCGATGCAGTTGCCACCGATGCAATAGCCGCCCGAGGAGTTGATCTGGCCACCCTCCAGGTCAAGCTGGTAGCTCGGAGATGTCGTCCCGAGGCCCACATACCCGCTGCCTGTTAGTGTGAATTGCGGAGCAGTGTTGGCATTGCCTGTATACAAATACAACGGCTGCGCGTTTAGAGTTCCGAATGCAAGTGAACCTGAGCGAGAAATTATGCCTGTCGAACCGCTTAAGATGCCCGGCGCCGTCGAACCGTAAGCCGCCAACCAGAGCGTAGAAACTGGATTACCGACCCTGAGAATGGTGGCTCCTGTACCCGGGTCTACGCTTCCGGTGATATTTTGTAAGAGACTATAGCCAGTTGCGCTGTTTTGCAATGTGAAGGGCCAGGTGGCGGTGGTGGTCCCAATACCGACATTCGCGCCGCTTGGCGCGCAGATATTCGCGCTTCCAGTCGTGCAGGGCGCGAAGCTCTGGCCCCAGAGCGAGCCAATCGCCGCGGCGCACACTGCGAACGCTCGCGCGTAGCGCTGGACGCGTCCGGCTCCGTTCCAAACTGGAAGGTGAAATGATAACGCCATCTGTCTTCTCCCCTGCTGACTAGAGTGCCGAGTTGCTGCTGTCATCTTGCTCTCTCCTTTTCCAAATTCCGAATCGTAATCTCTCTGTGCAGGCGGACGCCTTGACGGAACGCAGCGACTTGGCCTACGCCCTGCCCAGATAGAGGGTTCCGCAAGCGCGGCGCACTGCGATACTATTTACACAATAGGCCGCCGACAGGCAACCAGCGCACGACCGGCACCGAAGCTAGGCCAGGAAGTATCGTCCTGAGATCGATTTTTCTTGTCGAGCTTCCGGCGTAATCGTTTTAATACCGTCGGACCCATCGTCGGACGATGCCGTCGGCTATTGAAGTGGCAAAGTGACGCCAGAGCAAAGCTCACAGGTGGCTCTAAGCTCGGGCTTATGCTTGATCTCGCACTCCGCGGTCAACGTTTTGCCACATCGACGCGGCGGCGTAGGGAAGTCCTCGCCTGCCCGGTGTTCGTTCAGCCGTGGCTGCTTTACACCTAAGATGCGGAAGGTTGTTTAACTATGGCAAGAAAACACACACTTGTCAAGAGACAAATTACAGAATAATCACAAGAAGACGCGAAATTGAAGATTATCCCTAATAGGGCGTGGCAACCTTGAAACGACCTAATAACGACCTAACTACCTGTGAACAGCGATAGTTATGACGAGTTGTCCGGTCGTGGGCGAGGGCTTAGAGCCGGGTTATCGGAATAACCTCGGTTTTAGCGATCAATTTGCTTGCTGGGATTGGAACTGTTTGGCTTGATGCCCCAGGATGGTTTGCGAGAGCTTATCGCGTTCGCCCAGTTCCAGGCTCACTGCGGCCGCCCTTAGTCAGAAAGCGGACGAGCCGAGAGAATCTTGCAAAAGAGAAACTCTTTCTAACGGTCTCCCATTACGATGCGCTTGCAGGCTAGCGCGAAATGGCGCCCGTGGCGGAAGTCCCAGCAGGCCGAACGCCTGCGGCGGCTATGCGCTCCACGTCCCGCATGACGCGCAACGTGTTGCCCCCCAGAATCTTCAGAATATCATCGTCCGAATAGCCGCGCTCCATCAGGCCGCGCACCAAGTTGGGGATCTTCGACATATCTTCCATGCCTTCCGGAAACTGATCGTCCGCGCCGTCGAAATCCGATCCCAGTCCCACATAATCCACGCCCGCCACCTTTATGGCGTGATCGAAGTGATCCAGCAGGCGGCTGAGCGGCAGGCGCCCCAGCTTGGCGGTGCGCTGCGCATTGATGGCACGCACCGCGGGGTCCAGTTGGCTGCGATCGCCGAACTTGGGCGCCTGTGCCTCAAGCGCGTCCTGCTGCGCCTGCTCGTCCTTCAGTGCGTCAAGCCGGTCCATAAAGCCGCGGTCCAGAAAACCTTCGAAGTAGTTGATGTGGACCACGCCGCCGTTCTTGGCCAGCGCGCGCAGCATGTCGTCCGTCATATTGCGCGGCACGTCGGCCAGCGCGCGGCAGGAGGAATGCGAAGCGATCACTGGCGCGGCGGAGGTTTCCACAGCATCGTAGAACGTCTTGTCGGCAACATGCGAAATGTCGACCATCATGCCCAGGCGGTTCATCTCGCGCACGACTTGCTTTCCGAAATCGGTGAGACCGTTGTGGGCGGCCGGATGACTGGAAGTATCGGCCCAAGGGGTATGCTCGGTATGTGTCAGGGTCATATAACGGACGCCCAAATCAAAGTAAGTCCGCAACACGGCCAGATCGGAATCGATCATGTGCCCGCCTTCCACACCCATCAGGATGGCGATCCGGCCGCGCTTCTTTGCCGCCAGTACTTGGCCGGCGGTAGTAGCCAGCTCCAAATCGGCCGGATGCTGCGCCACCGCGCGCCGCACGGCGTCGATTTGCTCCAAAGCGCGGCGAATGGACTCGGACGGAGTGTAGCGAACCGCATCGGTCCATATCGATAGAAACACTCCCGTGGCGTGGCCTTGCCGCATGCGGGGCACGTCCACCTGGCCGAAGCCGTGCCGCTGGGTCAGGTCGTACGCATCGTCGACCATCATCTGGGTGGTGTCGTCGTGCAGATCCAGCACCACTGCCCGCCGCAACAGGCGATCCACGCGCGCGGGATCGACCTTGATAACCGCGCCCTGATGGTCGCGGCTCGGAGTCTGCGCGGCGCAGCATGCCACAAGCAGGACGGGAACCAGCCGGACCGCGCCCCGCATCAGGCTTCTTTCTTCCGCATTACCGCGCCCACCACGTCCTTGCCGCGCTCGTACGCCACCTGATAGGCATCGCGCCTCTGCAGCCGCGTGTAGCCGTACCCCACTCCATGGAAATGTTCAAGCCCCTTGCCCAGGACATAGGTGGCCGCGTACGCGATTGCTCCTTTCGGGATCAGGCCACCGCCCAGCGGAATAAATCCCACCAGTTCGCGCGCCAGTGCACGCCAGCCGAAAGCTCCCGCTGCAATCGATACCAACTCGGCCAACTGCTTATCGTATCCCACTTGCTTATCGCTGGCCGCAGCCACCAGAAACGCCATGCGCACCTGGTTCATGGTGATGAAAGCCGTGTCCGAAGCAAACTCCCCGAGGGCCCAAGGTATCTCCAACAAATTCGGCACCACGTTCGGAAGCGCGCTGGCCACCGCAAAAATGGCGTTCTCACGCGCCACGGAGCCGATGATCCGGTCCACCACCGGCTTGCGGAAGGGGTAGAAATTGCGCGCCAACACCAACCACAGATCGTCGCGCGCGCTCACAATCTCCTCCACCGTCCGCCCCGGATCGTCGCGGAAGAAGGTGAACGCGGTAGCCGGGCACGGCAGACCCTGTTCATACAGCACCAAGTCGTACCTCTCCGGGATGCCCGGATCGCAGGCCCGATGCACGGACTGCATCACCTGCATGCGTCTGTCGTGCGAGACCGCGGGCGGCGTTAGAAAGTCCTCCATATCGGCGTAAGCTGCGCTTTCCGCCGCGACCAGCCCCACCACCAGGGGACGTTCCGCACGCCGGCGCACTTCATCCGGACTGAGCAACGAAAGAGCGGACTTGGCTTGTTTGAAGTATCGGAGCATGATCGATATTCCACAGCGCGCCTAGGCGCGCTGTCCGGTGCAGGGGCGTTGCGCTCCGCTCAAGCGGAACATCACTTGCAACCCCTTACGCCATTCTACTCCGACACCTATGCGTTCCACATCGATGGAGGGTGCGAAAAAGCTCAGAATGGTCTCCGTGGTGGGATGAAACTCGAGCGCGGGCGATATCAGAAACAGGCGCGGCGGCTCCGGCCGCAACTCGATACCGGGGAAATAACCGTTAGGCGTAAACTCGCCGCGATCCAAGTGCCACTTGACCCGCAGCCAGTAATCCAGCGCCTGCATGGGAAGCTGCAGATCGGCGGTGGCCTTCAACTCCAGCACCGCCAGCCGCCCCGACCGTTCCACGGCCAAAAGATCCAGCACACCCCGGTCGCCGCCCGCGAACGCAGGCACCTGGTCGTAGACCGGCGCGGGCTGGAGCGGCGCGTACACCTGTTCGATCTGCGCGCGGACCTGCGATTCGAGCCACGCTTCCGGATTCCGGCGGTACAGCGGATGCTCGCGATCCTCCGCCGCGGCCGAGCGCCGCTCCGCCAGATCCCGCGCCAGTCGCTCCATCTCCGGCAGATCGCGCGGGCGCGCGGCGGTCCGCTGAGCAAGGCCGAAGCGCGCTCCGTTCTCCGACACCTGCGCGAACTCCACGCCGCGCACGCGCAGGCTGACCGCGCCATCGTGACGCGCGACGCGCTCCACTTCCGGCGATTCGAGCAGGCGCTCGAAGGCCCCCAGCGGCGCTGCCCGGCGGCAGATCTCGACGCTTGTATCCACGTTGCCGAAATCGCGCGGATCGATGCGCGCGGCGAAATCGCGCTCGTCGTAGGCGAACAATTCGTAGCGCGCGACTTCTTCGTTCAGCCACGGCAGGCGCAAGCCGGTATGGCGCTCCTGGCCGCGCGGCAGGTACAGCGCGATGCCTTCAACGGTCAGGCGCTTCTCCCGGCGGCGCAAATGATCCAGCCAGATCAGCCCGAAGGCCAGCAGGCCGGCAGGATCGCTTTCGGGCGGCGCGCCGATGGCCGCCCACCCGCTTTGCCCGCGGCGCAGAAGCGCGCGCGGATAGCTGGGAGAGAGGCTGGCCTCCAGGTTCGGCTCGGCGCTGATCTCGGCCAGTGTCCAATCCGCGAACTGGCGCGTGAGGAATTGGCGGAACCGCTCGCGAAAGACCAGCCGCTCGCTGCGGCGCTCGAAATCCAGGCTGGAGGGCCGCGCCAGATCCACCAGGAACAGCCGGCCTTCCTTACGGGCGAATTGCTCGACGATCAGTTCCAAACGGCCGCGCGCCTCGTGGGCTACGCCGGTGACGCGCCGTACCAGGTTGCGGGTCTGGTCCCAAACTTGGATCGTCAACCGCGAGCTGCGCAGTTGGAGAGTGAAGTTGTCCGCCCCCAGCGGCAGCAGCGGCTCGCCGGGTTCGAGCAGAGCGGGGCGGCGTGAGGATGCGAGAAAGCGCTCGATCGCGGCTTGCGCATCTATAGGGATAACGACCGCCACTAGGAGGAGTGGCTTTGACGCGGTAGAGTTCTCCGGAAGAAGTGGCGGGAGGGACGGCGGTTTGCCCTCCTTGAATTCACAGCCGCCTTGCGCTACCTTTAGGATTCCTTAGGAACGGGCTGAGGTAAATCCACCCTGATATCCTAAATTTCGCCCCATTTCAGGAGGCTCTTTTCGTGCGAACAGTATTTTCGATCGGGCGCGGCGCAATCCGCGCGTTTCTCCCGTTCTTGTGGATGGCCATGTTGGCCCTCCCTCTGATGGCGCAAGGCGAGGGCGGCGAAGCCAGCTTGCACCTGCCGAATCTGGACAGCGCCACTTTTTTGGGCGGCATCGGCGGCCGCTCCCTGCTGATGTTCGGACTTATATTCTGCGCCCTAGGCATGGTTTTCGGGCTGATCATTTACATGCGGCTGAAGAATATGGCGGTGCATAAGTCGATGCTGGAAGTCTCGGAGCTCATTTATGAGACATGCAAGACTTACCTGGCTACGCAAGGTAAATTCCTGATCCTGCTGGAATGCTTCATCGGCGTCATCATCGTGTTCTACTTCGGCTTCCTGCAGGGAAAGCCCGCGCTGCAAGTGGCCATTATTCTGCTATTCAGCATCATCGGTATTGCCGGCAGTTACTCGGTGGCGGCGTTCGGCATGCGGGTCAACACCTTCGCGAACTCCCGCGCGGCCTTCGCCAGCCTGCGCGGCAAGGCGTTTCCTTGTTACGACATCCCCCTGCAAGCGGGCATGAGCATCGGCATGCTGCTGATCTCGGTGGAGTTGATCATGATGCTGATCATCCTGCTGTTTATTCCGGGCGATCTGGCGGGACCGTGCTTCATCGGCTTCGCCATCGGCGAGTCGTTGGGCGCTGCGGCGCTACGCGTGGCGGGCGGCATTTTCACCAAGATCGCGGACATCGGCGCGGACCTGATGAAGATCGTTTTTAAGATCAAGGAAGACGACGTGCGCAACCCGGGCGTAATCGCGGATTGCACCGGCGACAACGCAGGCGACTCGGTGGGACCCTCGGCCGACGGTTTCGAAACGTACGGAGTCACTGGAGTGGCCCTGATTACCTTCATATTGCTGGCGGTCAAACAGCCCGAGATGCAGGTGCGCCTGCTGGTCTGGATTTTCGTGATGCGCGTGATGATGATTATTTCCTCGGCAGTGAGCTATTTCATCAACGGCATCTTCGCCAAGGCCAAGTACGGCAATATCGAGAAGATGAACTTCGAAGCGCCCCTGACTTCGCTGGTGTGGCTGACTTCGCTCGTCTCCGTGGGACTTACTTACCTGGTCAGCTACTTCATTATTCCGGATTTGAGCGGCGATACCAGCTTGTGGTGGAAGCTTTCCACCGTGATCACCTGCGGCACACTGGCCGGCGCGATTATTCCCGAAGGCGTGAAAGTATTTACTTCCACCTCATCGAGGCATGTGCGCGAGATCGTCAATTCCGCGCGCGAAGGCGGCGCCTCATTGTGCATTTTGTCCGGTCTTGTGGCCGGCGACTTCAGCGCCTACTGGCTGGGCTTCTCCATCCTCGGCCTGATGAGCATCGCCTATGGAGTCAGCACTCTGGGTCTCGCCAGCCTCATGGTGGCGCCGGCCGTGTTTGCCTTCGGACTGGTGGCGTTCGGTTTCCTGGGCATGGGTCCGGTGACTATCGCGGTGGATAGCTACGGCCCGGTAACCGACAATGCCCAGTCCGTGTTCGAGCTTTCGACCATCGAGACGCTGCCCGGCATCGAAGCCGAGATCCAGCGCGATTTCGGATTCAAACCGAATTTCGAACTGGGTAAGGAGAACCTGGAAGAAAACGACGGGGCCGGCAACACATTCAAGGCTACCTCCAAGCCGGTGCTGATCGGCACTGCGGTCGTCGGCGCAACGACTATGATCTTCTCCATCATTGTGGCGCTCACTGACGGCCTGACCACCCACCTTGCCAACCTCTCGATCCTCTACCCGCCCTTCCTGTTGGGTCTGATTGCCGGCGGAGCGGTGATTTATTGGTTCACGGGCGCATCCATGCAGGCGGTCACCACCGGCGCATATCGCGCGGTGAAATTCATCAAGGAGCACATCAAGCTGGAGAGCGCCGAAAAGGCCTCCGTATCCGACTCCAAGAAGGTGGTGGCAATCTGCACGCAGTACGCGCAAAAGGGCATGCTCAACATCTTTATCGCCGTGTTCTTCGCCACGCTGGCCTTCGCCTTCTTCGAGCCTTTCTACTTCATCGGCTACCTGATCTCGATCGCCATATTCGGTCTGTTCCAGGCCATCTTCATGGCCGATGCCGGGGGCGCCATGGACAACGCCAAGAAAATCGTCGAGACCGAGCTGAACATGAAGGGCACCGAATTGCATGCCGCCACGGTGGTGGGCGACACGGTGGGCGATCCGCTCAAAGACACCAGTTCGGTGGCGCTGAATCCCATCATCAAGTTCACTACGTTGTTCGGGCTGTTGGCCGTGGAACTGGCGGTTTCGCTGAACGATAAGCAGGGCAACACGCTGAGCACCGTGCTCGGCGCGCTGTTTTTCCTGGTTTCGGTAACGTTTGTGTATCGCAGCTTCTACGCCATGCGGATTGAATCCAAGTAGGAAGACAGAAGACAGAAGTCGCAAGCCGTAGCGATTCTGACTCCTGGCTTCTGACTCCCGACTTCTTACGACAACAGTAACTCCAGATCCTCGCGCTTTAAATCGCGGATCAAACTATTATCCTCGCTGATGATCGCGGCAGCCAAATCCCGCTTGCTGCTTTGCAATTGAAGGATTTTCTCTTCGACGGTATCCCGCGCGATGAGGCGGTAGGCGAAGACCTGGCGCGTCTGGCCGATGCGGTGCGCCCGGTCGACTGCTTGCGCTTCCACCGCGGGATTCCACCACGGGTCCAACAGGAAAACATACTCGGCAGCGGTCAGGTTCAGGCCCAGGCCGCCGGCTTTCAGGCTGATCAGGAACAGAGGGCACTCCGGATCGCTCTGGAAGCGCTCCACGCGCTCCTGGCGGTCGCGCGTCGCGCCATCCAGGTACTCGTAAACCATCGCCGATGCGTCGAGGCGCTCCTTTACCAGCGACAGAAGGCTGGTGAATTGCGAGAAGACCAGCGCCTTGTGACCCTCCGCCACGATTTCTTCCAGGCGATCCATCAGAACATCGAGCTTGGCGCTGGAATCGCCGTGGCGCTTGGGATCTAGCAGGCCCGGATGGCAAGCCGCCTGGCGCAATCGCAACAGCGCCTCCAGCACCTGGATCTTGGATTTCGCCAAGCCCTTCGCGGCAACCGTCTGCAGCAGCGAATTGCGGTAGTGCACGCGCAACTCGTCGTAGAGCCTGCGCTGCGGGGCCTCCAATTCGCAGAAAATGGTCTGCTCGGATTTGGCCGGAAGTTCTCGCGCCACCTGCTCCTTTGTGCGCCGCAGAATGAATGGGCGCAGCGCGTGGGCCAGCAGCGCGCGCGTTTCTTCGCTGGGATTGCGCGCCGCGCCTCCGGCCAGCTTGAACACGCCGGCGGCGCCCAGCATGCCGGGGTTCAGAAACTCGAAGATGCTCCACAGTTCGCCGAGATGATTTTCCACCGGCGTGCCGCTAAGCGCCAAGCGGTTGCGGCCGCGCAACAGACGTGCGGCTTTGGCGGACTCCGTGCCGGGATTCTTGATAGCCTGGGCTTCGTCGAGCACCACGTAATCGAACTCGATGTCCTTGAATTCCGCGGCGTCGCGGCGCAGCGTCCCGTAGGTGGTCAGGATTAAGTCGTAATCCGCGAAGCTATGAATATCGCGCGCCAATCCGGTGTGGTCGAGCACCCGCAGACGGGGCGTGAACCGGGCCGCCTCCTGCTTCCAGTTGAACACGAGCGATTTGGGAACCACTACCAGCGAAGGTCCGGGGGCATCGCGCGACGCGCGGCGGGCTTCCAGCAGCGCCAGCACTTGCGCGGTCTTGCCCACCCCCATGTCGTCCGCCAGGCAGCCGCCGAAACTGAAGCGGCGCAGAAAGTCCATCCAACCGACGCCGTCCCGTTGATAGTCGCGCAACTGTCCCACGAACCCCTTGGGCTGCACTCCCGCGTGAATGCCCCCGAAGTTGCGCAACTCGTCGCGTACCCGTGCGAAGGTCGCATCGCAACTGACTTCGGGTTGGGTGGCCAGCAGCGCATCCAGCAGCCCCGCCTGATTCCGGCGGAAGCGGAGATGATCGGCCTCGGGAATGCCCAAGCCGGCGATGGGACCAAAGCGGCTCAGCCACTCTTCGGGCAGCAGCCCGTAGGTGCCGTCGTCCAGCCGCACCATGTTTTCGCCGCGGCGCAGCGCAGCCAGCAGCGCGGGGAGTTTCGCGGTGGGCCCGCCGTAATCTACCTCGCCATGCAATTCGAACCAATCTACGCCCGAAGAAACCCCCAGGCTGCTGGCGCCTGGGCGCCGGAAGATCTTGCCTTCGGCCTCCACGTGCCATCCCGCCGAGAGACAAGCATGCGCCACCGCCGGAAGCTTCTTGGGCGGTAATCGCAGAGAGGCTGCCTCACCCCGGTAATCCGGCGGAAGATCCTCCATGCCGAGTTGGTATAGAAGCGCCCTGGCGGCCGCCTCGACCGGCTGGTCGCGCACCACAAACCTTCGCTTGGCGGAGTCGTAAACGCCGCGGCCCTTAAGCGCATCGGGCACGCGCCGGCCATCGTAATCGAACCAGAGTTCGGCGATCAGGCGCTCCTGCTCCCACGCATAACGCTTGACGGAGCGGAACGTAAGGCAAGGCCGCGGCACGGGCTGCACTTCCTCGAAGCGCAACTCTTCGGGAACCTCCAGGCGCGCGGCCAGCGGGTGTTCCAGCAGCGCCGCGAGCATTTGCGGGACGTCGCCTTCGGGCGCGTCGATCTGCCGCAATCTGCGGAGGGCGGAGACCCATTCGGACGGCGCCCCTTCCTCCAGCAGCGCGACGCGCTCCCGTGTGAAAACCAAACCCTCGGCGATCAGGACCGGCGCCAGGAGATCCATCTCCGCCTCGCCCCTGCGCAAGAAACCGGCGAGCGCCCACTTATGGCCTTCCTGAGGGAGTAGGCGGAGAACGAACCGCCAAGGCTCGCCATCGTCCCAGGTCAGCGGCAATTGCTCCTGACCGCTGCCGCCGTTGAACTGGAGCAGGCAGCGTCCCGTGCGGGCGATCTCCGGCATCACCGTGGAGGCGAACGGATGCCGCAGGCGGAAGCCGGCCGCAATCGATTCGTAACCGCTATAGGACATCCAGTCCGAGTTCATCGCGCTTCCCGAAAGCAGTCCAAGGATGTGACGATCCACGGGATTTGGGAGCAAAGACAAGGCCGCCCGGCTGATCTCCGGCGCGCTGGGTTTCTTCCATCCGCCCTTGAGCTTGGGCTCGCGCGTTTTCAGTTCCAGGATCAGAGAGCTGCGGACGGCGCTGCCCGCCGCGTCGATGACGTAAAGCAACTCGCGCTGCGGAGGCCAGGCCATGTGCGCCAACGATCCCGCCGGCACGATTTCATTCAGCCGCTGGCGCCAGATAGGCGGCGCTATTTGGAGTTGCGCTTTGAAAACGGGCGCCGGGCGGGCGAGAGACGGGTAGAAGGGCGGATCTTCGTCCTGGTGGATGGAATCGCCGGCATCTTCGGCATTGGCCGCCTCGTCGAAAGAAACGTCCCTGGGACTGATGCGCGTGATGGCCGTGAAATAGTTCTGCGAATCGGCCGCCAGAATCGTGGCCCACAGATGCTTGCACGCGCCCACGTCTTCGTAGTAGGGACAGTCGCAGAACAAGGCCAGCCTGCGGCCGTCCCAAGTGATCTCAACGTCATAGACGCGCGAGCCGCGGACGCCGGCTTCGACGCCCGTTGCATTTCCCCGCTTGATGCGCACCGCGCCTAAGCGGTAGTAGCTGGCTCCGCGAGCGCGGATCTCAGAATCGAAGTTGGAGGAAAGTACGGACGCAAGCTTCATCGCGCATTGGGGAGGATTACTTCTAGTTTAGCGCAGTGGCGAAAGAGAGGCTTGTCTCATAGAAGATGACCTGAAGCGGCACAGCGAACGGCTCCGGTGCACGGGTACGTGCACGTGGCGTCCCCAGGGGGATTCGAACCCCCGTTACCGCCGTGAAAGGGCGATGTCCTAGGCCGGGCTAGACGATAGGGACGTGCTGGCGAAAACGGAAGACATCACCACTGTAGCACGCCCTGCCAACCGGCCGAAATGTGCTACGTTCCGGCCATGAAACTCCGATTCCCGCTCGTCCCCGCCGCCACGCTGGCCTTGTGCGTAGCCGGATGGCTCTTCGCGCAACGCGCCGCCGACCCGCTGCTGGAAGGCCTGCGGCTCGTCGAAGTCGCCTCGGTGGCCGACGCCGCCGAACAGCTCTACGGCCAGCGCATCTACATGTCGCACGACATGCGGCCGATCTTCACCGCCAAGTTCGCGGGTCCCGCCGTCACCGTGCTGCTGAAGAAGGAGGAACACCACGAAGGCGCCGCCGCATCGCAGGGCATGCTGGACGCCATCGATGCCGCACCGCCAGGCTCGGTTTACGTCATCGTGCTGGAAGACGGTCTGGATTTCGCGGGCATCGGCGGGCTGATGTCCACCGCTATGAAATACCGTGGCTTGTCCGGCGCGGTGGTGGACGCCTCGGTGCGCGACCTGCCGCAAATCAAGCGCCTGCAGTTTCCGGTGTTCAGCCGCGGCATTGTGCCCTCCACTTCCATCAATCATTACCGCTTCGCGGGCGCCAATATCCCGGTCACTTGCGCGGGCGCGCGGGTGAATCCGAACGATATCGTCGTGGCGGACGAAGATGGAGTAGCAGTGGTGCCGCGTGCGCACGCCGCCGAGATTCTGAAGAAGGCGCAGGAGTTGGATAATACCGAACACAGCATGGTTCCGTTTATCGAGAAGTTCCGGTCGATCGGGGAGGCTGTGGCGAAGTTCGGTCGGATTTGAGCGGCGGGCCGGCTTCCTGGAGTACCCTCAGATTATGGCCCGTTTGACCAGTATCGGCGTAGGCGGCTTCAAATCGATCAAGGATCTCCAGCCGCTCGGACTGCGGCCCGTGAATGTTTTCGTTGGGGCCAACGGAGCGGGGAAGTCGAATCTGATCTCATTTTTCCGTCTCCTGAACGCGATCCCCGCCGGCAAGCTCCAGGAGTTCGTGGGACGTTCGGGCGGCGCCAACACACTTCTTTACTACGACTCAAAGGAGACTCCGGCGTTGTGGGTGAGTCTGGAGTTTGAGGGTAAGACTGGTCGCGTGGTCTACTTTTCGTGGCTGCTCAGGAGTACCGAGACTGACTCATTAATCTTCTCCGACGAACAGGTTGATAGCCGCACGACCGCTCAGTCGCCGCCATCGGCCGACTCCTCGGATCGCGTCACCGCGAGAGCCTGCTCACCGCGGATGAGTCTCCCGACTTGATGGCGCATCTGGCCGGAATCCGCGTCTTCCACTTCGAGGACACGTCGGAGACTGCGGCCATCCGGCGGCGCTGTAATATCGAAGACAATCGCGGGCTGCACAATGACGCCGGCAATCTGGCTGCGTTTCTCTACGCGCTCCGCCAAACGCAACCCCAATACTATCGGCGCATCGTCACCACCATCCAGCAGATCGCACCGTTTTTCGAGGATTTCGATCTGAGCCCAATGAGGCTCGACCCAAATTCGATCTTGCTGAACTGGAAAGATCGCGATTCTACGCACTTGTTTGGTCCTCATCAGCTTTCCGACGGCACGCTCCGCACTATGGCCCTGGTTGCTCTGCTGGCGCAGCCGGAGTCGGACTTGCCGCCGGTAATCGTGATCGACGAGCCTGAGATCGGACTGCATCCCTATGCTCTCGAAATTATAGCGGCGCTGGTCAAGAGCGCCTCCGTGCATTGCACCGTCGTGCTGGCCACCCAATCGGTCGGACTTGTCAACCATTTCGCGCCCGAAGACATCGTCACAGTCGCGCGCGAAAAGGCACAGAGCAAATTCGAACGGCAGAATTCCGCGACTCTCGCCGCGTGGCTGGAGGATTACTCCATGGGCGAAATCTGGGAACGAAACCTGATCGGAGGCACTCCGTCTCGATGACGCGCCTGTATGTCGTCTGCGAGGGACTGACAGAGCTCAATTTCGTTACGCAGCTCTTGAAGCCCCACCTGGAAGCGCCCGGCTCTTCGCTCTTGACGGTCGGTGCGCGAAATCTGAGGGCCAACTACACATACGCGCAATTGAAGAAGTTCGTCAAGAATCTGCTCGGTTCGCCGGCATCGTCGGTGGCGGTTACCACGCTGGTCGATCTATTCAAAGTCCCCGGAGACTATCCGTTCGAAGCGTTACTGTTGGCCGACCTGACAGTGCTGATCGAACAGCACCCAAACCGCCGCAAAGAGATTGGGGACCTCGTAGCGCGGCTGGACCGGAGTTTCTCCTCGCCCGAGCACGTAGATCGGATGCGCCCGCCGTCCTATTGGATCAAGGACGCTGTTCCCGAGTACAGTAGGACAATCGATGGCCCCATTTACCGCCGCCGGAATCGGATTTCCCACGCTAAGACCTTACACCGCATCCGACACGCTCGCCAGATTGAACTCCGTGGCCACAATCGCCGGCACAATCGAACTTCCCGCCTCGGCCCCCTGGGCGCGCAGCGGCCGCGTCAGCTTCTTGGTATTCTGCAGCACGCGCACCGGGCTCTCGTTCCACCGGTAGTTTGTGACCGGATCGGTCACTTTTCCGTTCTCCACCAGAAATACTCCGTCGCGAGTCAGTCCGGTTACTTGCAGGGTTTGCGGCTGCAACACCCGTATATACCAAAAACGCGTGATGAGCAGGCCCTTGTCCGTGGACTTAATCAAGTCCTCCAGAGTGTAATCCTGTCCGTCAAGAACCAGGTTGTCGGTTCCCGGTGTGGGATCTTTGCCGGCCTTGCTTGCCCAATAGCGGTCGTAAGCGAAGTTCTTCACCACGCCCTTATCGATCCACGCCATGCGGTCGTTGGGGAGCAGCGACGGCCCCCACGGAGTAGCCGCCAACGTGGTATTAAAGGGATCGCTGCGAAGCGTGATGTACTC
>Ga0209333_1000822_pt1 | contig 16160 bp, 15 predicted proteins | sample BlaSpr_A8_OM2_O3_FD_187982 | JGI IMG/M metagenome (GOLD analysis project Ga0209333, IMG submission 187982) | Forest soil microbial communities from Thunder Bay, Ontario, Canada - Black Spruce, Ontario site 2_A8_OM2_O3 (SPAdes) (version 2) | ecosystem: Environmental > Terrestrial > Soil > Boreal... | reverse complement strand
ATTGGCGCGGACTGCCGGTCGGCGCCCCGGATCAGCAGCACCCGGGCGGCATCCAGCACCAGTATTGCATCGCCGGTTTGCGCGGCATCCAGAATGGGCAATTCCTGCTCCCACAGCGGCTTTCTTTCGAGCGTGACGCGCGCGGGTTTTTCCGTCGCGGCGGTTGGCAACGCGGCAGGCGTGCGCGGCCAGGACTCCATCAGGACCTGACGTTCGGCGCCGCGATGAACCTCGGCGACCAGCAGGAACTGAGTCGGGTTTTCGGAAACGGTGAGATGGACTTCCGCCGCCGGCTGTCCAGGCGCCTTCAATTCGGATTCGAACACGCGGCGGATTTCCGCGGTTTCGGCGACGCCCAGCGTGGACAGATTCTTGACGGTTATAGCGACCGGTTCGTGCGCCACGGCGGCCGAAACGGCGCGGGCCAGATCGCGGGCCGCGACGCCCATTTCGCCGCTCATGTAGGGAGAGAGGAGGACGAGAATAAGAGGGCTCAAGCCATCATGATCGCACGTCCGCCCGCCATGGCGGGCGAAACCGCCTGGCTCACCGCGGAAGACCCATATTACAGTATTTCAGGTATCCATATCTGCTATACTGCTATCTAGAACCGGAGGAGGTTCCACTTGCTAGAACTAGCCAAAACCGTTCACCGCTTCGGCTTGCCCTACATGATGCGGCTACAGAAGACTTACCGCACGGGATGGGACGAGATGATTCGCGGCTACCTCGAAACCACCACCATGCACGCGCTGCTCAACGTCGGGCTTATCGACGAAATGCAGCGGAGTCCCAGCGTGAATATCGACGAATTCGCGGCCCAGGCGAACCTGGAGCCGGCCGTGCTCCACCCGCTCTGCGAAGCCTTCTATTGCCTGGGCATGTTCGAGCGGAACGGCGCGGGCTACTCGCTGTCCGAAAAAGGGCGCAGCATCGTCGAGGTAATGCGCGGGTGGCTGGAAGTCTGCTACGGATACAGCGAGGTTTTCCATTCGCTGGAACCTCTGCTGCGTAAAGAAAAGGTCTATGGCCGGGACTTCTACCGCCGGTCGGATTTCGTGGCGCGCGGCAGCGGCGAAATGGAGAATCTGCTGTTCTTTCCGATGGTGAACGACATCATTATCGCCAACGGCTACAAGCGCATTCTCGATTTGGGATGCGGCGATGGGACGTTCCTGCGGATGCTCTGCGGATTGAATTCGGAGGTCAGGTGTTTTGGCATCGACCTGGCGCCGGCGGCCGTCGAGGAGGGTAACCGCCAACTCCGTGAGGCGGGCCTGCAGGATCGGGTCGCTTTGTCCGCTTGCGACATCTCCAAGATCGACCAGGCAGGCCTGCCGGCCATCGATGCGGCCACCGTGTTCTTCGTGCTCCACGAGTTGCTCTATTTCGGCGAAGACGTGCTGTTGAATTTCCTGAAAGACTTCCGCCGCCTATTTCCGGGCGCGCCGTTGATCGCCTTCGAAGCCGTACGCCCTCCTGCCGAGGAACTGCGCAAGCATCCGGGAATCTCCGTATACTACTTCCTTTACCACGATCTGACGCAACAAAAGCCGGTCGACGCGGATACCTGGAAGTGCTTGTTTCGGAAGGCGGGCTTCCAATCCATCGAGGAGCGCCAGTTGGATTTCGCGAAGGCCGCGATTTACATCCTGAAATAGCGCGATTCGGAAAATAGCATGCCCCGGCTGCTTTTTACGGTCTGGCCCTACCCCACGCACCTGCATCCGTTCCTCGCGCTGGCGCGGGAAGTCCGGGCGCTGGGTCACGACGTCGCTTTCTACACCGGCGGCGGGGCGTTGGAGACTCTGTCGCGCGAAGGCTTCCGGTGTTTTCCATTTCGCGACGTGGACTGGGGCCTGGTGGCACGCACGGTCGACGATCTCATCGCCGGACGCAAACGGCCGTCTCAGATACGCCGCCTGTGGCCCAGGTTCCTGGTGGAAACCGTGCCCGCGCAGCTTCGCGACCTGGAGGCGGTTCTGGCGGGATGGCCGGCCGATGCGCTGGTCTGCGACATCGCCATGTGGGCCCCCATCTTGATTCTGCGGGAACGCCTCAACATCCCGGTCATCGCCTTCTCGCACGTAGCCCACTGCATTTTGCCGGGACCGGACGGCCCTATTCAAGGGATTGCGTTGCCGCGCCACCGCAGCGGCTGGACCGCGCTCTACGCCGGCGTGGCTGCGCGCGCAGCGAATCTGGTCACCGCGCGTACGCGAAGGAGAGCGAACGCACTGCGCCGTCAATTCGGTCTGGCGCCCCTGACCATCGGCGTCAATGCTCTCACGGGCGCCTTGCCGCTTTACCTGGTGCCCGGCGCGCCTGAGTTCGACAACATGCGGAGCGATCTTCCGCCTGGGGTACGCTACGTGGGGGCGTGCCTGTGGGACAAGCACTGCGACGAGGCACCGCTTGCGTGGATAGAGCAGATGCCAAAAAGGGGCTGGCCAGTCGTGCTGGTGGATGAAGGTGCGCTGTTCACCCACGAGCCGCGGGCGCTGCAGATGGCCTCCCGCGCATTGGCCGGCCTTCCGCTGACAGTTGTGCTGATAGCTGGGGAGGGCCGGGATCCGGCCGCCCTCGATCTGGGGCCGCTGGCGCCTAACGTGACGCTACAGCAACACACGCCGTTAAGCGATGTTCTTCCCTTGGCAGATGTGTTGATCACCAACGGGAACTCCGAGTCCGTGCTGGCAGCTCTCCAGGCTGGCCTTCCCGTAGTCGTGTTGCCTTCGATTTGGGACCAAGCCGAGATGGCTTGGCGTATAGCGGAGACTGGCGCCGGCCTGCGCATCTCTCCATTGCAGACGACGCCCGGAGGGTTGCGGCGGGCCGTGCTCCGCGTCCTGTACGAACCATCCTTTCGCCAGAACGCCGCTAAGATAGGCGCCGCATTGGCGCGTTGCGGAGGTCCACCGCGCGCCGCCGCCCTGGTTGAAGATCTGGTTGTCCGCGCCGTGCGGATAAACGCGCTATAGCGTGGCTCCCAACGCGCGCTCCTCGTTCACGGAGACTTGGTGGATACGGTCGATGGGCGCCGGCGATTTCAGGAATTGCTGGATGTGCCCGGTCAGCAGCTCGGGCTGCTCCAGCGGGCCGAAATGCTCGCCGCCCGGCAACAGCACCGGCTTGCAGTTGGGCAGCGCTTCGTGCAGGAAGTCGTACGAGCTGATGAAGTGCGAATCGCGGCCGTAGACCAGCAGCGTGGGCGTTTGGATGGTGCGCACCGCATCCAAGGTCATGTCGCCGACCACTTCGTAGTCCTTCAGCAGCGTGGTATTGCGAATCAGGTGCAACAGCGGCTCGCGATTGCGCGGCAGCCCGCGCGCCGGGCCGTAAAACTTGGGTGTTTCCAGGCTAAGCTGCAACAGGTATTCGGCGTCGGTGCGCTTGTCCTCGGGAACGTGAATGCCCACTTCTTCCAGCTTGGCCACCCAGGCCGCCCAACCGATCCAATCCTTGTCGTTGCGCAAGTGCACCAGAGCCGCCAGGCCTGGTTCGAGTGCCACCAATTTGGCGACGCGTTCGGGATACAGCAGGCTGAAATACATGGCGATATCTGCGCCAAAGCTGTGGCCCACCAGGATGGGGCGCTCGATCCCCATTTCATCCAGGAAGCAACGCAGGTCCTCGGCCATATCGGCCGCGGTGTAGCCCGTAGGCGGTACATCGCTGTAGCCGTGGCCCCGGAGGTCATAGGTCGTGACACGATGTTCCCGGCGCAGGATGGGCGCCATGTAAAGGTGCCACACCGCCAGATTGCCGAGGAAGCCGTGCAGCATGACAACATCGGGGCCCATGCCCACAGTGATGTAATGCAGGTCTATTCCATTCGCTTTTATCTTTGGCATAGGGTAAATGTTCTCAACGTCGCAGTAAGACAATGGTACATCACAATAAAGGCACTAACAACCGTACCGAACAGCACCGCACCGTACTTGGGCTATATCGACCGGCTAAGTCCCAGCCGAACGTGTTGACTTTCAAGGCCGAAGAACCGAGTGAGAAGTCTAGTACTTTTGCGCTAAACTCGAACATGGAGCAGCGCCCCCATGGCCCGTAAGAAGCAGACCTTCGACATGAAGAAAGAAGTGCGCAAACTGGCGCGCGAACGTGTCGGCACTGTACCGTCGTCGAAAGCGATCCTGCCCAAGCCGCAACGGAAGAAGCCGAAACACAAGAGGGCGATCACCGCCGAAGAAGACACACCCACATAGGCAGCGCGACCAAGGTCGCGCCGACGAGAGTATAAGCCCACTGGCTCACATGAAGTAGTCTTTGACCTTGCCTAGCAGGCTCTTCTCGGATGGTTGATTTTCCGCCGGAAGCGTGTCGCGCAACTGTTCGAAAAGCCTACGTTGCTCGCGTGTAAGCTTGGACGGTACCTGCACTTGAATGTGAACATGGATGTCGCCGCGCCCGCCGCCATTCACCGACGGCACGCCCTGGTGCCGCAAGCGGAACTGCGCGCCGTTCTGCGTGCTTTCCGGGATCTTTAGACGATACGGCTCCTCCAGCGTGGGGATTTCGATTTCCGCGCCCAGCGCGGCTTGTCCGACGTTGACCGGGATAGTGCAGTGCAGATCGTTGCCCTGGCGCTCGAAGAAGGCATGCTCCTTGACCTTCAGGACTACGTACAGATCGCCGGGAGGGCCGCCATTCGCGCCGGGCTGGCCTTCCTGGGAGAGGCGCAGGCGGTTGCCATCGTCGACGCCCGCCGGGATGTTGACCTTGAGTTTACGAACCACTTGGCGATAACCCTGGCCATGGCATTGGCGGCAAGGATTGCGTACGATTTGACCATTGCCGTTGCAGGTGTGGCAGGTGCGACGCACCGATAGAAAACTCTGCTGATACAGGATTTGACCCTTGCCATTGCAAGTGGGGCAGGTGGTGGACCCGCTGCCCGGTTCGGAACCCGTCGCGCGGCAGCGGTCGCAAGCCTCCATGCGCGGCGCCTGAATCTCCGCGGTCATGCCGAAAATCGCGTCTTCAAAACCGATTTCAAGATCGTAGCGCAGATCCTCGCCGCGCTGCGCCCGATTGCGCCGGCTTCTGCCGCCGCCGAAGAGATCGCCGAAACCGAAAAAATCGCCGAGAATATCGCTAAAATCGGAAAATGCGTTGGGGTCGAAGCCCTGCGTGGCGCCCTGCAAACCCGCATGGCCGTAGCGATCGTAGGCCGCGCGCTTTTGCGCATCGCTCAGCACGCTGTAGGCTTCGGCGGCTTCCTTGAATCTCTCTTCGGCCTCCGGATTGTCGGGGTTGCGGTCCGGGTGGTGCTGAAGCGCCAGCTTCCGATAGGCGGACTTCACCTGACCGTCGTCCGAGTCCCGGCCAATACCGAGGATTTCGTAATAATCTCTTTTCGCCACGGGGAATTGCGAAACCGTCAGGGCTTCACGGCGACCTTCACCATGGCCGGCCGCAAGAGCTTTCCTTTGAAATTATATCCACTTTGATATTCTTCAAGCACCGTCTGATCCGGCAATTCCTCGGACTGGACGCGGTCGACCGCCTGATGCAGATTCGGGTCGAACGGTTTGCCGGCCGCTTCGATGGGCTCCAACCCGGCTTTCTTGAGGGTTTCAAAGAGCCTTTGCGCGATCAATTCGATGCCTTTGGCATACTCTTTATCGGCCGTCTCGACCTTCAAGGCGCGCCGGAAATCGTCGAGGATGGGGATCAGGCCGCGGAGGATCTCCATGGCCGCGAACTGTACGTAATCGGAGCGGTCGCGCTCCGCCCGGCGGCGGAAGTTGTCGAAATCCGCGAGCGCACGAAGCAGGCGGTCCTTCAGATCCGCCTTCTCTGCCGCAAGCTGGTCGCGCTCCGCGGTCAGAGCCGCGATTTGAGCCTCGGGGGTCACGACCGGCAAGCTATCCTCCACACTGGACACATTCTGTTCCGGGTTATCGTCTGCCACTATCTATTAGATTAACAAACCGAGCTGGGCGCTTCAGGTGGGCTGGCGCCCTTGTCCGCGCGCCCCCCCATCTGGATCACGCCGCGCTCTTAGAACTGCATGCTCTCGAGTGCCCGCCGCGTCTGGAGCACGGCGCCCATCACCCTTTCATACCGCATGCGCATGGGGCCCAGCACGGCGATCTTGGCCCAGATCCCGCTGGGCATCTGGAATGAAATGCCTATGATGGCCATCTCCTTCATGGCGGGATGCGCGTCCTCCAGGCCCACCCGTACAGCCAACGACCCCGTAGGCTGCTCCAGGACGCGGCTCAGAAGCTCCACCAGCCGCTCCTTCTCTTCCAGCGCGCGCAACAGGTCGCGCAATTTTTCGCGCGTCAGATGCAGGTCCAGCCCCAGCAGGTTGGAAGCTCCCTCCATGTGGACCACCGGCGCCACATCCACGTCCAGCAAACCCTTGCGGTATAGCAGCGTCAGCTTGCGCAGCACGGCGTCGTAGATGGCGCGCTCTTCGGCGATCCGCTGCAGCAACTCGCGCCGGGCATCCTCCAGGCGCCAACCGCTGAAGTTCCGGTTCACGTAATTGCGAATGTTGACCAACTCTTCGGAGGAGACGAATTCGTCCAACGCGACTACGCGGTTGTGGACGGCGCGGTCGCGCGTCACCAGGATCACCAGGACGCGGCGGTCGCCCAGCGGCACCAGTTCGATCTGGTCCAACTCGCGCACGGCCGGGGGCAGGGCGGCGGCGATTCCTACGTTGCGCGTGAGCTGGGTCAGGATATGGCAGCAACGTTCCACGCGCGCCGCGGCCGTGGGGGCCTCCATCAGCTCGATGCGCAAACGCGCCGCGTCGGCGGACGGCATGCGGCCGGCATTCAAGGACTGCACATAATCGCGAAAAGCCTTTTCCGTGGGTACCCGGCCGGCGGAGGTGTGCGGCTGCGAGAGGTATCCGGCATCCGCCAGACTGGCCATTACGTTACGGATGGAAGCCGCACTCAGCCTCTGGTTGCGGCCTTGCGCAACGGTGTGCGAGCCGACCGGCTCACCGGTCTCGATATAGGTCCGCACGATGGCATGCAGGATGTCCTGCACTCTGGCGTTTAGCGGCGCTTCCGGATCCATAAGGCCTGGATATGCTACTCCCTGTACCTATTGTACGCTTGCCGAAGCAAAAAACGAAAGGATTGTTTGTGGGGCGGGCCTCCAGGCCTGCGCGGGTCCTCCAGGACCCGCTCCCACGCGCTATAACAGAAAGATGGTCCGTATTACCTTGCTGGCCGCTTTGGCGGCATCGTCTCTTTGCGCTCAGGATTGGGCTGTGGCCCGTCTGGAGAAATCGCCGCGTCACCGCGAATGGGTTACCGTCAAGCATGACGGACGCTCCGTGGAGACGTTCGTGTCGTATCCGGAATCGAAGGACACGGCGCCCGTCATCCTGGTGATCCACGAGATTTTCGGCATGACCGATTGGGTCCAGGATGTGGCGGATCAGTTCGCCGCCGCCGGATACATCGCGGTGGCGCCCGACCTGCTTTCGGGCATGGCGCCGGATGGCAAAGGCACGGCCGGCTTCAAGTCGAATGAGGTCATGGCGGCGATCGGCCATCTGAATCCGGACCAGATTACCGCCGACCTCAACGCGGTGGCCGATTACGGCCTGAAACTGCCGGCCGCGGCGAAGAAGCTGTTCGTGGCGGGCTTCTGCTGGGGAGGCGGCCAAACCTTCCGCTTCGCGACGAATCGCGCGGATATCGCCGCCGCCCTCGTATTCTACGGACCGCCGCCGGATAAAGACGCCATGAGCCGCATCAAAGCGCCCATATACGGCTTCTATGCGGGGAACGATGCGCGCATCGGCGCGACCGTACCGGATACCATCGCCAATATGAAGCAGTTGGGCAAAACGTACGAGCCGGTGACGTATGACGGCGCCGGCCACGGTTTCATGCGCGCGGGCGAACAGCCGGATGCCACCGAAGGGAATGCCAAGGCGCGCACGGGAGCTTGGGTCAGGGTGAAGGAGATTCTGGCGCGGAAGTGACGCGCTCGATCTACTACTACTACCAGCCGCGACCGGAGAGCGCCGAGGCCCTAACTCTTGTTTCACTCGATATCCAGTACCTCGTGGGTTCGGTCTCCCGCGCGGCCACTCGATCAGCAACCATTCCTCCGCATGCGGTTCCGCTTTCGCGTAATCCCGATGCGCCGGGCGTACGCGAACGGCGGCAAAACGGGATCGCAACTTCCGGTCTCTGCCTTCACGCCGCGTGATTTCTTTGAAAGCCGTGGAGGGCAGGCTCGTCGCCACCTGCTTCACGGAGACGGGTGGATGGTCTGTGCTCCGCTGCAATAGCCGCGGAGGTCGTCCTATCTTTCCGCGGGGCTTGGCTGGTAAAGGCAGTTTGCCGGAATCCCAAACCGTCATCGAACTTTGCACGCCCAACGGCATAGCACAGCCCCAACTTGGTGAGTCCGTCGCGAAACTCGGTGTTGGCGCCGTATGCGGCGTCTGCCAGCACAACCCCACGGGCCACCTCCGCCGCCGCCGCTCCCCGGATCTGGTCCAACGCGATGTCCGGCGTGGTCTGAAATTCAACCTCTTCCGGCACCTGCGTTTGTTCCCGCCGCTCGGCATCCTCGGCCCATTCCTCTGTTGCCGCTCATCGAGACGTATTCCTCTCCCGAGGCGACCGTGCTCGATCCGTTCGCCGGCTCCGGCTCAACGCTGCTCGGGGCGAAGATGCTGGGCCGCAACTGGCTTGCCGTGGAACTCGACGGCAAATATCACGCGGCAGCCGTGAAGTGGCTCGTGGAAGCGGGAAATCAGCCAGGACCGCCCGCTGCAATGCGTGCGCCGGGAATGGCCGCGCGACCCCGCGCTTGAGGTCGAGTCTCCCGACTGCCACGCTCCAGCCGGCGCGCCATGCCGCCGCCCCTCGGGACACAGATGCGCCGTTCACGCCGCCCGCGACCGGCTGGCGATGGCCGGAGGACTTCTGACCCCCTGCCCGCCCGGCGGACCGCCTTCGCCCCAGCATTCGGACGGCCAGCCTTTCCTCTTTTCCTTAACGAGTCCATCGAGCGGTAGTGGGTCGGTTTAGTCCGATCAACCAGTGAGAACGCGGGTGCCTGTTGTATCGCCCGGCAGGACTAAGTGGGTTTGCAACTGGCGTCGAATGTCGGCAAAATCCGGTAGCGGCCGGGTCACTTGGCTGGGTCGGCCTACTGCCGCCGGAAATAATAACTCGTCCAGCCGGCGATCATCCAGATCGTCAGGCAACGGCCAACTCAAGCCTGCTGCCGCGGCTTTCTGCAGGTAAGGTGAACGGTCGCTTGACCGATGGAATAACTGCGGGCGATCTGATTTTGCTGCAACCCCAGACCGAACCGCAGGCGCAGCACTTCCTTCACTTTTCGCATAGACACTTTCTCCTGGGGCACGCAGTTCCCTCCACCTCTCAGTGGAGATCCCTTTCCCCCCGTTGTGTCCAGCGCTGCCTGCTTGGATTAAAACCCGTTCAGAAAATCATTCCGGTGATCTGAATAGCGATTCCGGGCGAAGACGATTTACGTTCCACATCCCGCCGGAATCCTGATTCACATCGCCCCGGAATCCGTATTCACTAATTTCCCGGAACGCTTATTCACATGGCCCGGAAATACGCAAAAAAAGCTAATGAACAGCATCGATCCCAAAGCCCGCGAATGCTCGTTGGAGTGGCGGAGACTTGTCGAGGAAGCCGCGAGGTCTGAGCAGCCGTATAGCGCGATCGTCGCCGCCTATCTGGAGGCAAATCCCCTGCCGGTCCCTCCCGCCTAAGCGCCAGTGCACCGGCGGTGCCGCGTGGCGGCGACCAAAGTCGCGGCGGCAGAGTTTCATCGCCGGCGTCTCGGTGCCGGACAAACCTGCCAAGTCTTGTTGGGCGCACACGAAAGGTGGCTCCATCACGAGAATGGATAGCAGTACGGCAAGGTGCTGACAGGCCAGGAGGCCCGCGATACAGTTACACCTTCGACAAACGCCGCAGCGTGTACGCTTCGGGATTCATGTTCTCGCGCTCCAGCCGCTTCCAATCGTCGTTCACGTGAATCAGCTTGCCGCTGATGTGGTTGGAACGCTCGGAAGCCAAAAACAAAGCCAGGTGAATTTGTTTGTCGGGATGCGTGCCGCCGGTAAGCCGCACATCCTCGGCTTCCTCGATTTCCTTGCTTCCGGCGCGCTCGCCGGAGTGCAGGATCTCATCCGTCATATGCGTGTAAGTGCCGCCGGGAGCCATGCAATTCACCTGCACGTTGCAGTCCCGCACCTCTTCCGCCAGGGTCTCCACGAAGCGCACCACGGCGGCCTTGGAAGCCGCATATGCCGAGAAGCGCGGACGCGCCGAGGCTGCGCCGCCCCCGCCGATCACGACGATCTTTCCACTGCGCCTTTCAATCATCTGCGGCAATACGGCCCGGCAGGCGTGCATCGTACCCATCAGGTTGGTTTCGACGGTTTCGGCCCAGGCGCGCGGCTTCAAGTCCACCAGCGGGCCGATAGGTCCTTGAATGGCGGCCGCCGCGATCAACACATGCACCCCGCCGAAAACCGCGCGCATGCGCTCTATGGCCTGGCTCATCTGCTCATAGTCGCGCACGTCCGAGCGGATGCGCAGCGCGGCGCCCCCGGCGTCCTCAATCTCCAGCTTCGCCAGATCCAGCTCGGCCTGGCTGCGCGCCAGCAATCCCACACGCGCCCCTTCGGCCGCAAAACCGATCGCCAGCCGCTTACCGATACCACGGCCCGCCCCTGTAATCAGGACTGCCTGGTCCTTTAGCGGCCGCAAGGTTATTTCTCCACGCGCGCGTCGAAGATGCCGGTTTCCACTTTGCCGCCGCGCTTCGCCTGCACGTATATGCGGTAGTCGCCGGGCTTCGGAAAGCCGTAAGGGAAGGATATTTCGGGTGGCAGAGCCTGCATCATCCCGGAGTGGTCCATGCCTGCCATCCCCGCCATGCCGGACATGCCGGCCATTGCCGCACCGCCGTCGCCGGCGTTCTGGGTCAGGCCAAGCGCAGCCATAGGCACCGATCCCGACGGATGCACGTGCGCAAATACGCTGCGGTCCGTGCGCACGAACGCCGCGTGCCCCGGCATGCCCATGTAGAGTTCCATGTCGTGCGCCGGCTTACCGTCCGCATCTTCCAGGCGGAAGCGGAAGAACATGGCGCGTTTGGCGTGCAGCGGGCCGGGCTCTCGTTCCCAGATCATGCGCGAGCCGTCCGCCAACTGCGCGACCGTGCTGTTGGGGTCCGCCTTTGAAATCGGCGGCCCGGTCCCGGTAGCGTCATCGCCCTCGAGCGGCTTCCCCGGCACCTCCGGCAGGGAAATTTCGGTCACCAGCGTTTCCGGCAAGCCATCGGCGTGGACGATATCGCCGTACAGCGCATAACGCCCGCCCGGCATGGGCGGCAGGTCCTTGGCGAACACGCCGGCATCCACACGGTCCGGATGCAAGTGCCACACTTTATCCATCTCCGGCAGGCTGATTACGTAAAGGTGCATCAGGTGATTGTGGTCCGGAACCAGATCGTCGACTTTGCGCCAGCGCGCCCAGCCGGGATCGGTCAGGTGCAAAATCAGCCGGCCGCCGTTATCGAGTGTTGCGGACATCAGCAGTGGCTTGTAGATATGTTTGTCGTAGTCGCCGGCTTCGCTGTTCCACCAGAGTCCGCCCAGGGCGGCCATCGCCAGCACGAACACCGCGGTCGCCGCCATTACCCACCGCGCCCGCCGCACGCGCGCCGGATCGGGCGCCAAGCCAGGCTCCAGTTGGCCTTCGCGCACGCCTGCGCCGACGATGCTGACTGCGCCCACCAAGAGCAGCAACCCCAGCGCCGCCAGCACCAGGCCGATGGGCCCTTGCATCTTCTTTGTACTGGAAGATAGGGCCGGAACCGGCACCGAAAGCTCGCCCTTCCCTTGGGGCCCTTCCGCGGTCACGTGTACCTGCCAGGATCCGGAGGTCATCATCCACAGCGATCCGGTGAAGAATTGCGGATCGTCTTTGGAACGTTGCGCCAAGTCGGGTACCGGGGCAAAGGTGGCCTCGCCATTGCTGCGCGACTTCTCCGAAAGAAGCGGCGTGGGTACGATGTGCACGGTCTCGACATCGTTGGCGGCGCTGCGCACTTCGATTTCCGCCACTCCCGGAATCACCGACGGCGTGCGAATGGTGACCAGCAGCCGGTAAGGACCGGCTTGGCCATCGTAGTAAACATCCGGGCTGCCCACGTGGGCCAAGGCGCTGGCGGCGGCCAGCAGGAAGACAACTGTCAATCGTGACATTAGAATATGAGCGTTACCGGCGCACCCGCCGCATCCAATCGCCCCAGGCGAATCCCAGCCTGACGGTCACCATGGCGGCCGCGGCTGCCATGCACATTTCCAGCAGGAAGGTCGTGGGCGCATCCGGCTTGAAGAACGTATAGTGCATCCAAGCGCGGCGCGCGTTGTAATCGAAGATATTGGTGTGGAAGAACCAGTTCCGGGCCTCCGGCAATTGCAGGAAACTGGAGAAGGGCCACTGCACCGCGATCAGCGCCGCCAGGAAGACCAGTCCGGACACCGCGGATTTCTTCCAGAGGTTCCAATCGCGCGTCCGGCTCCACAGCAGATCCAGCGCTAGCGCGGGAATGAACAGCAGCATTGGAAATTCCGGCGGCACGAATTGCGTCACTTGGTGATACACCGGACCCAATTTCGGCTCGGCCGGAAACAGCGGCAGAATCCAGCCCATGCCCGCCCAGAAGAGCCAATAGACCGCTGCCACTGTGGTTGCCGCCCAGCGCTTCTCGGAGGCGCGCGCCACCCCGGCCAGCACCAGCGGCACCACCATGCATACCACGCGATAGTAGATCCCGTTGTGCATCAGGGAGTGCCATGAAAATTCCATGATCATGAGCATCAACCCGACCAGGACTACGCCGCCGATGTACAGGAACAGCCATTCGAGCTTGTTGCGGAACTCCGCCCGCGCACGGTTCATCATCCCCAAGATCAGGATCAGCGTGCCGGTGTTTACCGCCAGATTGCCCAGGATCAGGAGCACGTGCGGCGGGCTCAGGATCTTCACGTCCAGCCCGTAGGCGCTGTGCCACCAATCGTCAAATGGCGCGGAGGCCAGCATCGCCAAGCCGCCCCAAGCCGCGATAAATGCGCCCAAAGGGGCTTCGAATCCCCACATCTTTACCGCCGTGCCGCGCAACTGGGAGAGGTTGCCAAAGGTGGTTGCCAGGATCAGGTAGCCGCAGGCGAGGCCCGCCAGCACGCCGCACAGGTAGATGGCGATATGGGCGGGAGTCCAGAACGTGTCGCGCCCGATGGAGCGGTGCCAGGAGATGTCCCATTGGCCGCCGATCATGGCGGAAGTGACGCCCAAGACGGCGCACCAGACGTACCAGGGCACACGCGGAGCGGGGGAAAATGAAGTTGAAATGGTTGCCATGCTGTCTTTCCGTACGTTTACGATTATAGCCTTGTTCGGAGCAGGTCGGCTTTTCGTGGCACTGTCCTAAAGCATCGATGACCTGTTGGTGTCCAAGCAATCCCCCAAGCACGGCGGCGAACCCGGACGCGGCGGGTGACGGCAGAGGTTCTGGATAGACGTGCCGGGAGTCGGAAACCATGATGCGCACATGATGCGCGCATGATGCGCAACAGCGCGGCTGCCTCGCCAGAACGCCGTGGACCCGGTGCTGGGCAATGGCGACGGGACTCTCGAGCTGCCCGCGGTGATGTACGCCACAACCGGCTCACTGCGCGTTCTGCGCAATACGCGCATCCTGCCCGCCTCCGTGCATCTTCTGCCCGCCTGTGTCGGGCCGTCCACACCACATCCGTTTAAACCCCGTCAAAATCGCTGACAAGAAATACGTTAGCTAATGGAATCACGCTTGCTCTCGTCCTGGCATGCAGGTCCCAAGGAGCGCTCGAGTATCGGTCGCAAAGATTACTGGACAGGGCCTAATGTCCATCGCGATCCTGGTGGCTCTCCTCTGGACCTGCGCCATTGCCGAGCGCGTAATCCTGCGGCGTGCCAATGCCGGCGCTGCGCAAGTGATGCGCGCCATGCGCGAGTTGCAGTTCAAGAATCGCCGGCAACCGGCTCTCACCCCCGCCAGGACGCCCCGCCGCCGGCCGCACACCGAAGCCGGCTAACTCTGCCGCGACTCCTGTAATATCGAATGATGCGCCATTTTGAGGCGACAATCGTTCTAGCCGTGTCTACCCTGATCGCCGCCGGATGCGGCACACCCGAACGCGATTTTTCCAAGCTTGCGGATGAGTTCGTCTACACCACGTTGGCCTTCTCGCCCATCGCCGCCACCGCCGCCGGCTTGCATCGATACCAGGGCCGGGATTTGGATGAGCAACTCGACGACGTCGGTACGGCGTCCCTCGACCACCAGCGCGAATATTACCAACGGTTTCGCGAGCGCCTGCATAGTGAGGTGAAGCCCGATGCCCTATCCGCCGCATCCCGCGCCGACCTTCACATCATGCAGGACCAAGCTGCGCTGGCCTTGCTGGATCTCGATGAAACTCAGAGCTATCTGCACAACCCCACCCTGTACGTCGAGATGGTGGGCAACGCGCTGTTCACCCCCTTCACGCTCGAATATGCGCCGCTGCCCGCGCGCATCCGGCACATTATCGCGCGGCTGCAGAAGTTACCGTTGCTGCTCGATCAGGCCCGCACCAATCTGCTTTCCTCTCCCGATATTTGGACCAAGGTGGCGGCTCAGGAAAACGAAGGCAATATCGCGCTGATCGACAAGACCATCCGCGCCGGTGTGCCCGCGGACCAGCGCGCCGAATTCGACCGCGCAGCCCGTCCGGCCCTGGATGCATTGCGCTCCTTTCAGGATTTCCTGCAGGGTAGTCTGGCCTTGCGCAACGACTATGACTGGCGCTTGGGGCGCGACCGATACACCCGCAAGTTCCGCTTCGCGTTGGCTACCGGGTCGGACCCCTCCGATGTTCTGGAACTGGCCGCGCGCAGTCTGGAAGAAGTGCGCGCGCGGATGCTCGCCTTAGCCCTTCCGCTGCACCGCCAGTACTTCCCGAACCATCCGGACCACGCGGACTTGGCTGGCCCGGCGCGCGAAAACCTGGTGATCTCCGAGGTGCTTGACCGCGTCGCCGGCCGCCACTCCACGCCGGCGAACTTTGTGGAGGATGCCCGGCGCGATCTGGAAGAGGCCCGGCAGTTTGTCGCGCGGAAGCACTTGCTCACGCTCCCGCCGCACGCCAACCTGCAGGTGATTCCAACGCCGGAATTCATGCGCGGCATCTATGCGGTGGGCGGTTTTAACCCTGCGCCCGCGCTGGAGCCGCGGCTCGGCGCGTTCTATTGGATCACCCCCATACCGGCTGAATGGGACCGGCAGCGCGTCGAATCGAAGCTGCGGGAGTACAACTTCTACAAACTGAAACTGCTCACGCTGCACGAAGCCATCCCCGGCCACTACGTGCAATTCGAGTACGCCAACGAAATGCAACCCGCCTCGCGCCGCCTGCTGCGCGCACTGTACGGCAACACGCCCTACATCGAAGGCTGGGCGCAGTACGCCACCCAGACCATGCTGGACGAAGGGTTCCTGGACCACTCGCCCGAGCTGCGACTCACCTTTCAGAAGGAAGAGTTGCGCGTGATTGCCAACGCCATGCTGGATATCAGCCTGCAGATGCTGAATATGACGGACCAAGAGGCGCTGGATCTGATGCAGAAGGAGACCTTTCAGGAAGCCGAGGAAGCTACCGCCAAATTGCAGCGCGCCAAGCTTTCCTCGGCGCAGTTACCGGCTTACTTTGTCGGGTGGCGCGGGTGGCTGGCGGTGCGCGAGAAATACCGGCAAGCCAAGGGCTCCGCGTTCCGTCTGCCGGATTTCCACGATGCAGCGCTCAAGCAGGGCGCCGTGCCGCTGCCGGAACTGGCCCCCCTGTTGCCATGAATTGACGGCCGGACCGATCGGCATTAAATTAAGTTAATAAATGGTTGTGGCGACGGATTTCGATTTACACTTCAGGGTATTCAGGACGCCAAAACTCCTGAAGTGCGCTCATGGTATTTCATAAAGGAGGAACATTATGTTTGCCAGAATACTGAGACCGTTGACCATCGTTCTCGGCGCGGCCGGCACTCTGTCCGCCGGAACCATTACCCTGGAGGACACCATTCCAA
>Ga0209333_1000820_pt1 | contig 16194 bp, 16 predicted proteins | sample BlaSpr_A8_OM2_O3_FD_187982 | JGI IMG/M metagenome (GOLD analysis project Ga0209333, IMG submission 187982) | Forest soil microbial communities from Thunder Bay, Ontario, Canada - Black Spruce, Ontario site 2_A8_OM2_O3 (SPAdes) (version 2) | ecosystem: Environmental > Terrestrial > Soil > Boreal... | reverse complement strand
TCAGCCTCAAGGCGGTCGTCGGTAAGCGGCTCTATGTGAAGGCCCGCTCCGTTCGCGCTTAATTCGTCCGGCACAAGACCCACGCTAACCCGCAGCGATTCAGATGTGCGATGCCTTATCGGCTGGTGAGTCGGCGGGACGGAGTGAACGTGACTGGCATGGACTCCAGGCCGCTGATGAAGTTCGAGGCGCGGCGGGGGAGTGCCGCCGAGGTGGCGAGGGCGAGGTCGGGCAGCCGGGTGAACAGCTGCTCGAACATGACCCGCAATTCCAGCCGGGCCAGCTGGTTGCCCAGGCAGAAGTGCGCGCCGAAGCCGAACGCCAGATGCGGGTTCGGCTCCCGTGCCGAGTCGAACGTCTCGGGCTGCTCGAAGACCGTCTCGTCGCGATTGGCCGCGGGATAGATCAGCATCACCTCCGCGCCTTCCGGGATCCGCGCACCGTGCAGCTCGACCGGCCTGGTCGTGGTGCGGACCATGTCCTTGATCGGGCTCACCCAGCGCAGCATCTCCTCCACGGCCACCGGCAGCAGGCCGGGGTCGGCGCGCAGCCGTTCGAGCTGCGGCGGATCTTGGAGCAGCGCCAGCATGCCGCCGGACAGAACGTGCCGGGTGGTCTCATCGCCGCCGATGAGGATCAGCAGCGACTCGTAGACGAGCGAGTCGTGATCCAGCTTGTCGCCGTCGATCTCGGCGTGCACGAGCGCGCCGACCAGGTCGCCGTCAGCGCCGTTGCGATACCGGCCGGCGAAAACGGGCTGCATGTAGGCCTCGTACTCGATGAAGGCCTGCATCGCGGCCTGCATGCCGTCCGGGTCCGGCGAGCCCTGCGACCGGAGCATGTCCTCCGACCAGCGCAGCAGGGCCGGCCGGTTGCCGCGGTCGACGCCCAGCAGGTCGCCGATCATGTTGAGCGGCAGCGGCGCGGCGATGTCCCGCACGAAGTCGCATTCGCCCCGCTCGCAGACCGCGTCGATCGCGTCGTCACACACGGCGCGGACGTGGTCTTCCAGCGCCTTGACCCGGCGCGGGGTAAAGCCCGCGCTGACCAGCTTCCGGCGCCGGCTGTGCTCCGGCGCGTCGAAGTCGATCATCATCGGCAGCGGCGGGAACTTCGGCCGGATGCCACCAGCGTTCGAGAACACCGCGGGGTCCGTGCCGGCCGCCTTCACGTCGGCGTAGCGGGTCAGCGCCCACAGGTCGTTGCCCTCGTCGTGGTAGGCGGGCGCGTGCTCACGCATCCACGCGTACGCGCCGAACGGCTCGGAGCCGAAAAACTCCCCGCTCATCAGGTCGATGCGGAGCCCGGGCGGCGGCAGCGTCACGTTCCGGCCCCTCCAGCGTCATCTGTGCCGGTGAGCACGGCGCGTGCCCACCGGTAGTCCGCCTTGCCGGACGGCGAGCGCACGACGGACGGCACGAACTCGATCCGGGCGGGCACCTTGTACCCGGCGATCGTCGCCCGGCAGTGCGCGCGCAGTTCCTCCTCGGTCGCGGACATGCCGGGCCGCAGCCCCGCCACGGCGGCCACCCGCTCGCCGAAGCGCTCGTCCGGTACCCCGGCCACGACGGCGTCCAGCACGGCGGGGTGCCCCTTGAGCGCCTGCTCGACCTCCTCGGGGAACACCTTCTCGCCGCCGGTATTGATGCACGTGGAGCCCCGGCCGAGGACCTCGATCGACCCGTCGTCCGCGACCCTGGCCAGGTCGCCGAGCAGCGCGTACCTGACCCCGTCCAGGACCGGGAACGTGGCGGCGGTGGCGGCCTCGTCGCCGAAGTAGCCCAGCGGCACGTGGCCCGACTTGGCCAGCCGCCCGGTCCCGCCCGGGGGCACCGGCCGCAGCGACTCGTCGAGAACGTGCACGTTCCCGGCGTGCGCCAGCCGCGGCTGGCTGCCAAGGTCCCCGCTGAGCTCGCCGTCGGAGCCGGTCTCCGAGGCGCCGAACCGGTCGGTGATGTACACGTTCGGCAGCAGGGTGTGCAGCTGCTCGCGCACCGGCGCCGACAGCAGCGCGCCGCCGGAGCCGAGGACCAGCAGCGAGGACAGGTCGTACTCGCCGGGCCGTGCGGCCAGCTCGTCGGCGATCGGCCGGGCCATCGCGTCGCCGACCACCTGCAGCACCATCGCGCGCTCGGCCTTTACCTGCCGCAGCGTCGCCGCGGCGTCGAACTTGCGGGACAGCACGACCGTCGCGCCGAGCAGGAACGCGGAGAACAGCGTGTAGGTCCCGGCGCCGTGCATCATCGGCGCGGTGATGACGTAGCCGGCCGCCGGCACCTCGGCGGCCGCCGTGATGATCTCGTCCACGCTCTGCCGCGGCGGGCCGTAGTGGTTGCCGCCGGCCAGCGCGGCGAAGAAGAAATCCTCGTGCCGCCACAGCACACCCTTGGGCAGCCCGGTCGTGCCGCCGGTGTAGATGATCAGCTTGTCGTCGCCGCCGCGCCCGTTGTCCGGCCGGCTGGCCGGGGCGGCCGCGACTGCCGGGGCGTAGTCGACGACCGTGACCTGGTCAGGGAAGCGCGGCGGCGGCTGCGCCGGATCGCGCCCGGTGATGACCACGTGCCGCAGGGTGGGGCAGGACGGCGCGACGGCCGACGCCAGCCAGGCGTGCTCGGCGTCGACCACGAGCCCCGCCAGCCGCGCGCTGCCGAGCAACTGCGCCAGCTCCTGCCCGGTGTACCGGTAGTTGATGTTGACCGGGATCGTGCGCGCGACCATGCAGCCGAGCAGCGCCTCGATGTACGCCGTGGAGTTGAGCAGGTACAGCCCGACCGGCTCGTCCGGCGCCAGGCCCGCGCCGGCGAGGTGCTGGGCGACCTGGTTGCTGCGGGCGGTCAGTTCCGGGTAGCTGAGCCGGTCCCCGTCGCACACCAGCGCGCACCGGTCCGGCAGCGCGTCCCCGACTGCCGCGACCAGGTCGGCGAGGTTCACGTCCATGTTCATGATGGTGCCTGTCCGGCCGGCAGCGCGATCGACTTGATCTCCAGGTACTCCTCGAACCCGGCCACGCCCATTTCCCGGCCGGTGCCGGACTGCTTATAGCCCCCGAACGGTACGTCCGGCGAGTACCAGACGCCGCCGTTGATGCCGATCGTGCCGGACCGGATGCGCGACGCAACGGCGCGCGCCCGGTCGAGGTTGCCGCCGAAGACCGCGCCGGACAGGCCGTACGGGGAGTCGTTGGCGAGCGCGACCGCGTGGTCGTCGCCGTCGTGCGGCAGAACGACCAGGACCGGCCCGAAGATCTCCTCGCGGGCTGCGCGCGCGGCGTTGTCCAGCCCGGCGATGACCGTCGGCTCGATCCAGTACCCGGCCTCCCGCCCGGCGGGACGGCCGCCACCGCACGCGAAGCTTCCCCCGTCCGCGGCGGCCGAGCGGAGGTACGACTCGACCCGGTCCCGCTGCGCGGCGGAGATCACCGGCCCGCAGACCGTGCTGGCGTCGGCCGGGTCGCCGACCGTCACCCCGCGCATGGCCTGCGCGCAGGCGGCGACGGCCTCGTCGTACCGGTCGCGCGGCACGATCAGCCGGGTGGTGAGCGCGCACCCCTGGCCCGCGTGTATGCACACGCTGAATGCGGTGAGCGCGGCGGCGGCCGCCAGGTCGTAGTCGTCCAGCACCACGGCCGCCGACTTGCCGCCGAGCTCGAGGAAGACCCGCTTCAGCGTCGGCGCAGCGGCGGCCATCACCCGGCGGCCGGTCGCGGTCGAGCCGGTGAACGAGATCATGTCGATGCGGGGGTCGTCCGTCAGCGCCTCGGCCGCGGCGGCCCCGCTGGCGGTGAGCACGTTCACCACACCGGGCGGGATGTCGGTCTGCGTGGCGATCAGCCGGCCGAGCTCGGCGCCGGTCCACGGCGTCTGCGGGGCCGGCTTGAGCACCACCGTGCAGCCGGCCGCGAGCGCCGGGCCGAGCTTGGCCAGGTTGATCTGGTTCGGGAAGTTCCACGGCGTGATCGCCGCGACCACGCCGGCCGGCTCCCGGCAGACGCGCCGCCGGGTGCGGATGCCCAGCGGCGCGGCCAGGCCGAGATCCTGCTCCCACTCGTACCCGTCCAGCAGTTTGACCAGGTAGTCAAGCCCGTCGACGGGCATCCGCAGCTGCGGTCCGTCGGTCCACAGCCGGGGCACGCCGGCCTCGGCGATCGTGATCGCGCGCAGCGTCTCGAAGTCCGCGCCCAGCGCCGCCTTCAGTTGCCGCAGGCAGCGGGACCGCAGCGCCGTGTCGGTGGCCCAGGCTGTTTCCTGGAACGCTGCGCGGGCGGCCGATATGGCCGCGTCCGCGTCGGTGGCGCCGGCGTCGGGCGCGTGGCCGATGAGCTCGCCGGTCGCCGGGTTCTCGATCGGGAATTCGGCCCCGTCGGCCGCACCGCGCAGCTCGCCGCCGATCAGCAACCGCGGCCGGGGGAGCCTGGCGAGCGGGACCGGAGCCGTGGTCGCCGGGGCCGCCACGTCAGGCCCCCAGGCCCAGGCGCCCGGCCAGCCGGCCGAGGTAGCCGACGACCTCGTCGGGGGAGCGGTCCGGCAGGCCGAACGCCACGTCGGTCACGCCGATGTCGGCCCAGTGCGCGAGCAGTTCCGGGTCCGGCTTGCCCGCCAGCGCCGTGACCCGGGGCTCGCCGTCGCGGTCTGCCTCCCGCCAGATCTTGCGCAGCAGCGCGACCTTGCCGTCGATGTCGGTCTCGATGGGCGTGGTCAGCCAGCCGTCGGCGCTGCGCGCGATCCAGCGGAAGGTCTTCTCGGTCCCGCCCGCGCCGACCAGGACCGGGATCCGGGGCTGCACCGGCTTCGGGAACGCCCACGAGGGGCCGAAGCTGACGAACTCGCCCTGGTAGCTCGCCTCCTCCTGCGACCACAGCGCGCGCATCGCCGCCAGATGCTCGCGCAGCACGGTGCGGCGCTTCCCGGCCGGAACCCCATGGTCGGCGAGCTCGTCGGTGTTCCAGCCGAAACCCACGCCAAGCTCGACCCGGCCGCCGGACAGGTGGTCGAGCGAGGCGATGGTCTTGGCCAGCGTGATCGGGTCGTGCTCGGCGGGCAGCGCGACCGCGGTGCCGAGCCTGATCGCGTGAGTGACCGCGGCGGCCATGCTCAGCGCCACCCACGGGTCCAGCGTGCGCAGGTAACGGTCGTCCGGCAGCTCGGCGGTTCCGGTGCCCGGGTGCACCGAATCGCGCCGGACCGGGATGTGGGTGTGCTCGGGCACATAGAAGCAGGCGAAGCCGGCCGCTTCCGCCGCCGCGGCAGCGTCAGCGGGCGTGATCCCGCGGTCGCTGCTGAACAGTACGACGCCGTGCCGCATGCCTTGCTCCTTTAGCCGTCTGGTCGCTGCTCGCGCCGTTGCGCCTTGGCGTGCTCGCCGATGAGCTTCTCGACCTGCATGCTGAGCCGGGCGCCGGCCGGCCAGCCCGCGTAGTGGGTCAGGAAGATCGCGATCTCGCGCAGCTCGTCCGGGCTCAGCTCGCCGGTGCGCAGCGCGGCGCCGATCTGGATGTCGGCGACGTCCTGCAGGCCCTGGCCGGTCAGCAGGCCGAGCAGCAGCAGCCGACGGTCCCGCGTGGACAGGCCGGGCCGGCTCCAGATCTCGGCGAACAGATGGTCCACGGTGATGGCGAAGAAGTCGCCGGGCCCGTCCTGCACGTCCCAGCCGTAGACCTCGCTCATCTTGTCCAGCCCGCGCCGGCGCCGGTCGTCGGTCACCGGGCCGGCTCCCTTGTGTCCGGCAGGCCGGGCCCTGGAAGACCGAGCCCGGCGGCGAAGCTGCCGAGCGCGAGCCGCGCCATCGGCAGGTCCACGCCGAGCCCGGCGCCCAGCTCGAGCGCCAGGGACAGGTCCTTCTCGCCCAGCGCCCGGACGTTCCCCAGGATCTCCCGCAGCGGGTCGCCCGCATCCATTGGCGCGGTGGTCGGCCGCAGCATGATCATCCCGGGGCCGCCGGTGACGGCGTCGGAGTGCCGCACGACCTTGGCGAGCTTGCGCAGATCGATCCCGGCCGCCTCGGCGAGCCGCTGCGCCTCGGCGGCGGCCGTGAACGCGGCGAAGTGCAGCAGGTTGCGGGCCAGCTTGGCCCTGGTCCCGGCGCCAACCGGTCCCATGTGCATGATCAGGTCCGCCCAGCACCCGAACGGCCCGCGGCACCGGTCGTAGGCCGCACGCGAGCCGCCGAACATCACCGCGAGCCGGCCCGACTGCGCGCCCATGAACCCGCCGCTGACCGGCGCGTCGATCACCTCGACGCCGGTGCCGGCCACCTCCGCGGCCAGCTCGGCGGCGGTGTCCGGGCCGATCGTGGCGTGCACGGCGATGATCACCGGCCGGCCATCGGCGGCCGGCGTCGCCGCCCGCACCACGTCCCGGACCTGGTCGTCGTCGCGCACCATCACCGAGACGATCCCCGCCGCCGCGGCCACCTCCGCGACGCTTGCCGCGGCTGTGGCGCCCGCGTCAGCCAGCGGCGCCATGACCTCCAGCCTGGCGTCGTGCACGATCAGGCCGCCCGGCCAGCCGGTCAGCCGCGCGGCCATCGGCGCGCCGATCTGGCCGAGGCCGACGAACCCGACGACTTCAGCGTGCTCCCCGCTCACGACCGGAACACCTGGCCGCCGTCGACGTTGACGATCTGCCCGGTGATCCAGGCCGCCTCGTCCGACAGCAGGAACAGGCACGCACCCACCAGATCCGCGGGCTGGCCCAGCCGCTTGATGGCCATCGTCGCCACGATCGGGTCCGTCATGCCGCCGACCACGGTCCTCGTGGCCTGGGTGTCGGTCGGTCCCGGCGCGATCGCGTTCACCCGGATTCCCATCCCGCCGAGCTCGTGCGCGAGTTGCTGGGTCAGCGCGTTGATCCCGGCCTTCGCCAGTCCGTAGAAGCTCGAGTACACCCAGGCGGCCGTGGACGACTGGTTCACGATCGCGCCGCCGCCGCGGCGCACCATGTACTGGCGGCAGGCGCGGGTGCAGGCGAGCGCGCCGTCCATGTTCACGCCGAGGAACTTCTTGTAGTAGTCCCAGTCCACCGACAGCAGCAGGTCGAACTGCATCTGGCCGTAGATCGCCGCGTTGTTCACCAGAAAGTCGATGCCGCCGAACTCGCCGGCCGCGAACTCGGCCATGGCCTGCGCGGATTCCGGGTCTGCGACGTCCGTGCGCACGAACGCGGCCCGCCCGCCGTCGGCGCAGATCTGCTTCGCGACCGCCCGGCCGGCGTCCGCGGCGATGTCGGCGACGACGACGGCGGCACCGGCGTCGGCCAGCGCGCGGGCGTAGGCCTCGCCGATGCCCTGCGCCGCGCCGGTCACGATCGCGACCTTGCCGGTGAAGTCGTGCCGCTGCCCGGCCGCCCGAGCCGCCTCCGTTGTACCGGACATGTGTCCAGACTACAGTTCAGAATATGGCTGAGCGCAAGGATTACTCGGGCGATTTCGATCCGGAGTTCCGCTTCGAGGACCTGTCCAAGGAGGCGCTGGTTCGTCTGGTCCGGGAGTACGCGCTGATCGCGCAGCTGCTCGACAGGTCGGTGTTCGCCGCGGTCGCGCTGCGCTACGGGCCGCGGGCCGTCGAGGACCTGGCGATCGACGAGTGGCGCGGCGCGAGCCCGATCTACACCGAGCGAATCCGCAAGATCATGAACATCGAGGGCGACGGCGTCCCGGCGATCTTCAAGCAACTGCAGCTCGATCCCGGCTTCGCCCAGCACTACATGGACGTCGAGTACGAGGTGGTGGACGAGCACCACGGCTTCTTCCAGCTCCGCTCCTGCGGCGCGCTGCTCGACGTCGAGCCGTTCGGCGAGCGCACGGTGCGCAGCATGTGCCACACAATCGAGGACGGCACGTTCGACACGACCGCGCAGGCGGTGAACCCGAAGGCACGGATCCGGGCGGTGCACCGCCCGCCCCGGGTTCCGGTCGGCCGGGTACCGGTCTGCCGCTGGGAGGTCGTCATCGACGACGACACCGAGGTGCTGCCCGAGGCCGACATCACGAAGCTGACCCGCGCGACCACGGCGGCGACGTTCGACTTCCCGCCCATGCGTGACGGCACCCCGCACATCCCGCCCCAACCCGCCCAATAGCGGGGAACGCGTCAGAGCGGGTTAACGCGCCAGGCGATGTAGGGCCGGTGCCAAGTCCCCATAGTTTCCCGGTGCTATGCCGATGGCGGCTCCGCCAGCAGCTTGCAGCGCGCCCGGGGCGGCGGTTCGGCGCAGAAGGTCCGGATTTGGCCTAATATCCAGATCGTGCCCGACAACGTAAAAAGGTTGCGGCCCTGGTGGCAGCGCGGCCCAATGCGCAATGTGAACTTGAAGCAGCAGGAAGCCGACCGCAAGGTGGGTGAACGGCTGGTCTCACTCTTGGACGACGCAGGCAAGGGCCAAGTAGAGGATCTTCTGGCCCGCGGACAGGCCATCCGCGCCATACGGCGTGTCCGCGAGCTGACGAACCTGGGCCTCTACGACGCGAGGAGGCTGGTCGAGGCGCTCGATCACTCTAGCGCGCCGAGCGAATGACTTATCGTCCCGTCGGCCGCGCTCACACTTCGGATGTGACCTGGAGGCCGCGAGGCGGGCGGCGGCGCTAGTCATCTTGGCGCGGGCGCGGGCGCGGGCCGATCGCCGTCGGGGGCGGGCGGTACGAAAGTAGGCGGGATGGGCCCCGGTCAGGATCCGGGCGCTTGCCCCCGTCAGCGGGTCCCGCCGCCAGCGCAGCCGCACATCGGCCGGTTAGCTGGGCACCATGCCACCGCCGCGGAGGGCGGGAAGCGCGGTGGCTCGCATTCTGCTCAGGACCCGATGCGTGACGGGGACGGCGTCCGGGTGGATGCCCCCGTTGGCGTCGGCGGCAGCCCGCCAGGCGGCAGAGCGTCGTTCGAGCGTGTCGGCGTCGTCGAGCTCCACGCAGTCGAGCCGGTCCTCGTTGACGTCGACCACGATCGTGTCGCCGTCCTCGACAAGCGCGATGGGCCCGCCGAGGAAGCCCTCAGGGCCAACGTGGCCGATGACGAGCCCGACGGATCCCCCGGAGAAGCGCGCATCGGTCATGAGGGCGATCGTGATGTTCTGCTGGCGGCACAAGGTCGTGATCTTCGACGTCGGATCCAGCATTTCGGGCATTCCCGGGGCACCCCGGGGGCCCTCATAGCGGATCACCACCATGTCGTTGTCGCGGAAGTCGCCGGGCCGTTCGTCGAGCGCACGGATCAGCGCCTGTTCGCCGTTGAAGACCCGGGCGTTGCCCGTGAAGACGCCGCCGGACATCCCGCCCTCGACACCGGCCAGCTTCAGGATCGCGCCGCCGCCGGGAGCGAGATTGCCCTGGAGCAGACGCAGGCCGCCGGTGTCCTTGAACGGCTGGGCCACCGAGTAGATCACCCGGTGATCAGGAAGAGGCGGAGCGAGCCGGCCGACCTGCTCCCCGAGCGTCTCACCCGTGCAGGTGAGCGCGTTTGCATCGAGATAGCCGTCGGCCAGCAGCTCGCGGACCACCGCAGGCACTCCGCCCGAGGTCTCGACGTCCACCATCGAGTACGACCCAAACGGCCTCATGTTGACGAGCACGGGCAGACGCCGCGACAGCGCGTTGAACTCGGCCTGCGTCATCACTTCATCCCAGAGGTCGATCCCGGCCGCCCGGGCGATCTCAACGCTGTGCAGCATGACGTTGGTCGAGCCGCCCATGGCCATGGTGACGGTCAGGGCGTTGCGCAGCGAAGCTGGCGTCACGATGTCCCGGGGCCGGATGCCGCGCGCCGCCATCGTGACAAGACAGTCGACGAGCTGGCCGGGAAACTCCTCTGTCCTGCGGGGGTCCTCCGAGGCCGGGGAGACCATGTGCAGCGGCTCCAGGCCCAGCACCGCAATGAACGTCTGCATGGTGTTGTACGTGAACATGCCCCCGCAGCTGCCCTGGCCAGGGCAGGCATTCAAGGTAAGCCGGGCACGAACCTCTTCGTCGGGATCGGAGGCTGCCTGAAACGCGGTGATGATGTCGATCGGGGCACCTGTCGCAGGATCAATACCCGGCCTGATCGAGCCGTCAGACATGACCACCGAGGGCGCGTTGTGTTCCAGGAGCGCGGCAACGGTGCCCACCGGGGGCTTGTCACACGCGACGACGGCGATCAAGCCCGTCACCCGGTCTGCGGCCAGGTGCATGGACGCCGCGTCGTTGACCAGCTCTCGGCCGATGAGGGAGAAGCGCATCTCGGCGGTGCCGTTGAGCTGGCCGTCCGATACACCGAGGGTGAAGCCTGGCGGGATCAGGCGCACCGGGAGGTCCTCGCTGGCGACGCGGTGCGACAGTGCGGCCTGAACGGCCGCCACCTTCGCCTGGACACCCAGATAGCACTGGCTGTCACCGAGGTTCCCGAGCACGGCCCATACGGGGTCATGGATCTTCCGGACGTCCTCGCCCAGGAACTCGGCCGTGCCGACCTTCTGGACGTCACGGCCTGGGTTATCGGCATTTGGGTCAGGGGCATTGTCCGGGCTGGCCGGACTGGTCCCGTCAGCTAGCGCAGTCACGCCCCGAAGCGTACCGCCGATGCAGGACGGCGCCCCACACGTCCCACCCGGCGCGGCTGCGCAACCGCCGGCAGCTGACCGGATCGGTCCGGTTCCGGACCTGATCCGGCCTTACCGGCGAGGCCGTCCTGGCCGGATGCTTGGCTTCATGACCCGTGCCCTTCTCGTCATCGATGTTCAGGAATCGTTCCGTCAGGCGCCGCTGTGGGCGGCCATCTCCAACCCCGGCATCGCGGACGACGTCGCCCGCCTCGTCGACGGCGCGCGGGCCAGCGGCGACCTCGTCGTGTGGGTGCTGCACTCCGAGCCGGGTTCCGGGACCACTTTCGACCCGGCCAGCGGCCACGTCCGCTTCATCGGCCCGCTCCGGCCGCAGCCCGGCGAGCACCAGCTCACCAAGACCTCGCACAACGCCTTCACTACGACGAACCTCCAGCAGCTGCTCACCCAGCACGGAGTAACCGAAGTCGTCGTTTGCGGCATCCGGACCGAGCAATGCTGTGAAACCACGGCGCGGGTCGCATCCGACCTGGGCTACCAGGTCACGTTCGTCACCGAGGCGACCGCCACCAGCCCGATCGCGCATCGCGACGCCCCACCAGGCCAGACGGTTGAGCAGCTGCTCGCGGACCCGCGCACGCTGCCGGTCGGCGCGGTCATCGAGCGGACCGAGTACGCACTCGCCGGGCGGTTCGCGACCATCGCCACGATCGCGGAGGTCGCCCGGCCAGGCCAGCGAGCTATCCTGACCAGATCGTGACCAAGGTCGTCTTCCTGCTCGTTCCCCGGCTGCACCTGCTGGACCTCGCGGGCCCGGCGCAGGCGTTCGGCATCGCGGCCGACCTCGGCTGCGGCTACGAGCTCGGTTACGTCGCCGGGCAGGAGGACGTCCCCACGGCGCAGGGCCTCACCGTGCGGGCGGCCACGCAGTGGCCCGCGCTGGCAGCGGACGACCTGATCATCGTCCCCGGCTGGCGGGCCAGCCCCGCGATCGCCGGCACCGGCCCGCTGGCCGGCGCCGCGCTCGAGGCGCTGGCCGCCCATCACGGGAGCGGCGGCACCGTCGCCAGCGTCTGCTCCGGGGCCGACGCCCTCGGCCGGGCGGGTCTCCTGGACGGCCGCCGCTGCACCACCCACCACGCCATCCAGGACGAGCTCGCCCGGCGCTACCCCGGGGCAACGGTCGTCCGCGATGTGCTCTACGTCATCGACGACCGGGTCGCCACCTCCGCCGGGATCGCCAGCGGTATCGACCTAGCCCTGTACCTGATCGCCGTGCGCGACGGCCCGGCGGCGGCCGCGCGGGTCGCCCGCGAGATGGTCGTCTACGCCCGCCGCAACGGGGACGAACAGCAGGCCAGCGCCATGCTGCGGCACCGCAACCACCTCAGCGACACCGCGCACCGTGCTCAGGATCACATCGAGGATCGGTTCGCCGACCCGCTGCCGCTCGCGGAGATCGCCAGCACCTGCGGCGTCAGCGAGCGCACGCTCACCCGCAGGTTCACCGAGGCAACCGGCCTCACCCCGCTGCGCTACCAGCAGCTGCTGCGGCTGGAACGAGCCCAGCACCTGATCGGCCACGGCGCCACCGTCGAAGCCGCCGCCCGAACCGTCGGCTTTCAGGACCCCCGCATGCTCCGCCGCCTCCGCACCCGCGAATGAGGGCAGCGCTTGCCGGGCCTGGGCGCGGGTCTTCCCGTGTGCCGCTGGCATCCGGCAGACTGCGAGAGGATTGGCGGTCTGGAGGTGGTCGCGGTGACGCTGTCCCCGAACGCGGGGTGTCGATGAGCGGCCTGCCGTCGGGCACCGTAACGCTGTTGTTCACTGACGTGGAAGGCTCCACCCGGCTGTGGGACGCCGAGCGGGATGCCATGGCGGCCGCGCTGCGGCGCCACGACGAGATCCTGCGAGGTGCGATCGAGCAGGTCGGCGGCTACGTTTTCAAGACCGTCGGCGATTCGTTCTGCGCGGCGTTCTCCGCTGCCCGGGCGGGGCTCGACGCGGCGCTAGCCGCGCAGCGGGACCTGGCCGCGCAGTCGTGGCCGACCAGCCGGCCGATTGTGGTGCGGATGGGCCTGCACGCCGGGGTTTGCGAAGAGCGCGACGGGGACTACTTCGGGCCGGCGGTGAACCGGGTCGCGCGGCTGCTGGCGGTCGCCAGCGGCGGCCAGGTGCTGGTGTCCGGGGTGGCGGCGGAGCTGCTGTCTGATGAGCTGCCCGAGGGCGTGGACCTGCGGGAGCTCGGGACGCGCCAGCTCAAGGACCTCAGCCGGCCGGAGCGGATCTACGAGGTCGAGGCCGCATTCCTGGCCGCGCGGCTGGGTGTCCCCGCGCCCGCAGACGGGGACCGGGTCGCCGAGGACCTGATCGCCGCAGAAGCCGCACAGGTTCCGGACACCGACCGGATCACATGCGGCTCCGGCTCAGCCAAGCGCGACAGAGCCTGGATCGTGCCCAGGCGCATGGAGATCCAGGTCGCCAGTGGTACGGTCCGGCTCGACTTCCGGCGGGCCGTCATCGCCGCGCCGGAGCTGCGCATTGACGCCAGGATCGCCAGCGGCACCCTGACGCTCATCACCCGGCCCGGCATCGTGGTGGACGCCGGCGACCTCACGGTGAACAGCGGCAGCGCCAAGGTGGTCCCGCCCGCCGGGCCCGATGCCCCGGTACAGCTGCGGGTGAAGGTCAGCGGCCAGGTCGGCAGCGGCTCCGTCGCCGCCCGGCCCGCCTACGGTGACTGGTGGCGGGCGCTGTGGCGGCGGCTGCTGCACCGGCTGGCAGGCGGCGGCCGGCCCTCGCTGCCCGCCGCACCGCCATGACCGAACCGCAGTCCGGCGCTACCAGAGCGGCAACGGGCCCTCGCCGAGGGGATAGTGGCCGGGGAGTTTCTTGCCGGAGACCGCGCGCTCCATCCGGCGCCGCATGCCATCCGACAGCGCGTCGGCCTTGATCATCTCGAGGAACAGCGCGGTCACGTTGCCGAGGTCGAAGAAGTCCCGCTGCCACGACCACTGCCAGTCTCCGCCGTAGCGGAACCAGCTTCCGCCGATCCCGGCCACCTCGTAGTGGGTCCCGTCCGGCCGCGCCGCGCCAGCGACCTGCTTCCAGAACCCGACGACCTCGCCCTGGGCGTCGTCGATCAGCACCCGCTGGTACGGGTACGACCAGCCGTCGAGCCCGCCCATCTCCAGCGCCAGCGCGATGTCGCGGATGTGGTCGCGCCCGGTCACCATGAACTCCTCGCCGGGGCCCATGTTCCAGCCGTAGGTCGCGTCGGCGGTGTACATCGCCGCGAGCGGCCGCCAGTCACCCGCCTCCTCGCAGCGCCGGTTGGCGTCCAGCCACCGCTGCACCATCTCTTCCAGTTCCGCGCGGGGGAACGCGGCCATCGAGCCTCCTTGTTTTCGGGCCGTTACGCAACGCCCCGGGGTCAGTCGTCGAGCAGCCGGAGCGCCTGTGTGGGGCAGTACCGCACGGCCGCCTCCACCTCGGCCCGTTGCGACGGCGACGGTGCGGGCTGAATCACGGTGACCTTGCTCTTGCGCGGCACCGAGAACACGTCGGGCGCCTCCAGCTCGCACATCGCGTGACCCTGGCATAGGTCGAGGTCGACCTCGACGCGCATCACGCCGCGGCCTCCGCGTCGCCCCGGCGGCGGTAGCGGACCACGCATGGCCGCGCGAGCTGCACGACCATCTTGGAGTGGTCGTTGCGGTAGCTGCCGGGCGGCTGGGCCAGCTCGAACGACCAGTCCCGCAGCAGCACCGAGAAGATCGCCTTCAGCTGGATCATCGCGAAGTTGGCGCCGACGCAGCGGTGCCGCCCGGCGCCGAACGGTATCCAGGTCCACCGGTTGATGAGATCTTCCTGGCGCGGCTCGGCGTATCGCTCCGGCCGGAACGCGTCCGGGTCGGGGAAGTCGGCCGCGATCCGGTTGGAGACCGCCGGGGTCGCGCCGACCAGCGCGCCCGCCGGGATCCGGTAGCCGAGCACCTCGAGCTCCCTGGTCGCGGCGCGCAGCAGCAGGATCAGCGGCGGGTGCAGCCGCAGCGCCTCCTTGACCGCCGATTCCAGCCTCGGTATCTCGCGGAGCGCCTGGAAGGAGACCGGCGGTGGGACACCCACCGCCAGCCCCCCGCTAGCGCCCGCTGGCTCGGGCCGGTACAGCTCGTCGAGCTCGGCGACCACCTCGGCCAGGCACGCGGGGTTGCGCAGCAGCTCGATCAGCGTCCACGCGGCAGTCCCTGAGCTGGTGTGGTGCCCGGCGAACATCATCGAGATGAACATGCCGGTGATCTCGTCCGGCGAGAACGTGTCGGTCCCGTCCGGATTACGGATCGACATGAGCACGTCGAGCAGGTCTCGGCCGCTGCGCTCGGGCGGCCCGGCGGCCGCCCGGGCCGCCATGATCTGGCCGACGAGGCTCACCAGGGCCGCCCGCGCCTGGTCCCGGCGGCGGAAGCTCTCGATCGGGGCGTAGGGATCCACGAACGCGAGCGCGTCGGTGCCCCGTTCCAGGTCGTGGTACAGCTCAGCGAACCTGCGGTCCAGCTCGTTGCGGAACTTGGCACCGATCAGGCACGCCGACGAGGTGTAGATGGTCAGCTCGGCGAACCAGTCCAGCAGGTCGATCTCGCCCTCGCTGGCCCAGCCCGCCACCATCCGGTCGACCTCCTCCGCGATCGTCTGCGCGTGCCCGCGCATCATGTCCCCGCGCAGCGCCTGGTTGTGCAGAGCCTCGCGGCGGCGTTCCGGCGAGGCGTCGAACACCACTCCCTCACCGAAGATCGGGGTCATGAACGGGTACGCCTCGGCCTGGTCGAGGTCCTCGTCCGGGGCGCGGAAGAAGAACTCGTTGGCGTCGGCCCCGGACAGCAGGATGACCGGCCGCCCGGCCAGGTCGAACCGGCCCACGTCGCCGCACTCGTCCCGCACCCGGCGCATGAGCGCTATCGGGTCGCGGCGCAGTTCCTCCAGGTGCCCGTCTGCCGCGGCGCCGGAAACGAGCCGGGGCTCGAGCAGGGTCATGACGTTCCTCCAGGCTGTTCGCCGACTTCGCGGCCGGGGGAGACCGGCGCCTCGGGCTGGATCTCCAGCAGCGTGATGTGAGCACCGCGCGGGGTCGAGACGATCGCGGTGACGGCGGCGGCCACGTCGTCGGGCCGCAGGAAATGCGAGTGGCGGGCCAGACCCCAGCGCACCCAGTCGTCGAGCACCGCCTGCACCGCCGCGGGGCTCCAGTCCATGCCCATGCCGGTCATGGTCTGGCCCGGGCGGACGACCGAGACCCTGACCCCGGTGCCCTCGAGTTCCATCTGCATCGCCTGGGCCATGCCGTCGACCCCGTTCTTGGCCGCGACGTAGGCGCCCATCCGCGGCCGTGGCGCGCGCACGACGTCCGAGGACACGAACACCACGTCGCCGCGCCGGCGGGCGACCATGGCGGGCACCACTGCCGCCAGCATCCGGTGCGTCCCCACGAGGTTGACCTGCACCTGCCGTGCGAACTCGGCCGAGTCCAGCTCGTGCACGAGCCCGGCCTGAACCTCGCCCGCGCAGCTGACCAGGATCTCCACCGGCCCGATCTGGTCGGCGACCGCAACGGCGAAGGCCTTGACCGCGTCGTCGTCGCCGACGTCCAGCGGCAGCGCGATGGCCTCGCCGCCGT
>Ga0209333_1000819_pt1 | contig 16210 bp, 15 predicted proteins | sample BlaSpr_A8_OM2_O3_FD_187982 | JGI IMG/M metagenome (GOLD analysis project Ga0209333, IMG submission 187982) | Forest soil microbial communities from Thunder Bay, Ontario, Canada - Black Spruce, Ontario site 2_A8_OM2_O3 (SPAdes) (version 2) | ecosystem: Environmental > Terrestrial > Soil > Boreal... | reverse complement strand
GTCCCCTACGACCCCGCCAGGCACGGAGCCGCGGTCGCGCTCGCCCAGCAAACTGCCGAGCAAATCGCGGCCTGAGGTTGACACGGGGAGTGTCATGACCGCACCGCCGTGGCCGATCGTGCCGCGCCGAGTACCGCGCTGTAGCCGCGCTCCAGCGGGGCATCGCCCGCTGCGCCGCTTCCCTCGCCCCGGGCGGTCAGCTCATCCGGGGCACCGCGGAAGACGATCTTGCCCGCGTCCATCAGCGCAACCTCACCGCACGCGGCGCCAACATCCTCGACCAGGTGCGTGGAGACGATCACGGTCGACCGCTCGCCCAGGTCACGCAGCAGGGCGCGGAACGCCACCCGCTGCTCGGGATCCAGCCCGGCGGTCGGCTCATCCAGCAGCAGCAGCTCGGGCTGGTTCACGATCGCCTGCGCGATCCCGACCCGGCGCAGCATCCCGCCGGACAGGGTACGCAGCCGCGACCGGGCCCTGCCGCCCAGGCCCACCTGCTCGACGGCGGCCGCCACGGCCCGTGGCACCTGCCGCGGCGGCATGTCCTTCAGCAGCGCGAAGTACTCGACAAACTCCGCGACGGTGAATCCCGGGTAGTAGCCGAGGTTCTGCGGCAGGTACCCGACCCGGCGGCGGATCTCCCGCCGCGGGCCGTAGGAGCCGGGGTCGCGGCCGAGCAGCCGCAGCGTGCCCGAGCTGGGCGGGATCACGGTGGCCATCATCCGCAGCAGCGTGGTCTTGCCCGCCCCGTTCGGGCCGAGCAGCCCGAACACCCCGGCTCCGGCCTGCAGGCTCACCCCGTCCACCGCCCGGGCCCGGCCGAACCGCCGGGTCAGATCGCTGATCTCAACATTCATGACGTTCCTCTCGGGATCCGGGTAGCAGCCAAGGCGATCGCGGCGCAGACCGCCCCGAACGCCAGGTAGGGAAGGACAAGCGCGGTGTCGGTGATGACGGCGGTGAGCCGCCCGCTGGCGGCCTGCCCGGCCAGCACGACGATCGCCCAGCCGGCCAGGCCCACGGTCACGCCGACGTTCGCCGACCGCGCGAGCGTCGCGGCGGCCAGCGCGAGCGCGCAGACCGCGGTCATCGGGATCAGCCAGCCGAAGGTCACCGCGGCCGCGGTCGGCACCGCCGCGGCGCCCGCCGCGGCCGCGGCCAGCCCGAGCGCCGCGTTCACCGCGAACACCGCCAGTGCCCGCGCCAGCAGCACCATCCGGTCGCTGACCGCCATGCTCCGCGACAGCTCCCAGGCCGGGTCGATGCCCGGCCCGTAGGCGTACGCGATGCCGACCGCCGCGACCGCCGGAGCCAGCAGCGGCACGTACGGCGTCCCGGTCCCCAGCGTGGCGAACACCCCGGCCAGCAGCACCACCGCGGTCGCGATCAGCCACCCGGCCAGCAGCGACGGCGTGGTGACCAGCGCCCGCGCCAGCCCCGGCGAGCGCAGCAGCCGCCCGGCGGCCCGCTCGGCTGGGCCGGGACGGCGGCGCCAGACCTGCGCCGCCACGCCGAGCCAGACCCGGCCGAGATCGACGTCGGCGGGCCCGGGGCCGTGGCCCGCCAGGCTCTCATGATCACCAGCCATCTCCTGCCCGCCGGTCATCGCTCGCCTCCCTCTCGCGCCAGCTCTCGGCGCCGCAGCGCCGCGCAGCTGCTTCCCGGCCCACGTCCTCACTCCTCTATTACGCTGCGGCAGCAACCGGTTCGCCGAAGCAGCAACATTTCTTCGCGGCTGCGCCGAAGGCACGTCCGGTCAGTCCGTGAGACGCTCGTGAGAGATCAGCCCCTGGCGGGCCGTGGGCCGGGTTGCCATGGCGCGATCAACAGGCTCGGCGGCGAACTGCCCCCCATATTGGATGGGTCGAGTTGCGCCCTGAGGGCCTGAGCGGAACCTCGAGAGATCTTGCTTCCTGGGCGAACCGGTTACCTCCGCAACGCCGGATCTGCCTGATGCTGAGGCGCGCTATCATGGGATATCACTGGAGGTGCCATGACTGACCTGCTGATCCGTGACGTGCCAGATGAGGTGGTGGCCGCCGTCGACGCCCGCGCGAGCCGCCTGGGCCTATCGCGCAGCGAGTATGTCCGGCGCCGGCTGGCACAGGACGCCGCCTCCGCCGGCTCGACGGTGACCACGCAGGACTTGGCCCAGTTCGCTGAGGTTTTCGCCGACCTGGACGACCCCGCCGTCATGTCGCGGGCGTGGCGGTGACGGACTGGCTGATCGACAAGTCGGCTCTGGTCCGACTCGCCGCCAGCCCTGATGCGGCGCAGTGGGCGGCGCGGATCGAGCGGGGGCTTGTCCGGATCACCACGGTCACGCGGCTGGAGGTTGGTTACTCGGCCCGCTCGGGCGAAGAGTTGCGCGCAGCGCTGAGGCGTCCGCCGCTCGCCGCGATGCCGGTGGAGTACCAGACACCGGCGATCGAGGACCGGGCTGCCGAGGTCCTCACCCTGCTGGCCGACCGTGGCCAGCACCGGACACCGTCAATTCCGGATCTGATCATCGCCGCCACTGCCGAACTCGCCGGGCTGACGATCCTGCACCTCGACAAGGACTTCGAGACCATCGCCGCAATCACCGGCCAGCCCCTGGAACGACTCAACGTCGCCTGACTGCGGCAAGGTCCCGAGCTAAGGCCCGTATGCGTTGCTGGGGCCGGGGGATCAGCGCAGGTCGAACTCGGCGGCGCGGACGCCGTCAAGGAACACGTGCCATTCATCCGGGGTGAAAACCAGCGCGGGTCCTTCGTGGTCCTTGCTGTCGCGGACCGCGACGAAGCCGGGCAGGTTGCGGGCGACCTCGACGCACCCGCCGCCGTTGCCACCGCTGAAGCTGCTCTTGCGCCATTCGGCGTTGGTCAGGTCCATGATTCCTCTGCCACCTTCATGATCAGCTCTCGTGAGGCTGCCTGGGAGAGTGCCTCGCCTCGCAGGACGTTGAACGTTTTGGTGAGCTTCGCGACCACGCTCGGCGCCTCGGTGGTCTGGCCTTCGTCCGGTGACTCCATGTATACCGTATCGGTGCCATTCCCAGACGCTATGGCAAAGGCGCCCGTGAGGCCTACGTGCGCTCCCACCTCTCCGGGTACCACCTGCACGGTGATATTGGGGCACCTGGCCTGGGCCGCCAAATGGCTGAGCTGGTCATACATGATCTTGGCAGCGCCAATACACCGACGAAGAACGGCCTCGTCAACGATTACCCAGAGTTCAGTCGGCTTGGGCTGGCCGAAGATCAGCTGACGCTCTAGGCGGGCGCTCACAAGTTCTTCGACCTGATCGTCGCTGGTGTCGCCTGACTGCCATGCGAGGAAGAGCGCCCGTGCGTAGTCGGAGGTCTGTACTAAGCCCGGGATCAGCAATGGTTCCCACCAGCAGATAGATGTGGCGGTGCGCTCCCGCTCCGCCCATCCGGCGAACCAGGACGGGTAACCGCCGTCCCAGCGGCGGGCCAGGTCATAGATCCGGGGGAGCAGGCCCTTTGTGTCCAGCGCCTCGTCGCAGCGCCCGGCCAGGTCTTCGGATGGTGCGCGCTCACCGATCTCCACCTTGCCGATCAGCGTTCCCGAGTAGCCGATCCGCTGGCCAAGCTGTTCCTGGCTCAGACCGGCTTCATTCCGGATCCGCCGCAGTTCCGCGCCGAAGAAGGCTAACGGGGAAGCGGTTCCGTCGACATTACGCATTCACGCACGCTCCCTCGGTACAGCAGCCGACACTAGTGTCCGGCCACAGACAAGGCGGCCGGATGATCGGACAACTCCAGACCGCAGTGCGCTCCCGGTGGCAATCCTAAGTCCGCCGGGGAACCATCCCAACTGCAACCGGCAAGCGAATCAGAACGGCGTGAGGGGCTAATGGGCGCAGTACCGGCGGCTATGATCCCGGATCAAGAGGCTGCACGCTGGCCTTATCAGTCGCATCTGGAGTTGGGTGCGATCAGCAGTGCCGTGCCAAGCGCCCGGCTGCACGCGCGCCTGGTGCTCCGGGAATGGGGTCTGTCAGCCGATAAGGCGGAGGCGGCCGAGCTCGTCGTCTCGGAATTGGTCACGAACGCCCTCGAGCACGGGTTAGCCGGTATACCGGCGACCGTCAGGATCTGGCTCAGCTCGGACGGCGGCACCGTCGTCATCAACGTGTGGGACGCAAGCCCGCTGCCGCCGGTACCCAAGAACGCCGGTGCGGACGCGGACAGCGGCCGCGGCTTGATGATCGTGGCGGCGCTGAGCACCGACTGGGGCTACTCCGCCGCGGACCCCGGCAAGGTTGTCTGGGCCATCATTGATGCAAAAGATGGCGGCTAACAGGGGGCTACCATGACGAAACTCCTCGGTTCGGGATGGGCCACGGTAATGAGCGGGGTGCGCGGGTGAACGTTGACGATCTCGTGGCGATCGACGTGCACACGCACGCCGAGGTCTCGGCGGCTGGCCAGGACACGCTGAGCGAGGAGCTGTTCCAGGCCTCTCGCGCGCTGTTCAAGGCGGGCAGCCGCCCCCCGACGCTGCCCGAGATCGCGGCTTACTACCGGGAGCGGCGGATGGCGTGCGTGGTGTTCTCGGTCGACGCCGAGGCGGCGACCGGCGTCCCTGGCGTGCCCAACGAAGAGGTGGCCGAGGCGGCCGCCGCCAACCCGGACGTCATGATCCCGTTCGCGAGCATCGACCCGGCCAGGGGCAAGGCCGGGGTTCGCCAGGTGCGCAGGCTGGTGACCGAGTTCGGCGTGCGCGGCTTCAAGTTTCACCCGAACGTGCAGGCGTTCTATCCCAACGACCGGATTGCCTACCCGCTCTACGAGGCGATCGAGGAGTTCGGCGTGCCGGCGGTATTTCACACCGGGCAGAGCGGTATCGGCCAGGGCGCGCCCGGCGGCGGCGGGATCCGGCTGAAGTACTCCAACCCGCTGTTTGTCGACGACGTGGCCGCGGACTTTCCCGGCCTTCCGATCGTGCTCGCCCATCCGTCGTTCCCGTGGCAGGACGAGGCCCTCGCGGTCGCCACCCACAAGCCGCTGGTCCACATCGACCTGTCCGGCTGGTCGCCGAAGTACTTCCCGCCGCAGCTCATCCAGTACGCGAACACGCTGCTGCAGGACAAGGTCCTGTTCGGCTCCGACTACCCGCTGATCACCCCCGATCGCTGGCTTGCCGATTTCGACGCGCTGCCGATCAAGCCGCACGTCCGTCCGAAGATCCTCAAGGACAACGCCGCGGCACTGCTCGGGCTCTCGCCAGAGTCCGGCGGTGGCTCCACCGGGCGGGAAGCGTAACGTTCAGGCCGACAATCAGAGTGCGTGGACGTGGCCAGGTGCCAAACGACCTCATCCGCGCGATACTGGGACAGGTGCTCTTCTGCAGCGAGCGGGGACGTCATGGGCGGCGCCATCCCCGGGCTGCACCGAACCCCCGGGCCCGGCGGCGTCCCCCCCACCTCCGGGTCCGGGCCACCACTTTGTGCTGCCGGGCCAGCCCTTTCCGGCGATGAAGTTGTTTCTCACTGAATTGGATTGAGCGCAAACGCAGCAATGGCGGAGGGCGGTTTGCGAAAGGCGCCCTGCCTGAAATGAAATTGGCGCCGCCGCATTTATGGCATGTTCTGCGGTAATTGAGGCATGTATGCTGCCCCCCGGACGCCTTTCCGCAGGCAGGGAGATCGCGATGGCCATCACGCCCCCGACGAGTGACGATCTTGCCGAGCTCGCCGCACGGTACCGGTTCGGCCTTGACGCCGGGGACATCGAGTCGCTGCGCGGCTTCATCGGCGGCGCGCTGGAGTCCTACGAAGTGGTCGAGCGACTGCATCAGGCGCGCCTTCCCGAGCCGCCGTCGCGGCACTACCGGTGGCCGGCAGCGGCCGAGAACGAACTCGGCGCCTGGTATGTCACGACCGAGATCACGACCACGGGCGAGGGCCCGCTGGCCGGGCGGCGGGTCGCGATCAAGGACAACATCGAGGTTGCCGGGCTGCCGATGATGAACGGCTCGGCGACCGTCCAGGGGTTCGTCCCGCGCCGGGACGCGACGGTCGTCACCCGGCTGCTCGACGCCGGGGCCACGATCACCGGCAAGTCGGTCTGCGAGGACCTGTGCTTCTCGGGCGGCAGCCACACGTCGAAGACCGGGCCGGTCCGCAACCCATGGAACCCGGCAAAGTCCGCGGGCGGGTCATCGAGCGGCAGCGCCGCCCTGGTGGCGGCCGGCGAGGCCGACCTGGCGCTCGGCGGCGACCAGGGTGGCTCGGTCCGGATCCCCAGCGCGTTCTGCGGCACGGTCGGGCACAAGCCGACGCACGGTCTCGTGCCCTACACCGGCGCCTTCCCGATCGAGAACACCCTCGACCACCTTGGCCCGATCACCCGCACGGTGCGCGACGCCGCGCTGATGCTCGGCGTGCTGGCCGGCCGTGACGGCCTGGACCCCCGGCAGCGGGCCGAACCCCAGGACCGCGACTACCTGGCCGAAGCCGAGGCCGGGATCGCCGGGCTCAGGATCGCGGTGGTCGAGGAGGGGTTCGGCATCCCCGGCCTGTCCCAGCCGGGTGTCGACGAGACCGTTCGTGCCGCCGTCGCCGCGCTGGCCGCTGCCGGGGCGGTGGTCAGCGAGATCAGCATTCCGTGGCACCGCGACGGCCTGCACGTCTGGAACGTGATCGCCACGGACGGGGCGACCAACCAGATGATCGACGGCAACGGGTACGGGATGAACTCAGGCGGCCTGTACGACGCCGAGCTCATCGCGCACTACGCGAAGGGCCGCCGGGAGCACGCCGCCGAGATGTCCGAGCCGCTGAAGCTGACCACGCTGCTCGGCCGCTACATGATCGACCGCTACGACGGCCAGCACTACGCGATGGCCAGGAACCTCGCCCTGGACCTGGCCGCGGCGTACGACGCGGCGCTCGCCGACGCGGACGTGCTGGTCATGCCCACGCTGCCGATCGTGGCCTCGACGATCCCGCCCGCTGACGCCAGCCGCGATGAGCTACTCGCCAGGTCCCTGGAGATGATCGCCAACACCGCGCCTTTCGACGTGAGCGGTCATCCCGCGACGTCCGTGCCGGCCGGCCTCAGCGACGGCCTGCCGGTCGGTCTCATGATCGTCGGGCGGCACTTCGCCGACGGCACCTGCCTGCGGGTGGCGCGGGCGTACGAAGAGGCCGTCGGCGGCTTCCCGGCGCCGCTCGGCCGGGCCACCGGAGCTGCGTGACGGCCCGCGCCAGCCGGGCTGCGTGACGGCCCGGGCCAGCCGGGCTGCGTGACGACCGCGCCAGCCGGAGGGTCAGGAGCCGGTAGCCGCGTACGCGGCGGTCCAGAAGTCCATCGCGATCTCGGTCGGCTCGGGCGACATCACCTGCCGCTGGGTCAGCAGGATCCCGGTGAGGCCGGCGGCGGTGTCGGTGCGCCAGGCGGTGCCGCTGCCGCCCTCCCAGCCGTACCCGCCGGGGATGTCGGCCGACGCGGCCGAGCCGACCGAGCGAGCCGAGCCGGCCGAGCCCGCCGAGTCGGCCGCCGATGGGACCGCCATCATGAGCCCCCAGCCGCCGTGGTCGCCGACGAACACCCGGTTCTCGGCGCGTTCCTGGGCCGTCATGCGGTCGGCTGTCATCAGCCGCACCGATTCGGCCGAGAGCAGGTCGCCGCCGCCGGAAGCCAGCATCGCGGCGAACGCCCACAGGTCATCCGCGGTCGAGACCAGGGAGCCGGCGGCGTCGGGCAGCTTGGGCGGCGCCGACCACCAGCCGCCCGGCCGGTCGACGACGTGCAGTTCTCCGTCGTCGGGGTCGGGAGCTACGTCGGCGAGCGGCGCCCCGGCGACCCGCTCGATGAGCACTCCGGCCACCGTGGCGCCGGTGTTGTAGCGCCAGCGTGCCCCCGGCTGGTCGAGCAGCGGAAGCTGGCCGAGCCGGGCGATCCACTCGTCCGGCGTCAGGTCGGGCGGCGGCCAGGGCGGACCGAGCGTCTTGAGGCCCAGGTCGCTCTCGGCTTGCCAGATGGGGTAAGGGCCGCGCGACATGATCGACCCGAACCCCATATGAAACGACAGCACGTCCTCCACCGTGATCGGCCGCTCCGCGGGCACCGTGTCGTCGAGGCTGGACTCCAGGGTTCGCAGGACGCGCGGCTCGGCCAGTTCGGGCAGCCACTGCCCGACCGGATCGTCGAGCGCCATCGCACCGTCCTCGATGAGCAGCATCGCCGCCACGCCCGAGATCGGCTTGCTGATCGAGGCGATGCGGAAAATGGCATCGCGCCCGATGGGCTGCTCGTCGCCGAAGGCCTTGTGCCCCAGCGCCGCCACGTGCACGTCATCGCCGCTGGCCACGAGCGCGACCAGCCCGGGAAGGCTGCCCCGTGTCACATGGCGGTTCAGCGCGGCGTCGAGCGCCTCGATTCCCTCCGGCGTCAGCCCGGCAGACATGTCTCTCCTTCCGTCCTGCGGCGTGCGACGGTTAGACGGTCGCCGCCAGATTCATCGGTCTGTGCCGCGGCGGAGCCACTGGCCCTGGCCGGGGCGGGCGATGATCTCGCCGTCGGCCAGCAGCACCTGGCCGCGCTGGACGACGATCCTGGGCCAGCCCTGGACGTCCCAGCCGTCGTAGACGGAGTAGTCGGCGCGTGACCGCATGCGGGCGCCGTCGACGGTACGGCGCTCTTGCGGATCCCAGAGTGCCAGGTCGGCGTCGGAGCCGACCGCTATGACGCCCTTGCGCGGGTACAGGCCGAACAGCCGGGCCGCGTTCGCTGAGGTCAGGTCCACGAACTGGTCCAGCGAGATCCGCCCGGTGACGACGCCTTCGGAGAACAGCATGGGCATCAGCGTCTCCAGGTCGGCGACTCCCTGCCGGGCCGTCAGCACGTTCAGGGCCGGGTCGAGCTTGTCCGCCAGCAGCCACGGCGCGTGATCGCTGCAGACCGTATCGACGTCCCCGGCCGCGAGCCCGGCCCACAGCGCGTCCCGGTCCGCCTGCTCCCGCAGCGGCGGGGCGCCGACGTACTTCCCGGCGTCCGGCTGGGCGAAGCGCTCCCTGGTCAGGTGCAGGTACAGCGGCCGCGTCTCCACGTGGACGGCGACACCGCCGGAACGGGCCGTCCGGGCCCGGTCCAGCGCGGCAGCCGACGACAGGTGCACGATGTAGACCGGCGCCCCGGTGGCCGTGGACAGGACGACCGCCTGGTCGACCGCTTCCACCTCGGCGGTGACCGGCCGGGCTTCGGGGAAGTTCTGCAACGCGCCGCGGCCGTGCGCGATCAGATGATCGCCGCACTGCTCCAGCAGCCCCGCCGCCTCGCAGTGGATGAGGGTCAGCGATCCGGCGTCCCGGGCCGCCGCGAGGGCTGCGCGCAGGCCCGGCTCGTCGGCCGCGACCCACGGCATGGTCAGGAAGATCTTGACGCTCGAGTGCCCGTCAGCGGCCAGCGCCGCGATCTCCCCGTCGGCCGCGGCGGCGGGATCGTTCAGCACCGGGTGCAGGAACCAGTCGACCGCGGCCTCGGGCGCGGCGCCGGCCATCTCCCGCGCGACGGCGTCCCGCGGGGTCTCGCCGGGCAGCGGGAACGTCATGTTCCCGATCGTGGTGATGCCCCCGCCGATCGCGGCCAGCGAGCCGGTCCAGAAGTCGTCCACCCACATCGGCTCGGACGGTCCGATCTCTCCGGCCTGGCGGAGCTCCTCGGCCAGCGCCTGGTACATCAGGTGCACGTGGGCGTCGACACCGCCGGGCAGCGCGAGCAGGCCGTCCGCGGCGATCTCCTCCCGGCCGGTCATGCCGCCGCCGACCTGGGCGATGCGCCCGTCTCGCACGCCGATGTCGGCCGCCTCCTGGCGGCCCGGACTCACCACGGCCGCGCCGCGCACGACGAGATCAAACGGGTCAGGCATTCCTGGATTCTGTCAGCCGCTGAGGCCGGCCTGCTTGCGCAGGCGGTCGGCGACGTCGGTGCGCTCCCAGGTGAAGTTCGGGTCGTCCCGGCCGAAGTGGCCGTAGGCGGCGGTGGCCTGGTAGATCGGGCGGAGGAGGTTCAGGTTGTCGCGCACCGCCGCCGGGCGGAGGTCGAAGTTCTGCCGCACCAGGTCGAGGATCTGCGAGCGCGGGATCTTCTCGGTGCCGAACGTGTCGATGTGCAGCGACAGCGGCCTGGCCATCCCGATCGCGTAGGCGACCTGGAGTTCGGCGCGGTCCGCCAGCCCTGCGGCGACGACGTTCTTGGCGACGTGCCGCGCGGCGTAGGTCGCCGACCTGTCCACCTTGGACGGGTCCTTGCCGGACAGCGCGCCGCCGCCGTGCCGTGCCGCTCCGCCGTAGGTGTCCACGATGATCTTCCGGCCGGTCAGGCCGGTGTCGCCGACCGGGCCGCCCACCACGAACCTCCCGGTCGGGTTCACGTAGAAGTTTTCCCTCAGCTCCACGGGATCGTACAGATCCGCGGGCAGAACGGCCGTGACCACCTCGGTCCACAGGGCATCGGGAAGCTTGTCCTCGGCGCCCTCGGCGTGCTGGGTGGAGATCAGCACCTTGTCGATGCTGACCGGCCTGCCGTCGCCGTCGTAGCGCACGGTCACCTGCGTCTTGCCGTCCGGCCGGAGGTAAGGCAGGACGCCGGACTTCCGCGCCTCGGCCAGGCGCCGGGCGAGCCGGTGCGCGAGCGCGATCGGCGCGGGCATCAGCTCCGGCGTTTCGTTGGTCGCGTAGCCGAACATCATCCCCTGGTCGCCGGCGCCGACCTCGTCGTAGTCGTCGCTGGCGCCCTCGCCGCGCTTCTCGTGCGAGCGGTCGACACCCTGGGCGATGTCCGGGGACTGCCGGTCCAGCGCCGTCAGGATGCCCACGGCGTTGCCGTCGTAGCCGAGGTCGCCGGAATCGTAGCCAATCCCGCAGATCGTGGCGCGGGCGATGTCGGCGTAGTCGATGTGGGCGTCGGTGGTGATCTCGCCGGCGATGACGACCAGGCCGGTGGTCAGCAGCGTCTCTACCGCGACCCGCGAGGCCGGGTATTCGGCCAGCGCCGCATCCAGGATGGCATCGGAGATCTGGTCGGCGACCTTGTCCGGATGTCCTTCGGTCACCGACTCGGAGGTGAAGTGGTATCCGTCCTGTTCGTGTGTCACGTGATTACCCTTTGCTCGGGACAGCTGATCGGGCGGTGGTGCCAGGGCCGGTGGCCTGGGTAGCAGCATCCTGCGTGGCGCCGTCGGCCGCGCTGCCCGCAGCTTCGAGCTCGGCGCGCACAATGGCCGCGCCTGCCACCATAGCCGCAAGCTTCGCACGCGCTGTGTCCGGCAGCAGGTGCCGCAGGCCGCAGTCGGGATTGATCGCCAGCCGGTTCGGGGGCACGAAGCGCAGTGCCCGCCGGATCCTGGCCGCGACCAGGTCGGGCGACTCCACCTGCTCGGTCTTGACGTCGATCACGCCGAGTCCCAGGCCACGATCCCAGTGGTGCTGCTCGAGCAGGCTGAGGTCCTCGTCCCCGGTCCGGGCGAACTCCAGCGCGAGCTGGCCCACGTTGGCCTCCTTGACCGCGGGGAACAGGAAGTCGTAGTGCCCCTCCCAGAGTGGCCGTGCGTACCTGTTGCCGTAGCAGACGTGCAGCGTCCAGCTGACGTCGGCGCCCTCGGTCACCGTGTTGACCGCCGCCACGGCCAGCCCGACGTCCTCGGGATAGCCCGCCAGGAACGGCTCGTCGATCTGCAGCATGCGTGCTCCGGCCCTGGCGAGTTCCGCTGCCTCGGCGGCGAGCACTAGGGCGAGCGCCCGCACCAGGCCGGCGTGGTCGGCGTAAGCGCCGCCCGAGGCGTCGCGGATCCGGTGGGCCAGCGAGTACGGCCCGGTGATGGACAGCTTCACCGGCCGGTCGGTGAGCTGCCTGACGAACCGGAAGTCCTCGGCCAGGCCGAGGTTCACGCGGCCCGGCGCGGGCAGCGGGTGGCTGATGCTGGCGTCGTAGTAGTCGAAGTAATCGGCCTTGTCCGGCCGCGCGATCTGCACGCCGGGGATCCGGGCGAGCAGGTAGTCGATGTCGTTGTCGCGGCGCAGCTCCCCGTCGGAGACGATGTCGATGCCGGCCCGCTCCTGGTCATTGACCGCCGCCTTGATCGCCATCTCGTGGATCTCGTCGAGGTACCTCCGGCTGATCCGGTGCCGGTAGCAGTCGTTCTTCAGCTGGCCGAGCCACTCGGGAACCGAGTACGAGCCGATCACGGTGGTCGGCAGCAGGATCGCGCCCCCGTCGGTCATTCGCGCACCCCCGCCGTCAGTGTCTTGACGTTCGATGACGGCCGGGCCGCGAACGGCGAGATGCGGACGTCGAAGCCGGCCCGGCCGCCGATGTGCCGCAACAGCGGGCCGTTGACCCAGTTCACCACCGACCCGTCGTACTTGCCCGGTCCGAAGAACCCGGAATGGTAGCGGCGGACGTCGTCGAGGAACAGGTCATGGCACTGCAGCCGGCCGAACGGGTGCAGCAGCGGCAGCGTCTGCGCGAAGCTGCTGAGCGCCCCGTTGTTGACGTGCACCCGGATGTCGCCGTGTGACTCCAGCTGCGAGCGGAGCAGCTCACCGGTTATTTCGGGGCTGACCTGATAGAGGTCGAGCCCTTCCAGCGGCCGGTAGCGTTCCTGCAGCCGCAGCGCGGCCCACACGTCGCGCCAGAACGTCACCGCCTGCCCGGCGTCGCCGAAGTGCTGCGGCATGGCCTCGCAGAGCAGCTCGGGGCCCAGCCGGAGCAGCTTGTCGGTCAGCTCGGGAACCCGCTCGGCCGTAGCCGAGAACGTGCGCGCGATCCGCTTCGCATCGTCGCCCGGCAAGTAGGCGCGGGTCTCGACCTGGTAGGTCCGGCCGCCGAGGCGGGCCACCTCGTCGCTCGGCAGGTTGTCGTAGACGTTGGAGATGTAGACGAGGAAGGCCTTGCCGCGCAGGAAGCCGAGGCTGACCGCCGGGCGGGTGGCGTCGACGACCAGCGCGCTGATGTGATCGCTGTGGTGGGCGACGGCCTTCATCGCCCGGCCGAGCACGTGCGGCGAGTAGTCGCCCATGATGTATTGCAGGCGGCGGTAGTAGTCGCGGCTGTGCGCCCGGGATAGCTCGACGAACTCGTCCAGCCAGGTCCGCGCCTGGTTGCCGTTGCCGACCCCGAGCTCGGCGACGTAGAGCTCGGCCGGCAGCGCGTTCCTGGAATCCAGGTCGTCCCAGGTCTTGAACAGCTCGAGGATCAGCTCGCGCACGGCCGCGGTGTTGCGGGCGTCGCTTTCGCCGCCCGGCAGGGCCTGCTCGTAGTCGCGGCCGGTCGCCTGCTCCCACAGGGACAGGGCCTGCCAGTACAGCGCGTTGAACCGCCAGATGCAGCTCTGCCTGCCGGCCGCCCAGGGCTCGAGCGGCACCCGGGTGGAGCTCGCCGGATCCGCGTGCTCCTGGAGCAGCGCGGCGACCACGGCCCGCAGGTCGGTGTCGCCGCAGCGGCGCAGGTCGATCGCCATCTCGAGGGCGGCCTCCGCCGGGGGCTCGCGGTGCGCGGCCCGGTCCACGGCGTCGCCGTCCGGCACGGATCCGCCGTGCCACGGCGCGAGCACCGGGCGGTAATCGGCGACCTCGCGGAAGCTGGAGCGATACTGGATCCAGTCGCACACCACGCTGACCCGGGAGAGGTCGACCTCGCTGGCGCAGAGCGCCTCGACGACCGGCCCGATTGCGGCGGTCACGTCGAGCGGCTCCTTGCCGCGGAGCCGGCCCACCGGCCGCACGTCAACCCGCATGATTGGCCGCCGTACTGATCTGCTCCACGCCAGCGAGTTGCAGGATGGGCGGGATGCGGTGCTCGTTGGCTACGGCCATGACGTGCACCCCGGCGACGCCGGGGATCTGCCTCAGCTCGCTGATCGTCTCGGCGCACGCGGTCATCGCCTCGTCGGCGAGCCGGTCCTCGGGCACTCCGCGCAGCCGGCGGCTGAGTTCGGCGGGTACCTGAACACCCGGCACGCGCTCCTCGAGGTGACTGAGCGCGCGCAGCGATGAGATCGGCCCGACGCCTGCCAGGATGTAGCAACGCTCGTGCAGTCCCAGGTCCCGGACCCGCGACATCCACTCGCCAAACGGGCGGGCGTCGAACACGTACTGGGTCTGCACGAACTGCGCGCCCGCGGCGACCTTCTTGCTCAGGCGGGCGGTGCCGGAGCCCTCCGGCGGGGCGCCCGGGTTCTCCACGGAGCCGAGGAACCAGCTCGGCGGCGGCTTGAGCTCCCGGCCGGACATCAGCTTCCCCTCATCGCGCATGGTCCGAGCTGCCCCGAGCAGCTGGATGCTGTCCAGGTCGAACACGGGCTTGGCGCTGGCATGGTCGCCGACCTTGGGGTGGTCGCCGGTCATCACCAGGATGTTCGCTATCCCCATGGCCGCCGCGCCGAGCAGGTCGGACTGGAGCGCGATCCGGTTCCGGTCGCGGCACGTGACCTGCATGATCGGCTCGACCCCCGCGGCCATCGCGGCCAGGCTCCCGGCCCAGCTCGACAGCCGGACCGCGGCGCCCTGGTTGTCGGTGATATTGACCGCCGTGACCCAGTCGCGCAGCGCAGCCACCTTGCGGGTGATCGCGCCGGTGCCGGCACCGCGCGGCGGCCCGATCTCCGCCGTCACCGTGAAGTCGCCGCGCTCCAGAGACGCCCGGAACTGGCTCATGCGCGGGTCCCGAGCAGGTGGTCCACGCTCGCTGGGTCCCAGCCGGGAAACGTCAGCACCACTCCATGGACCAGCGGCCGCGCCTCGGCGAAGAGGTCGGCGGCGAGCTCCATGCCGGTCTCGGCGGCGCGTGAGCCTGCCAGCTCCATCGCCCTGAGCGTCTGCGCCGGGATGCTGATGTCCAGCACCTCATGCGACAGGTAGTCGGCCTCCTCGAAGCTGCGCAGCGGCACGATCGACAGCAGCACGGGGACGCTGTCGTCGGCCAGCTCGGACAGCATGAAGCGCAGCTGGGTGAGCTCGTAGACAGGCCGGCTGATCAGGAACCGCGCACCGGCCTGGATCTTGCTGGCGGTGCGCGCGATCTCGGACTCGAGCGCGGCCGCGCTCGGGTTGAACCTGGCCCCGGCGTAGAACGAGGTCCTCGTCGCGAGCGGCAGCCCGTTGCAGTCGATGCCCTTGTTCAGGCCTGCCACGAGCTCGACGAGCCCGACCGAGTCGACGTCCCAGACGCCGTCCACGTTGGGGTAGTCGCCGAGCAGCGGCGGGTTCCCGGTCTCGCAGACGACGTTCCGGATCCCGAGCGCGTTGGCGCCGAGCAGGTCGGCCTGCAGCGCCATGATCGTCTTGTCCCAGGTGGTGACCGTGGCGATCGTCTCGACGTCCGCACGCTGCTCCAGCTGGAACGCCAGGTCGATGGAGCTGAGCTGGGCCCGGGGGCTCCGCCTGGGTGCGACGAAGAACGTGTCGACGCCTCGCTCGTGCAGCATGGCTGCCTGGTCTGCGGCTTCGTCGGCCGCGCCGCCGACCGGCGGCGCGATCCCGGCCGCCACCACGAACTCGCCCGCGGCCAGGCGGTCGCTCAGGCTGCCGTCCCGCCTCGGAGCGGCCGCGGGCACCGGGATCCTCGGCGCGGCCGACGCGCGCGGCCGCCGGACCGGGGGCATGCCGGTGATCTCGGCGGCGGCCGCCTGGATCTGGGCAGGCGTGGTGCCGCAGCAGCCACCCACCAGCGAGGCTCCGGCCTCGACCAGCCGGCGCGCGTAGCGGGCAAAGTACGGGCCGTCGGTGTTGTACTCGAACCGGTGCCCGGCCACCCGGCGGGGCAGGCCCGCGTTCGGCTGCGCGCCCACCGGAAGGTCGGTGTGCGGCACCAGCGCCTGCACGACCGAGAGCACCCCCTGCGGGCCGAGGGTGCAGTTGGTGCCCAGCATCACGATCGGCAGGTCGCTCAGCACGGTGGCCACCTCGCGCGGGGTCTCGCCGCCGAGCGTCCTGCCGTCGTCGGCGAACGTGGCCAGCGCGATGATCGGCAAGTCGGTGGTCTCGGCCGCCACCCGCACGGCCTCGGCCAGCTCGTCGAGGTAGCCGAACGTCTCCAGGATCAGCGCGTCCACCCCGCCCTCGGCCAGGGCCTCGATCTGCTCCCTGATCGCCGCGGTCCGTTCGGCCTGCGCGACCCGGCGCCGCTGGCCGGCGGTTACCGCGGGGGAGACCGAGCCGGCCACGAACACCTGCCGCCCGTTTGCCTCCATGGCCTGCG
>Ga0209333_1000818_pt1 | contig 16230 bp, 14 predicted proteins | sample BlaSpr_A8_OM2_O3_FD_187982 | JGI IMG/M metagenome (GOLD analysis project Ga0209333, IMG submission 187982) | Forest soil microbial communities from Thunder Bay, Ontario, Canada - Black Spruce, Ontario site 2_A8_OM2_O3 (SPAdes) (version 2) | ecosystem: Environmental > Terrestrial > Soil > Boreal... | reverse complement strand
TTTGGGGCTGCCAGTCGGCTTCCAATTCGTCCCAGAGCCGGGAGTAGTCCGCGCAGTTTTCGCCGGGGAGGATGGTGCTTATGGTGCGCAAGCCGTAGGTGAGGGCGTTGAAGCGGATGGCTTGTTTGCCCTCAGGGGTCTTTGGGCCGGTAGAGTGTTGCGCGTTCTGCCGGTTGGCTTTTTGTTGTTTTTCTGAAATTAACATTTGAAAGTACCTTCCGATTTAATGGTAAAACGCGCAGTGATAGGGGAAGGCGGTATGGAAAGCGCCGCAAGTTAGTAAGTGGTTGTGGCGGAGCTAGATGCGGGCGGGAATATTATTTTTGACAATTGTGACTGCTACGGGGTCTTGCCATAGATGGCGTCTCCTACACGGCGCATCCAGGCGACTTCATCATCGGACATGGGGCCTTGGGTCAGGGCGTCGAGGGCTTGGCCGAACTGAACCGCGTCGGACGGTCCGGCTATGCAGATATTCACGGCGGGCTGGGTCAGGACAAAGCGATAGCAATCGGCGGCGGTGGGAATCTTTTCGCTTGGCGGGATGCGCTTGTGACCGAGCAACTGGCGCCAGCTTGTGGCGGTGAACGAGACCAAGCCCGGCGGATTCCGCGCGGGCAACTGCGAAAAGACTTCGCGCTCCGCACCGCGATGCACGGCGTTATAGCGCACGTGGAAGATATCGAACTGGGGATCGGCGGCGAGGCGCGCGATCAGCGGGCGATTGTGCGTGGAGACGGCCAGATAGCGCACCAGGCCGCGGTCTCGCAGTTTGCGGCAGGCGTCCAGGATGCGCGGCGGAGGCGCGCCGTTCCACAATCCCAGCAGGAGCGCGTCGGTGTAGTCGAAGCGCAGGGCGCGCAGGGCGCGTTCGAGGCTGGGGGCGACCAGGGAGGCTAGGCGCGGTAGGACTGCGTTACGAGAAGGAAGCGGTCGCGATGGGGGGCGAGAGCGCGCAGGCCGTCGCCGAAGGGATTGCGGCGGAGGCTGCCCCAGTAGAAATAGTTCACGCCGTGGTCGAAGGCTTGTTCGACAGTGGTGGCGGGCGCGCCATAGCTGGAGGCCAAGCCTAGGCGGCAGACTTCGATGCCGGTGCGGCCAAGGGTGGCGCGGGTGAAGGGCATAGGTTGATTGTAGCTGAGGTGCGATGCGGGGGCTTCGTGGCGGGGCTAAGGGGAAGGTATGTGTCGGACGCAACGAAAACCCTATGTAAACAAACAGCCGTCGGGCAATCTGTTCGTGCGGTGCGCGAGAGCCCTTTCTAATCGTGTTCGGTGACGACGTTCGCCAGCCTGAGGAGTTTTGAGCTGATCTTTAAGCCCGCGCGGTCCGCCCCACGCCTGTTAATCTCAAAGCGGATGTTGCCTTCTTCGACCGTGAAGTTAATAATCCCGCCCCTCACGGCGAACCCTTCGGATTCGCCAACCGTCAATACCCATGCTCCCTTCAAGCTCTTCACAATTCTGGCGGCTTGATCTTTCTCTGTGACGGGGATAAATACGATGTGGCACGCGTTCAACGCGTCGGTTGGCTTCAACGACACAAATTCGACAGGATGGTCCCCCGCCGGCCGGGCTCGTAACTCGTTCTCGATATCCGGGCTGAACGGATTGTGTCCAACGATGCATATCTCTAAGGCGCCACCTGGCGAGCGAAATGCGTCGGCAGGCCATTCAACAAACTTGGCAAAGTTATACAGAAACGCGAGTTTCAGCGGGTATTCGGCGCTTTCCGTCTTTCGCGACAAAGCTTTGGGAGAAGCGTTGGATAGAAACCAGCAGACCATGATCACAGAAATTCGCCGGCTTCGGCGCAAATCAATTCCGGTCAAGACACGCCGGCCCGAAACCGATATCGACTCACGACGCTTCTGCGACTTAACGCTCGTCATTGGAATTTGTATCCGACTTTGATTCGAAAAGTCCGGCCATCCTGAACGATTGTGTTTTCCGCGAGACCATCGCCCACAGGGTCGGCATATCTCTCGTTGATCCCGTTATAAAGACTCGCAGAAATTTCCAATCCTCTCAAGACCTTCCGCGTGAATAGCGTAAAGTTGGGCACGACGTATGCCCCCGTATACTCGCCCGCAAGAGTCGCTCTCTTACTGACGAACTGCAGATCCATGCCCGCGAAAACCTTTTGTTTGAAGACCGGCACGCTCAGGCTCGCCTGAACGAGGTGCTTCGGGGAATTCGTGACAGCCATTCCAGTGCCCGGGTCCCGTGCGTCCTGAAATGAGTAACTAAGCGTGCTGTCCAGACCGCCCGGCAGGATCTTCGATAATGCAACATCGAAACCCCGAAGGTCCAGCAAGCCGGCGTTGGCGAAAAACGCGTTCCCATTTACCGGGTCGACCTGCTCATTGATCAGGCTACGGATGGGGTAATAAAATGCCGAGGCCGCCGTTCGGAAATGGCTGGCAAAGGATTGCTCCCATACCACCTCCGTGGTTTTGACGGTTTCAGGCCGCAGCGATGGATTGGCTTCGTTGCCGGGCGCGTTATAGAAAAGCTCAAACAGGTTGGGAGCGCGAAAGGACTGACCATAAAGAACCTTGAAGTGTGTTTTCTCCCAAGGGTTGTAGATGAGAGCGGCGCGCGGATTCGTCGTCCCGCCAAACAACGAATAGCGGTCATAACGAATGCCCAGATTCAGTATGAGGTTGCCGCGAAGGTGAATTTCGTCCTGAGCGTAAAAGGACAATACAGTCGATTGCCGGCTGTCTTTAAAATACTGAACGAAGGGTTGAACGTCATAATTTCCCTGGTTTTGCTCAATGTTGTCGACGAATTCGGCTCCAATGCTCAAGCGTTGCGTACTAAATACCTGTTTGGCAACGGTCACCTCTTCACCCCACCATTTGCCGTGGGCGTAGTTTCTGTTCAACACTCGCGACGGCCCTCCTGTAGCGGAGTAATCGTAAACATATGTGCCATCGTCATTGAACAGGTCGTAATAGGTCCGGCTGGCGAGATTCCATCCATGACCAAGCTCCCGTTTGTAGGTTAGATCGAGGTATTCTCGCTCGTCGACAGTGCGAGTTCCCGTGACATCAAAGACGGTTCCGAAGGAAGCCGTCGGGATGCCCTTATCACGCGAGCCATACACTCCCTGCAGGGTAAAGCCGCCCCAGGAGACATTGGCAAACAGTTGCTGAAACTCATCATCGTCCGCGTTCACGGCAATGCCGTTGTTCGTGGCGGGACTATTGAATGCGCCGAAGAACAGTTGATCCTGCCCGTGGGAATCATAGAGGGATCCGGAAAGAAGCAATTCCAAGCCGTTGCTATACTTATCGCCATAGCTAATGCGACCCTCGTAGGAGCCGTAGCTAGCCGCTTCGCCCGACACGTTCACCTTTGGCAGGTCCCGCCCTCGTTTGGTGACGATGTTAATAACGCCAAGAAAAGCGCTGGCAACATATTGTGAGGAGTTGGGTCCCCGGATGACTTCCACGCGTTGAATCAAGTCCACGTCAAGCGGAAACTCCGTCCCAATCAGCGCTCCGTCGTAGATGTTATCGTTGGTGCGGTGGCCGTCAATCGTCAATGCAATACTATTATTGTATTGCCCCGGCAGTCCAAAGCCCCGCACTCCAAGGTAGCTATAGTTTCGGTCGTAGGTGACGTAGAAGCCGGGAACGTTCCGCAAGATGTCCGCAAGCGTTCGGTAGCCGTACCTTTGGATTTCTTCAGAGGTGATGATTGTGACAAAGGCGGGCGCTTCGGTCACCTTCTGCTGAAAACCGGAGGCGCCATATACTGAATCCACGTCGATGGACATCAATTCCTCAAGACTCATGTCCTCCAGGGGTGTCGATGGCAGGATATTTTGGGCTAGGAGGTGCGTGGAGTTCAGGAGGGCCAGAAACGACGCTACGACTGAGACGAGCGACGCCTCAACGGCCGGCCAGGCGCGCGGGTGCGAGGAAGCCATGTCACGGCCCTTTGGACTGACCGCGGATTCAGCGACCGGCGTAAAGGGCATGATCGGCGGGCCAATTACCTGTTGATGGATGAAAACACATTCGGGACCTGCGTATTCGTCACGGCTGTAGAATTCAGATGACCGTCATGCGGGTGATAGCCCCTGCGCCAGCCGGTTCAGTTGGGTTGCTGGGCCAGATTAGGGCATCAGGAGTGGGCTCTATTGGCTCGATGAGCGATCCTGGGTGCTTGCGTGGCGATGTCCGTTTAAACCAGTTAGAACGTCGTTTGAATTCGATTCTATGTGTCATGTCCTTGAAACTGTTGACCACGGCGACTGTGTTTACACGCTTTTCCGCTATACATGGCTCGTGCGGGGCGCTACCTCAGGAGTTGCCATAAGATTGTTGCTTCGGTTGCTGAGTGCTCGGGCCCGGCTACCGTTTCAATCTAGACGGGTTGTTATTCTAGTGGGACTGTGGCGGGATTCTCTCAAAAGAAAAGTCGCTAGTACGGCCAGTTTGCCCTGCGATTTGCGTCTCGCCGTTCCGACTCGTGGTACGGGTATTTGACTTGCCGTCCCCGCCGTTCCCGAGGTGAGGTCTTCATGTCCGATATAGCACGATAAGAGGCACAAAATGAGTGAGTTAACAGTAATTTGACAAAGTGACGGAATGGCGGCGGATAAAGGCCCTGGTGATGGACTGCGTGAGATCGCCGATCGCCGGCGATCCGCAAGCTGGCGGTCGAGGCCGCAGACGACGGCCTGCTGGCGCGCGAACTGGCCGCGGGCATCCAGCGCGTGAAGAGCGCGAAGAGCATTGGGGTCTGGGCGGGAAACTGGCTTTCGCTCAATTGTCATTGCATTGAAGGGTCTGCGCGACGGCGCCATCATCGCCGTTTAGGCACGCAGGCTCAGACCACCGTCGAAGTCATTTTAGACTCAGCACGAACTTCTATTCGCTGGCCGACGGGAAGGGTGCGGTCGCCGCCGCAGGATGTAGTAGTCTTCGTCGAGATACCTTGCGCGGAAGCAATCCCGGCGGATTCTGCGCGGGCGATTGCGAAAAGACTTCGCGTTCAGCGCCGCGATGGACTGCGTTATAGCATGTGGAAGATATCGAACTGGGGATCGGTGGCGAGGCGCGCGATGAGCGGGCGGTTGTGCGTGGAGACGGCCAGATAGCGCACCAGGCCGCGTTCGCGCAGTTTGCGGCAGGCGTCCAGGATACGGGGCGGGGGCGCGCCATAGCTGGAGGCTAGGCCGAGGCGGCAGACTTCGATGCCGGTGCGGCCTAGGATGGCGCGGGTGAAGGACATAAGGTCGATTGTAGCCGGGGATGGCTAGGGGGAGGGTATGTCCCGGACGCAACGAAAGCCTATGTAATCGTCCCGGGCTGCTGTGTGGTTGAGGCCGCGGAACGAAATGCGCAGCGACTGCGGACTGGCGTTCCAGGAGCCCCCGCGAATCGCCTTAAATTCCCCCTTCCCCGGGCTTTTCGGACTTTTGGCGGTAGCCTCGGAGTAATTCGCCAGCCAATCGGCCGTCCACCCGAAGACGCTTCCGGCAAGGTCCCGAATGCCCTGCGTTGTGGCGCCCTCCGGATACATTCCAACGGGGGTTGGTTGCCCCGGCCCTCCCTCGGCGTAATTCGCCCGGAACTGGCCGCAAAGGCTATCCGCCGCAGGAAGGTGGATTTGCCCGCGCCGGGGTCCCCCACCAGCACTACGCGCGGATTTTCGAGCGCTTGCTGCAACGGGACCGGCTTGCGATCATCCTGCCCGTCCTTGCGTTCCGCGCCCGCAAGCACCGTGGTCAGCGGCGTGTAGAGCTGGTCGATATGGAACTGGTGCGCGGATTCGTTGCCTACACGCAGCCTGCGGATGGCGATGAAGCGCGTGTCTTCCCAGAGCGCCTGGAGATAGCGCGTAGGGTCGGCTGCATGGGTGCCGGAGGATTCGCGCTCCCAGTTGCGAATGGCGGTGACGATTTGGGTGGTCAGTTCATGCGGGCTGGTGAACCCGATTGAGAGGATGCGTTTTTCGTCGCGAATGGCCTTCCGAAAGGCGTCTTGTGCGTCCAGTTTCCACTCCGGCTCGCGGAGGTTACCAGCAACCGGAAAGTCCTCCGGCGTCAGGAACAACAGGCGAGGCAGCTTGGCTTCGACCGCCGCGTCGTACTCGCATTGGGTGAAGGATCGCTTGGTCCCCTCGGGCCCATCGCCGAAACGAAGACCGATAATTCCGATGAACAGGTCGCATTTGTTGGCCTCGGTTTGGCAGAAGGTATTGACATCGCAATTCTGCGCTCCGAAATTCTCCATGCGGATGCAATGCCAGCCATCCAATTTGTGCAGCACGGCATTTGCGGCTTCCCGGTAGGTGCGCAGATCGGCGCCGGTGGAACTGAGGAAGACTTGGCGAAGGGGCATGGCTGGCGCGCTCCTCGAATTATTCTACACGAGAAGATTGCCTGCCCTGCAGTACAAGCTTCGGGAGGTCAAGGGAGTAGGTGAAAGCAAGCAGCGGCAGGCTGGGAGCGTGCGCCACGGGCTTCGTGGAGACCAGTTTCGGTCAGGGCGCCAATTTCGACATCCATCAGGCGGTTGGGTTCGGTGGGGCTTGCCAGCCGCACCTTTAGATAGTTGCCGCTGAGCGCTTCCCCCGCATCGTGCAAGGTGACTACCGAAAGCGTGCGGCCCAGCATGCTGTGCCGGAAGTCCAGATTCTTACGCGCGGCCAGCTCACGCAAGATGCGGTTGCGGTCTTTGCGCACCGGCATGGGGACTTGGTCCGCTTCTGTGGCGGCGGGTGTGCCGGGACGCTCCGAGTAAGTGAACACGTGCAGGTAAGTGAAGGGCAGGCTCTCGATAAACTGGCGGCTCTCATCGAAATCGGCGGCGGTCTCGCCGGGGAAGCCGACCATCACGTCCGCGCCCACGGCGCAATCCGGCATCAAGGCGCGCGCCTTCGCGATGCGGTCCGCGTAATGCCGTGGGCGGTACTTGCGATGCATGCGGCGCAGCGTGCGGTCGCAGCCGGACTGCAACGGCGCGTGTACGTGGCGGGCGATGCGGGGCGAGGCAGCCATGAGGCCCAGCAGATCGTCGGAGAAATCCATCGGCTCGACGGAACTGAAGCGCAGGCGTTCGATACCGGTCTCATCGAGGAGGCGGCGGATGAGGTCTGGCAAGCGCATGCGGCTGCCCGGTTCGCGCCCCCAGCGGCCCAGATTGATGCCGCTGAGGACCACCTCGCGGTAACGGCGGCTGAGGTTTTGCACCTGATTGACGACCTGGTCCGCCGGCGCGCTGCGGCTGCGTCCCCTGACGAACGGAATGATGCAGAACGAGCAGCGGTTGTTGCAGCCATCCTGGATCTTCAGGTTGGGGCGGGTGCGGTCGCCGGCGGCATCCTGCACCGGGGCGGAGAGGAAATCGTGCTGGGCGAAGATATCGCCGACCAAGATGTTTCCGTGATAGGGCGCGGCGGCGACCAGTTCGGCGATTTGCGTTTTGTGGGAATTTCCAACCACCCATTCGACGCCCGGCATGGCGGCCAGCTCATCGGGCGCGCGCTGCGCGTAGCAGCCGGTGACCAGCATGCGCGCCGCGGGATTCTCGCGGTGTACGCGGCGAATGGTCTGGCGCACGTCTTCGTCGGCGGCTTGGGTGACGGTGCAGGTGTTCAAGACCACTAGGTCGGCGTGGCTGCGCTGCGTCGCGGCTTGCAGGCCCTTGGCGGAAAGCAACGTATCGAGCGCGGCGCCATCGGCCTGGGTCGCACGGCAGCCGAAGTTTTGGACGAAGAAGTTGCGCACGTTATCTATTATAAGGTGGGTCGAAGGCCGATATGGAGTGAGTGGAAAGCGGAACTAACGGGTGGGGATGTTCGTATCCTTTTTAGGCATTTAGGCGCAGGTATGGCAACCTCGCCAGGGATATCAAGTGCCCCGATTACATAATTTGGATGCCGGTGAATCCCGTGAGACACTGGCGCGGCTGCATAATTTCTCGCCGAACGACGAGCGCGCCATACAGATTATCGTCTTCCACGAATTTCTACGCATCGTGGATACCATGTATGGCGCTGCAGATCCTGCTGGGATTTGTGGAACGCCGACGCTGGCCATCGGCGCCGTGGGGTTGGCCAACATCATGCTGGTTTCGGTGACGGAGCGCAGGCGTGAGATCGGCATGTTGAAATCCATCGGCGCGACCAGCCGTTCGATTCTGTTCCAGTTTCTGCTGGAAGCGATGGCGATCGTCACCCTGGGCGGCGTACTCGAGGTGGCGTGCGGGTACGGTGTGACGGCGACGCTTGCAGACGCTGCCGCTGCTGGGGCAGTTGCTCAAAGACACCAGCGGGACGGGCGACATTCACTTGCGGATCTCGCAATTCGCGGTTATGACTTCGCAGCCCCCGCATTCAGGGGAAATAGATAGCGCGAAACGGCGGGGAAAGTCTCTCGTCTATGCGCTCGGGATCATGCCCAGCAGCGCGTTGATCACAATGGCAGCCATGCCTACCGGGATCATCACTTTCCACCCGATGTTCATGAGTTGGTCGTAGCGGAAACGCGGGAAGGTGCCGCGAAACCAGATCATCAGGTAGACGATCGCGGAGACTTTGAAAAGGAACCAAAAGACGCCAATGGCGGCGGCGTTGAAGGCGGGGAGCATGTAGATGGCGCCGATCAGCACCAGCAGCAGCGCCGCTCCGACCAGCACTTTCCGCTGTACCGGATCTTTCAGCTTACGCACCAATGTCAGACTGCTTAGGCCGGAGCCCGCGAACACCGCCAGCGGCACAATATAGTTGAGCGCCACAAGCCATTTGACGCTGGGAAACGGCCGTAGCCAGCCGCCCCAAAACAGTGTCACCGCCACGGAAGAAATCACGAAAATATTCGCATACTCCGCCAGAAAGTAGAGCGCCCAACGGAAGCCGCTGTACTCCGTGTGGAAACCGGCCACTAACTCGGACTCCGCTTCAGGCAGGTCGAACGGCGCGCGGTTAGTCTCCGCGGTGGCGGCGATGATGTACACCACGAACGGGACGATCATGAAACCGTAATTAGAAAAGACGAACCAGATACCGCGCGTCTGCTGCGCTTGAATGATCCCCTGCATGCTCAAGGTGCCGGCCACCATGACGCCGGAAAGCAGCGCGAACGACAGAGCCACTTCGTAACTTACAAGCTGGGCAGCGCTACGCAATGCGCCGAGCAGCGGATAGTGGCTGTTGGAAGCCCATCCGCCGAGAATGATTCCCAGAATTCCGACAGCCGACATAGCCGAAATCACCAGCAGGCCCACATTCACGTCCGCCACATATAGGTACTTGCTAAATGGAATCACAGCGAACGCAGTCAGTCCCGTAAAGGTCGAGATTACGGGAGCCAGCCAGAAGATAGACTGGTCCGCATCCGTGGGAATGATATCTTCCTTGATCAGCAGTTTCAGGGCATCCGCGATAGGCTGCAACAGGCCGTGCGGGCCAACGCGCATGGGCCCCAGCCGCACCTGAAAATCCGCCAGGACTTTACGCTCGATCAGCACAATGTAGCCGGCCACCAGCGGGAAAAGCGCAATGACCACCAGCGTTACGACGATCGGTGTGAATAAAGGATGGTGGATGATCGCGTCCATATATTCCTAATGCAGCAATGAAGTGCCGGCCAGCCGCAGGAACGGCTCCGGATAAATGCCGATGCCCAGCGTAAGAATAACGCTCACGGCCAGCGCCACGCGCAGGCCGAAGCTGGTGGAAAGCGGCGCCTGCTCGGTGAGATCCCGAACGAACATGCTGCGCACGATGCGGAAGTAATAGTAAATCGCCACGGCGACATAGAGTGTCGCAATCACCGCCAGCGTGTAATGGCGGGTCTCTATCAGCGACAGGAAGATGTAATACTTGCCCAGGAAGCCGGCCGTCGGCGGAATGCCCGCCAGGGACAGCAGGAAGATCAGCATCAACAGCGCGTAGCCGGGGCTCTTGCGCATCAGACCCGCGATATCGTCCAGATCTTCGCCGATAATACCTTTGCGGCGCAAGGCCACCAGCACCAGGAACGCCCCGAGGTTCATGAACGTGTAGACCATCACATACACGGCGATACCTTTGATGCCAGTCTCGTTCCCGGCAACCAAGCCGAGCAGCATGTAACCGGCATGCGAAATGGAGCTGTATGCCAGCAGCCGCTTAATGTTGCTTTGGTTGATGGCGGCCAGGTTGCCGATTGTCATGGTGGCGACGGCGATAAACGCCAGGATCGGCTCCCAGGCATCTCTGGCGGATGCGAAGGGGCCCAGGAAGATCCGCAGCAGGAACGCGATAGAGGCGGCTTTGGACGCCACCGAAAGATAGGCTGTGACGGTGGTCGGCGCGCCCTCGTAGGCGTCCGGAGCCCACATGTGAAACGGCGCCGCCGAGATTTTGAAGAGCAGGCCGACGGATGTGGTGGCCAAGGCCAGTAAGACCAGCGGATCGAAAGGCCCGCGCGCCGCGATAGCCGCGGCGACATCCGCCAGCTTGGTCGATCCGGAGATGCCGTACATTACAGAGAAGCCATAAGCGAGGAAGCCGCTTGAAAAGGCGCCCAACAGCAGATACTTCATAGCCGCTTCGTTGGAGCGCTTGCTGGTGCGCAGGAAGCCCACCATGACATAGAATGAGAGCGCCATTAATTCCAGGCCGATGAAGAGAGTGACTAAGTCCGTGCCAGCGGCCAGAAAAAACATGCCGCACTGGGCGAACATCATGAGCGAGTAATACTCGGCGTGGTGTTCCCCTTCGATTTCGAGGTACTTATAAGATACAATCGCCACGATCACGGTCGCGGCGATGAAAATCCAATTGAAGAAGATGGAGAAGCCATCCATGATGAGCGAGCCGTGGAAAGCTTGCAGCGGGCCGTTCGCCGCCAGATTCGCCTGCTGGTTCCACAAGCCGAACCCGGCAAAGCCTTCGCCCAAAATCAGGAAGAACAGCAGATACTTGCGCTGCCGCGGATCGGGAAATACGACAAAGTCGAACAGCAGGATGGCGCACCCAAACAAAGCCAGCATCACCGCTGGAACTAAGACGAAATGATCGGTGCTGGTGTAGAACTGGTTCATTGGCCACCTGCCTGGGGGCCGCTCCCTAACGGTCGCGGCTCGGTAAGTCGCGGCTCGGTAAGTCGCGGCTCGGTAAGTCGCGGCTCGGTAAGTCGCGGCTCGGTAAACCGCCTGTGGGCCATAGCGCCCTGATAGTATCCCGGCCGAACGCGCTCGACGATTTGCTGAACGGGTTTCTCCAGGATGTCGAAGTACGGCTTGGGATAAACGCCGATCCAGATGGCCCACGCGATCAGCGGCAGAAACACAACGATCTCGCGCAGGCTGAGGTCGGGCAGATGCAGATTCTTTCCGTTCGCGATCTGGCCCAGCATGGTGCGCTGGTACAGCCACAGCAAATAGGCGGCGCCAAAGACTACGCCGGTCACCGCAAAGGCCGCCCACACGCGATTGGCCTCAAACGCGCCCTGTAGAATCGTAAACTCGCCCACAAAACCGTTCAACAGCGGCAGCCCGGCGGAACTCAGCATGGCGATCGCGAAGATCACGGCATACTTCGGCATCACATGCGCCAAACCGCCGTACTCCGCGATCTCGCGCGTATGCCGCCGCTCGTAGACTACCCCGATGATCAGGAAGAGCATGCCGGTGGAGATACCGTGATTGATCTGTTGCAGCACGCTGCCGGCCAGGCCGTTGGGATTCATGGCAAAGATGCCTAACGTACAAAATCCTAAGTGACTCACCGACGAGTAAGCAACCAGCTTCTTCCAATCCTTCTGCATCAGGCTGACTAGCGCACCGTAGACAATGCCGATGATGGAGAGCACCGCCAGGACCTGCACGATGGTATGGTCCATCGAAGCCTTCGGCAGCAGCGGCAGCGAGAAGCGGATGAAACCATAAGTCCCCATCTTCAGCAGTACGCTGGCCAGGATGACCGATCCTGCCGTGGGCGCCTCTACGTGCGCGTCGGGCAGCCAGGTGTGGAATGGGAACATCGGCACCTTGATGGCGAAGCCCAGGAAGAAGGCCCAGAAGACCCACTCCTGCAAACCGAGCGGGAGGGTCAGCTTCATCAATTCGGAAATCTCGAAGGTGTACTTGCCAAACTGGCCGGCATATTGGAAGTACAGCGTGAGGATGCCCAGTAACATCAGCACGGAGCCGGCCAGCGTATAGAGGAAAAATTTGATGGCCGCGTACAGTTTGCGCGGTCCGCCCCACACGCCGATGATGAAGTACATGGGCACCAGGACCAGTTCCCAGAACACGTAGAACAGGAAGAAATCCATCGACATGAATACGCCCAGCATGCCCACTTGCAGCAAGAGGAACATGCAGTAATATTCTTTGAGGCGATCCTGTATAGCGTTCCAAGAGGAGAGGATGGCGATGAAGCCGATCACCGTGGTCAGCATGATCAGCAGCAGGCTGATGCCATCGATGCCGATCAGATACTGCGCACCCAGGCTGGGGATCCAATTGGCGCGCTCGATGAATTGAGGGCCGGACACGCCTTTATCGAAGCGCGAAACCAGCGGCAGCGAGATCAGGAACCCGGCGAAGCTGGCCATATTCGCCCAAATCTTGATGAGTTCCTTCTGGCGCGACGGAATAAATAGCAGGACCAACAGGCCCGCCAACGGCGTGAACAGCACCAGACTGAGTAAGTGGTCGTTCATCATTTGCCCGCCAGGTAGTACCCGAAGAAAATCAGTACTCCTACTACGACAAAGAGCGCGTAAGCCTGCACGCGGCCGGTTTGCAGGATACATACGGGGTAGGAGAGCAGTTTCACGCTGAAGGACCCAAGGCGCACCGCGCCATCCACGATCCAGGTATCCCACCACATGGAGACCCGCGACGAAAAACGCGTCAGCCATCCCGCGCCATTCACCGCGCCATCCACCACATTGCGATCGAATGCGCCCAATACCCGGCCACCGCCTTTGCCCAGGCCGTTGACGAACAAGAAGTCGTAGATCTCATCCACGTAATATTTGTTGTAGAGCAACCCGTGCAATGGCCTCAGGGATTTCTCAAGCGTATCCGGAACGTGCGGCTTGTGGTGATAGAAGTACCGCGCCACGACGATCCCGATGATGGCGACCGCCACCGAAATTCCCATCAGAATCCATTCGGTGGATGCATCGTGCGCGCCTCCTCTCGCCGCTTCCGTAGCCGCCGAGGCGAAGGCCGGTTCCAGCCAGCGTTCGAAGCCATGGAAGCCCTCCAACAGGCTCCACGCGTGCGGAACACCTAGCCAGCCTGCGAATACGCCGCCCACGGCGAGCAGCATAAGAGGAATCGTCATGGCAGGGGGCGACTCGTGGATGTGCGCGGCGACTTCCGGCGCAACGCGCGACTTGCCATAGAAAGTCATATTCATCAGGCGCCACATGTAGAAGGCCGTCAGTCCGGCAGTCACCAGGCCGACGATCCACAGCATCTTCGATCCCGCGGGAGAGCTATAAGTCTGCCAAAGAATTTCGTCCTTCGAGAAGAAGCCGGCGAAGCCGGGGATGCCGGCGATAGCCACCGAGCCGACCCACATGGTCCAGTGTGTGATCGGAATCTTATCCTTCAGGCCGCCCATATGCCGCATATCCTGCTCGCCGCCCAAAGCGTGAATCACCGACCCGGAACCCAAGAAGAGCAGGGCTTTGAAAAATGCGTGCGTGAAAAGATGGAAGACAGCCACCCAATACGCGCCCACGCCCAGCGCCAGAAACATATAGCCTAGTTGGCTCACGGTTGAATACGCCAGCACGCGCTTGATATCGTTCTGCACCAACCCGATGGTGGCCGCGAAGATCGCTGTAAACGCGCCTATCCCGGCGACGATGTTCAGCGTCTGCGGGGTCAGTTGGAACAGCGCCGCCGACCGCGCCACCATATAGACACCCGCGGTTACCATGGTCGCCGCGTGGATCAAAGCGGAGACCGGCGTAGGACCCTCCATGGCATCCGGTAGCCAGACATACAGCGGAAATTGCGCGGACTTGCCGGTGGCGCCGACGAAGAAGAGCAGGGCGATAGCGCTCAGCACACCGAAACCCGCCGTCTCCGCGTGGAAATGCCCGCTACGCAACGCCGCGTTCACGTCCAGGAAACGGACGGTCCCCAGCAGGCTGAACATCAGCAGCATGCCCATGATGAAGCCGGCGTCACCCACCCGGTTTACGATGAACGCCTTCTTGCCCGCATCGCCCGCCGACTTCTTCTGGAAATAGAAGCCGATCAGCAGGTAGCTGCACAACCCCACGCCTTCCCATCCCACGAAGAGCAGCGTGTAATTGTTGGCCAGCACCAGCATCAGCATGAAGAAGATGAACAGGTTGAGGTAGCCGAAGAACCGGTAGTAGCCATTGTCATGGGCCATGTAGCCGGTGGAATACACGTGGATCAAGAAACCGATGCCGGTGACTACCAGGATCATGACCGCACTGAGCGGGTCGAGCAGAAAGCCCCAATCGGCGCTGAAAGTCGCCAGGCGGCCGTCCATCATGTGGAACGGCAGCCCCGCCAGCCAGTGGAACTTCACGATCTCGAAGACCCTCCCCGGCTTCTCCGTCAACCGCCAGACTGCGCCTACCGAAAGCAGGAACGAGATCAGCACCATGCCGGGACATATCAGGCTGACCAGTACTTTCAGCGGCGAATGGCGATGACGATCGTGGTCGTGAGAGTGACTGTGGCCGTGATCGTGATGATGATCGTGTTCGTCGTGGATGTGCTCTACTCCCGGCGCCACAGCGACGTCCGACGCAGGCTGCGGATCGAGCAACTTCCCGAACAGCAGCATGAGCAAAGCGCCGAACAGCGGGAATAGCGGGATGAGCCAAATCAGGTCGAGGAAATTCACGCCGCAACTCCGCGGGGCCTGGAGGCCCCGCGCAGGCCTGGAGGCCCGCCCCACAAGGCAGACAGTGAAAACTGGTCCAACGTTACCATTTCAGTAAGTCCACCTCGTCCGCCAGTACCGTCTCTTTATTGCGGAACAGCGCGATCAGGATGCCCAGCCCCACGGCCGCTTCCGCCACCGCATCGGTAATCACGAAGATGGCGAACACCTGCCCGTTCAGGTTATGCAGCGCCTGCGAGAATGCCACCAGATTGATATTGACGGCGTTGAGGATCAGCTCGATGGACATCAGAATGATCACGATGTTCCGCCGGGTCAGCACGCCCACCGTCCCGATCAGCAGGAGAGCGGCGCTCAAGGCGATGTAATGCGCTGTAGTTATCGGGTACATTCTCAGATCCGTTTCTTGGCCATCACTACCGACCCCACCACCGCTACCAGCAGCAGGATGGACGCGATTTCGAACGGCAGCAGATAATCCTTGAACAATACGTCGGCCAGTTGCTCGGTATTCCCCAGAGCCGAGGCCGCGGGCAAAATGCCGGGCTGTGCGATCTTGAATGCGGCGCCGCCTTTGGAAAGGAACCAGAACACCTGCACGCCCACGACGACCACGCAGACCAGCGCGACGATCCATTGTCCGTTGAACTGTTTTTCCTTGGCCGCCTGATCCAGATTCACCAGCATGATCACGAACAGGAATAGCACCATGATGCCGCCGATATACAGGACGATCTGTACGGCGAACAGGAATTCCGCCTGCTGCAACAAGTACAAGCCGGCCACGCCCATCAGGGAAACGATCAGGAACAAGGCGCTGTGCACGGCGTTTCGGCGGGTGATGGTCAGCACTCCTCCGCCCAATACCAAGGCGGCGAATACATAGAAGAAGATGGCCTGAGTCAGCTCTGGGTTCAGCATTTGTATTGAGTCGGCTTGGGCCCTTCTTCCAGCATCTGGCGATCCCAGATGGCGCCTTCGCGCGTGTAGCTGGCCATCTCGAAATCCTGTGTCAATTCAAGCGCGTCCACCGGGCAAGCGTCTTCGCAGAGCCCGCAGAACATGCAGCGGGATGTGTCGTAGGTGAAGGTGGTCAGGTCTTTGCGCTTGGTCACCTCGTTGCGCTGGCTGGTGACCACGATCAGGTTTTCCGGGCAGGCCAGCGCGCACAGATTACAGGAGATGCACAGCGTCTCGCCGTTGTCCGGGTTGATGTTGAGCCGCGGCGCGCCGCGATACCGTTCGCCGACTTTGGGACGCTCGGCCGGATACTGCTCCGTGTAGATTCGCTTGGGGTCCTGGTTGCGGAAAGTCACCCAGAGTCCCTGGAAGAGGTCCACCAGAAATACGTTCTTGAAAAGCTTCGAAATCA
>Ga0209333_1000817_pt1 | contig 16245 bp, 10 predicted proteins | sample BlaSpr_A8_OM2_O3_FD_187982 | JGI IMG/M metagenome (GOLD analysis project Ga0209333, IMG submission 187982) | Forest soil microbial communities from Thunder Bay, Ontario, Canada - Black Spruce, Ontario site 2_A8_OM2_O3 (SPAdes) (version 2) | ecosystem: Environmental > Terrestrial > Soil > Boreal... | reverse complement strand
CGCGAGCGTATGCTGGCCGACCTGCGTGCGTTGGTGGAAGACCCCGCATGGATGCCAGACGGCGAGATCCGTGCGGAGCAGAAATTCCAGTACAAGCTGGGCGCGGACGTGGAAATCAGCGGGCGCATCGACCGCATCGACATTGCCCCGGACGGCGGGGCGTACGTGATCGACTACAAATACAGCGGCGCGCAGAACACCAAGAACCTGGCGACGAATGAGGATCTACTGCAGCCGCAACTCTACATGTTGGCGCTCGATCGCTGTTTCGGATTGCGTCCCGAAGGCATGTCGTATTGGGGTCTCAAGGGTGGCGTTAAACGAACGCCCCAGGTACTATTCGACCCAGCCCCGACGATCGAGACGACGCTTCGCATAGTGGACGAGGTGCGCACGGGCCGCATCGAGCCGCACCCGGCCGATCCGGATAAATGCAGGTTTTGCGAATTGCGCGACGTTTGCCGGTATACCGTCGCCGCGCCCGCGCTCGCTGAGGGAGCGTCGCAGTGGGATTGACGGACCGGCAGTTGGAAGCAGTCGCGGTCGAGGATACTTCACGGGACACTTGCGTGGTGGCGGGACCGGGCTCCGGCAAGACCACCGTGCTGGTCGAGCACTTCGAGCGTCTGGTCGAGAGCGGCGTGGACCCGCTGCGCATTCTGGCAATCACTTTCACCGACAAGGCCGCGGCCAATATGCGCGACCGGCTGGCGCGCGTGTTTCGCGACCGCGCGGAGATTCGCGGGAAGCTGGAGCGAGCTTACGTTTCGACGGTGCATGGCTTCTGCGCGCGCCTGCTGAAGGAGAACGCCGTTTTCGCGGGTCTCGATCCCGAATTTTATGTGATGGACGAGCGCGAATCCGCGCGTGAACAACGCCATGCCATCGACGAAGTGCTGGACGGCATGTTCGCGGAGCAGCCCGATCGCATGCGCGCGTTGATGCGCGGCCTTGCCGCCCACGATGTGGGAGATGAAGTGCTGGACGCGTATGACGCGATCCGCGCGGCGGGAGTCAAGATCGGCGACCTGCCGGGTTTCGCCGCGCCACCCTCGGTGGACATCGCGCCTGCGCTGGACGAGGTGCGAAACATGCGTCCGCCAAGTTGGAATTTCGATCAAGAGGCGCACCTGCAGGAAGCGCAGGATTGGGTGAATCGAATCGCCGCGGCCGTGCCGCTAGGACCGGAGCCAGGCTTGCGGGCGATGCGGTCGTTCACCTGCGAGTTACGGAAATTGAAGCACGGCCACCGCGCACGCGAACTGTTCAAGCTGCTCAAGGACGACCTGCTTCCCGAACTGGAGTACGCGCTCGTCACCGAATACTATGCCGCCGAGCGCGCCACCGTTTTCGAGCTGTTCGCGCGCTTCGACAGCGCGTACCGCCAGCGCAAGCGGCTATCCGGCGGGCTCGATTACGACGACCTGGAGGAATACGCCGTGCGGCTGTTGGAGGATCATCCGGAAGTCCAGCGGCCATTGCAAAACCAATTCGACAAGGTGCTGATGGACGAGTTCCAGGATACCAATGGACGGCAGGCCCGGCTGCTGGAATTGCTCCGTGCGCCGGGCCGCTTCTATGCCGTGGGAGATATTAACCAGTCGATCTACGGTTTCCGGCACGCCGAGCCGCAGGTGTTCCGCGACTATCGCGACGAGGTGGCGGGCGGCGGCGGGCGGCTGGTCGAAATGGTCGAGAATTTCCGCAGCCGTTCTGAAATTCTGCGCGCGGTGGAGAGGGTGGTTGCCGGCGCGGAAGGCGTCGAGGCGCGGCCGCTTGTGCCGGGCTTACCGTTTCCGGACAAGCCAGAGCCGTCGGTGGAGGTGCTGGCGGCAGCCACGCTGGAATTGGAAGCGGATTGCGTGGCCGCTCGAATCGCCGAGCTCGAAGGCAAATTGCAATTGCGCGATGCGGCGGCCCAATTCCGGGACTTCGCCGTGTTGGTGCGCAACTCCGAAGTCGTCCCGGAGTTTACGCGCGCCTTCGACCTTTTGGGTATTCCCTATTTGGTAAATCGCGGGAAGGGATTCTACGAGGCGCGCGAGGTAGTGGACCTGATGCATCTGCTGCGCGTGTTGGCGAATCCACGGGATGAAATCAGCATGGCGGCGGTGCTGCGGTCGCCATTCGTCCAGGCGTCGGACGAAGCTCTCCTAAGTCTGTCCGCACTGCGGAAGGGTGTCGAGACGAGTCTTAACGCGGACGACGCGGAGAAACTTGCGCGATTTCGCGAGCGGTTGGCGCGGTGGCGTGCAACGCGCGACTACACGCCAATCGACCAATTGCTGCTGCGCGCTATGGACGAGTGCGGCTATCCGTGTCCCACGGGGCTGCGCGGCGCGGCGAATATCGAAAAGTTTCTGGCCCAGGCGCGGGCGGCAAGCGCGCGGCAAACGCTCGCGGAATTCGTGGAAGAAATCCGGATTCTGCGGGAATCGAAACCGCGCGAGCCGGATGCGCCGCCGGAAGATTCGGCCAACGCCATGAAGATCATGACCGTGCATGCGGCCAAAGGGCTGGAGTTTCCGGTCGTGTTTCTGGCGGCGATGCACAAGGGTATCGATGCGAATCCTGGGACGGTCTCCTTCCTGCCCCGTATCGGTCTGGGCATGCAGTGGCGCCATCCCCTTGGCGGCCGAAACAAGAGCGATTCGTTCCGCCATGCCATTAACGAGGAGCTTAAGCAGCGCGAAAAGGAAGAGAGCAACCGGCTGCTGTACGTGGCCATGACCCGCGCCGAAGAGCACCTGGTGCTGTCGTTTTCGACGAATGGAAAGAAACCGCAGAACTGGGCAGCCGTGGTGGCTGAACGCTTGCCGGTGCGAACTGTAAGCGAATCCGCGCAACGGCCGGCGCCGCGCAAACGCAACCAGGATGCCGTCCCCGCGCAGTTCCTGGAGCGGCCGGTTCCGACTGAGCAGTACGACTCGCAAGCCAACGCGACATCCATCGCCATGTTTGCGGATTGCCCGCGCCGTTACTATCTTTCGCGCTACCTGGGATTCGAAGCCACGAAGCGCGACGCCGGAGCCGTGGAGGCCAGCTCCGATCTGAGCGCCAGCGAATTCGGCAAACAGGTGCACGCGCTGTTGGCTGGGGCGGCTACTCTTCAACAGGGGTCGCCGCCCGATCCCGAAGCGGCCAAACTGGCGGATCTTTTTCGCAAAAGCCCTCTCGGCCGGCGCGCGGCCGCCGCGGCTACCATCGAACGCGAATTCGATTTTCTGATGGAAGTGGAGAATCTGATCCTGCGCGGCCAGATCGACCTGTGGTTTGAGGAACACGGCAAAACCGTGCTGGTGGATTACAAGACCGATCGCGTCAACGCCGCGGATGCGCCGGCCCGCGCGGAGCAATACGCACTGCAGTTGAGATTGTACGCGCTGGCGCTGGAGAGGCTGAATGGCCGCGCGCCGGATGAGGCGTACGTATATTTCCTGCGGCCTAACGCCGCCATCCTTGTGGATCTGCGGCCTTCGCTATTCGACTCGCCCGAAGCCGCCGTGCGCGAATTCCGGGAGGCGCAGGAACGTCTGGATTTTCCTCTACACGAGGGTGAGCACTGCCGCGCTTGCCCGCATTTCAGCCGGCTGTGCCCGGCGCGGCTTGCGTTTGCCGCTCCCGCCTCTCCCACCCAGGCTTGAACAGCGGCAGGTAATTCTCCTGTTGGTAGGGATGTTTCAGGATCTCTTCGATGTTCAAATCGATGCCCAGCCCCGGCCGGCCGGACACGTCGATGTACCCGTTGACCTGGTGCGCCGGATGCGTCACGATGTCCCGCTCCCAAGGCTCGTTGAACTCGTCGAACAATTCATGGATAAAGAAATTGGGAATGGAGGCGTTAAGCTGCACGCACGCCGCCGAGCAAACCGGCCCCTGCGCGCTGTGCGGCGCGATGACGCCGAAATGCGCGTCCACCATGTCCGCGATCTTGCGCGCGGCGAACAGCCCGCCCAGGTTCAGCGGCTCCGGCTGCAGGATATTCACAACCTCGTGCTTAAGCAGTTCCGCGAATTGCTGCTTGGTCGACAGGCTCTCGCCGGTGGCAATGGGCACCGGACTGCGGCGCGCCACTTCCACCATGGCCGGAATATTGGTGTGCGCCACAGGCTCCTCGAACCACGTGGGCCGGAACTGATGGATGGCTTCGGCAAACTCCACGGCGGTCGCCACGTTGAATCGGCAGTGCGCTTCGATCAGCAGGTCCACCGGCGGCCCCACGGCATCGCGCACCGCGCGGACGATATCTACCGCCAGGTCGAAATCGTAGCGCGAAAGGTAGCGCCAGCTTGAACCGAACGGATCGAACTTGAGCGCCGTGTAGCCGCGCGCCGCCACCAGCTTGGCTTTGGCGGCAAAGCTCTCCGGAGTGCGCGGGCCGCGATACCAGCCGTTGGCGTACGCGCGCAGCTTCTCATGGCACTGCCCGCCCCAGAGGTTGTAAATGGGCTGATTGCAGGCCTTGCCGATGATGTCCCACAAGGCGATCTCGATGGCCGCCACCGCGCACATGTGGATCTGCGCGCCTTCCGTGTATACGTCGCGAATCAGCCGCTGCGAAATGTTCTCCACCTGGAACGGGTCCATCCCCATCACCAGCGGCTTCAGCTCGTGGATGGCGGTTTCCACGGTCTTACCGAAATTGTTCACCGTGCCTTCGCCTACACCGTATAGACCTTCGTTCGTGGATACCTTGGCGAACACCCAGTTCTTCCAGGGATTGCCTGCGATGTAGGTGTCGATGGCGGTGATTCTCATGACAGGGATTGTACTATAATGCAGATCCTGCAGAGATTCATTCACAGAGCCTCCAGTCCGAATGATGAAACACATTCGGATTATAGGCCAAGAAAAAAAACACACCCTGGCCTGTCCTTCTTCTGGCGTGCGCCACGTTAGAATGCCTACAGGCCACTATGCTCGGCATCGACGCGCGCGCCGCGCGCTACACCTGGACCGCTACACTCGTATTGCTCCTCCTATGGCTGGTCTACCTGATGCGCACCACCCTGTTTGTGTTCATCGTGGCTCTGTTGTTCGGATATCTCCTCTCGCCCCTGGTTGACGTGATCGACCGCTTCCTGCCCGGCAAACGCACCCGCACTCCCGCGCTGGCCATCGCCTATCTGATCTTCATCGCCGCGCTCTTCGTGGGCATCACCCAGATCGGGTCTCGCGCCGTTGAAGAGGCCAGCTCACTGGTCAAGTCCATGCCCGCGAAGCTCGCCGGGTTTGAGCAGCCCAACTCTGCCCTACCCGCCAGCGTGAACGCCTACAAGGCGCAAATCGTCCAGAAGGTCGAAGAGCAGCTCAATAAAAACTCCGGCGATATCATCTCTTCGCTGCCGCGCGCCGGGGCCAAGATACTCAGCGTCGCCAGCAACCTGGTGTATTTTGTCATCGTCCCCATTCTCGGCTTCTTCTTCTTGAAGGATGGCCGCGACATGCGCGACCGTTTCTTGGAAATGATCGACGATCCGCGCCGGCGCGCCATCCTGGACGACCTGCTTGTCGATGTGGATCTCTTATTGGCTCACTATATGCGGGCCGTCCTGACACTTTCCCTGGCCACCTTCACTGCGTACTCGATCTTCTTCACCATTCTTCAGGTACCCTACAGTATCCTTCTCGCGGCGCTGGCGGCAACCCTCGAATTCATCCCCATAATCGGCCCCGTCTCGGCCGGCGTCGTCATCGTGATCGTTGCGGCGGTGAGCGGGGGACCGGTTCTGGGCGCGCTAATCTTCCTGGGCGTCTATCGCATTTTCCAGGATTACGTCTTGTCTCCGCTATTGATGCGCGCCGGCACCCAGGTGCATCCGCTGCTGGTGCTCTTCGGAGTGTTTGCGGGCAGCGAGTTGGCCGGCGTTCCAGGCGCGTTCCTATCCGTGCCGGCGTTGGCCCTCATCCGCATCGTTTACCGGCGTATCCGCCAGCAGCGTCTGGCGGCGGGGCTGCTCCAGGCTGCGCCCGCCGACCGCGCATGAAATTCCTGGCCGGATTCGCCCTGCTCGCCTGCCAGGCATACGCGCACGTCATCAGCATGAGTTCCGGCGATCTGACCATCCGCGGTGCCCTGGCGCATTACGAGATCCGGCTGCCTCTCTACGAAATGCCGCACGTGGCGCATCCCGCGGAGTCGCTTTTCGCGCATATCGCCTTCTCGAGCGGCGGGCGGCAGGCGCAACTGCTCGACAAATCCTGCCGCGAGGATGCCGCGCACGCCTCCTATGTGTGCACGGCCGATTACCAATTCGCCGCTCCGGTGGAGACGTTGAACGTCGAATGCACGTTCCACGCCGTCACCGTGCCGAACCACGTTCACCTGCTGCGCGTCGAGAACGGCGCTAAACACGATCAGGCGTTGTTCGATATTTCGTTTCCTCGCGCCACGCTGCGCTTCCGTCCGCCCACCGCACTGGAAACCGCGGTCGCGCAGACGGGCGGCGGCGCGCTGCGCGCCTTGGGCGGCGCGGCGCAGATCCTGTTTCTGGCCAGTCTGGTGCTGTCCGCGCGCAGCCGCCGCGAGTTGAGCCTGCTGACCGCCATGTTCTTGGCCGGCCAGACGGTCGCCGCGCTGGTGGTTCCGCGCACGCCATGGCAGCCGCCTCCGCGATTCGTGGAAGCCGCCGCCGGCCTGACCATCGCCTACCTGGCGGTGGAGATCCTGGTTTTGCCGAAGGCCGGTATGCGCTGGTTGATCGTGGCGGTCCTCGGCGCATTTCATGGCCTGTACTTCGAACTGTTTCTGCGCACCACCGGATACAGCGCCGTTTACGTGCTAAGCGGCGCTGTGTTCGCGGAGATCGCGGCGGTCGCCATTCTGGCGCTGTTATTCACCTGCCTGGAAAGGCTACCCGCGGCGTTAAGGCTTGTGCCTGTCTGCGCATCGGCGTTACTGGTAACCGGCATAACCTGGTTCTTCCTGCGCCTGCGGAGTTAGGGGAAGGATCTCGCAGTACGTAAACTGCGCACGTCCGCCATGCCGCCATCCAGCGCCGGCAGCCGGTGAAACCGCTTAGAATGCTTCACGTTATCGGATTCGAATCCCACCCTGGGTTGCGTTGTGCTAATATCGGGGCAGGCACACCATGATTGAAGATTTGCTCCAACCCAGGCATTTGCTCATAATCCTGGCCATCGCCCTGCTGTTCTTCGGCCCGCAAAAGCTGCCGGAGCTCGGAAAGGGTCTGGCCCAAGGCATTCGCGGCTTTAAGGACTCGTTGAAGAGCGTGAATGAGGACCCCGCGCCGCACGATTCCTCGCAGCCACCCAAAGCCTAAGCTTCGCCCGGCACATGACGCTCACCAGACGAGAAGCCCTCGGCTTGCTTGGGGGTACGCTTGCCGCGCCCTCTCGCACTAAAGCCGACACCCCTTTTGATGCAACCCGCGAATCTTTGAAATCGTACCAAGTCCCCGAATGGTTCCGCGATGCCAAGTTCGGCATCTGGGCGCATTGGGGTCCGCAATCGGCTCCCGAAGCCGGCGATTGGTACGCGCGCAACATGTACATGCAGGGCAGCCCACAATACAAATATCACATCGCCACCTACGGGCACCCCAGCAAGTTCGGCTTCAAGGACGTTATCCCCACCTGGAAAGGCGACCGGTTCGACCCGGACCATCTGGTGGGTCTCTACAAGCAGGCCGGCGCGAAGTACTTCGTCAGTATGGGCGTGCATCACGATAATTTCGACCTCTGGAATTCCAAGCACACGCGCTGGAATGCTGTAAACATGGGGCCGCGCAAGGACGTGGTGGGCATGTTCCGCAAGGCCGCCATGCGCGAGGGGCTGAAGTTCGGGGTCAGCGAGCACCTGTGGATCAGCTATAAATGGTTCGCGGTGAGCCATGGCAGCGACCAGACCGGTCCTCTGGCCGGCGTCGCGTACGATGGGCAGAACCCCGCCAACGCGGATCTCTATCACGATGCCGCCTGCGCGCCATTCGCCAAGGGTGAGTTGAAGTGGTCGTCGGATGGCATTCCGGATTCGTGGCGGCGGCATTGGCTGCTGCGCATACAGGATCTGGTGGACCAGTATCGGCCCGACCTGCTCTACACCGACGGCGCGCTCCCGTTTGAAGAGTATGGCCTGCGCCTGGTGTCGCATCATTACAATGAAAGCGCCAGGCGGAATGGCGGCAAAGTGGAGGCTGTCTACACCAGCAAGCGGCGCGAGGATTGCGAAGTTGGCACGTGCGTGCTGGACGTGGAGCGCGGCATCGTGGACAAGATCTGGCCGAGCCCCTGGCAGACCGATACCTGCGTCGGCGACTGGCATTACAAGCGGAACCAGCACTACAAGTCGCCCAAGACGGTGATCGATATGTTGTGCGACATCGTGAGCCGCAATGGCAACTTGCTGCTGAATTTTCCGCTGCCCAATTCGGGCGAGCTGGATGCCGACGAACGGCGCATCCTGGCGGAAATCACGGATTGGATGGCGGTGAATAGCGAAGGCATTCACGGTTCGCGCCCGTGGAAGGTGTTCGGCGAGGGGCCCGGAACGCAGGTGAAGAAGGATGCCGCGTTCAACGAGGGTGGGCGCAAGGATCTGACAGCGGAAGATATCCGGTACACCACCAAGGGTAAGACGTTATACGCGTTCGTCATGGGCTGGCCGGAGCAGGGGGCGGTGTTGCGGTCGGTGACGGATAAGGTCGAGGGCGTCCAATTGCTCGGCTACCAGGGCCCGATGCCGTTCACGCAGGATGCGACTGGGCTGCGGGTGACGATGCCTTCGGTCCAGCCTTCAAAACACGCCGTCACCCTCAAGGTCGCCCTCGCATAGGACGACCGCCAATCTTGGCCGCAGCCGCCTTTTTTGGACGGCCATGGGATCCACCAGAAACGCAAACACCGGCTTCCTTGCCCGCTTGGCCGAATCCATTCCGGCCGCCATTCAGCAATAGGTCGATTCAGACCGAGCAAGGCATCGCGAACCTTATCGCGATAGCCGGTCAAAGTCGATAGCGGTCGATGAGATGAAGATACGGAGGGCTTGCCGGGCGGAGTCCGAAAACTCCGCCCGGGTCGCGTCGAACATATTTGACCCTGTATTAGTAACTTCTTGGTCCCCTTCGCGTCGGGGATATCGCTTAATATATCATAAAGGGTCTAAAAGGCGCACAACCTGTTTTGAAATTCGAATCGTTCAACGACGACTATGTGCGGCGACTGACGGCCGGCGATTCCGGCGCAGGCGACCACTTTGCCTCCTATTTCGGCAACCTGCTGTATCTGAAGCTGCGCGTGCGGGTGCGCTCCGTGCATCTGATCGAGGATATCTGCCAGGAAACCCTCGCCCGCGTGCTGGAAATTCTGCGAGAGGGTGCGGGGGTGGAGCGTCCCGAGCGTTTCGGGGCGTTCGTCAACGGCGTGTGCAACAACGTGATGCGGGAGTTTTGCCGATTGGACGAACGCGCCGAGCCTTGGGACGAACACAACATGGAGGAACCCATCGATCCCAGGGTGGATCCGGACGCCGAACTGGTCAACTCCGAAATGAAGGGGCTGATCAATCGGGTATTCGCGGCAATGCCCCGGAAGGACCGCGGCATCCTGCAAGCGCTTTTCCTGGATGAGATGGATAAGGCGGAAGTCTGCCGGCTGTTCCGTGTCGATCCGGACTATCTGCGCGTGCTGGTATACCGGGCCAAGGCCCAATTCCGCGAAGCGTACGACCGGTGCAGGGAAAAAGGCCAATGGAGCTACCCGCCTCCAGTCGATCCGAAAGTCAATCCAGCCGCAAAGTGACGATGGCTTGGGCTTCGGCGGACCGGCCTTCGCCCACGGGCCCCACCTTTTCGGCGGTCTTGAACTTCACGGACACGCGGTCCGCGTCGAGTTCCAGCGCGGCGGCCAGTTGGCCGCGAATGGCGTCGCGATAGTCCTTGAGCTTGGGGCGCTCCAGGATCACGGTGGAATCCACGTTCACGATGCGGTAGCCGCGGGCAAGCGCCAGATCGCGAGCGTGCGCCAGGAACATCAGGCTGCCCGCGCCTTGCCAGCGGGGGTCGGTATCGGGGAAGTGCATGCCGATATCGCCCAGCGCGGCAGCTCCCAGGATGGCGTCGGTAATGGCGTGCGCCAGAACATCGGCATCGGAATGGCCTTCGAGGCCAAGTTCGGAGGGAATGGCGACGCCGCCTAGAATCAGAGGGCGGTGGGGGCCCAGGCGGTGGACATCCCAGCCGAGCCCGGTACGGTATTCGCTCACAGTTCGCGGGGCGCGGTTTCCTCTTCCAGAAACAGGCGCGCCAGGTCCATATCGCTGGGCTTGGTGATCTTGATGTTGCGGTCGCTGCCCAGCACCACGCTGACTTCCACTTCAAGCCGCTCCACCAGGCTGGATTCGTCGGTGCCGGTGAAGCCATCGGTTTGGGCGGCGGCGAAAGCCCGCACCAGCAGGTCGTAACCGAAGACTTGCGGCGTTTGGGCCAGCACCAGTTTCTCGCGCGGCAGCGTGGCGCGGATCCTGGCCTTGTTGGTCTGCGCGCGGGCCACCTGCTTCACGGTGTCCACGGGCACGATGCCTACGATGGCGGCGCCGGTTTCAGCGGCTTCGTCGATGACCTTTTCGATGGTTTCCGGGTCGATGAACGGCCGCACCGCATCGTGCACCGCTACCAGCGTGGTATCGGGATCCAGCGCGGCCAGTGCATTCTCCACGGATTGCTGGCGGGAGTTGCCGCCTTCCACGACGCGCACCGTCTTGCCGCGGACTTCGCGCTGGAGCAATTCCGCGACCCACTCCATATCCTCGCGCCGGACGGCCACCACGATTTCATGGACGCGCGCGGAGGCGGCAAACTTGCGCACCGAATGCACCAGGATGGGGGCGCCGTCGAGCAGCATGAACTGCTTCCGGCTGGTACCCGCTTTCTCGGCGGAGGTCCGCCCCATGCGGGTGCCCAGCCCCGCGGCTGGCAGAATCACGGCTACTTTCATATTCTAGGCGACCAGAGCCGGCTGAAGGCCGTCCCCAAAGGGGACGCCAGGGCGGAATTGCCCACCCTACTATCGCAATCTACGATTCTACCGTGCTTCTCTCCGGGGAAAGCGGATCGGTCTTGCGCGGAAGCCGGTCGTGCTTTTCTGCGCCGGCGCCTGCCGCGGCTGCTACGGCGTGCATGCGCTCATCGAATTTCCCGAAGATCATCTTGCCCGCGGTCGTTTGTAACACGCTTGTAACCGAAATGTCGATGGTCTTGGAAATCATTTTCCGGGCGTTGTCCACCACCACCATGGTGCCATCGTCCAGATAGGCGACGCCCTGATTGTACTCTTTGCCTTCCTTCAGAATGAAGACCCGCATGGTCTCGCCAGGCAGCACTATGGGCTTGAGCGCGTTGGCGAGTTCGTTGATGTTGAGCACCTGCACGCCGTGCAGTTGGGCGACCTTGTTCAGATTGAAGTCGTTGGTGACGATCTTCGAGTCGTAGACCTTGGCCAGTTCAATCAGCTTCATGTCCACTTCGCGGACATGCGGGAAATCGTCCTCGACGATCTGGACGTTGAGGTGGGCCATCTTCTGGATGCGCTGCAGAATGTCGAGGCCCCGGCGTCCGCGATTGCGCTTCATGGAATCGGCGGAATCGGCGACAAGTTGCAACTCGCGCAAGACGAATTGGGGGATCACCAGCACGCCGTCGAGGAAGCCTGTTTCGGCGATGTCCGCGATGCGGCCGTCGATGATGACGCTGGTATCCAGAATTTTGAACGACTTCTTGGACGCCTTCTCGCCGCCGAAAATGCCGCCCAAGGCCGACAGGTTGAGCATGTCGCCCTTCTTGGCGCCCACGATCAGGCCCACGTAGGTCATCCAAAGGAGCAGGCAGACTTGGATGAACGGAACAATATGGGAGCTATCCGCACCCTCCGGCCGCGCCCCGCGCAGCACCAGCGACATGAAAAACGCCCCGATGATCCCGAGCACGGATCCAAAGGCCGCGCCGATCAGCCGCTTCAGGCTGACCTCTTCCAGCCGGACCTCGAAGAAGATGATGCATACGCCAATGACAAGTCCCGCCAGTGCCGCCCAAGGTGAGGGAGCGGATTGAAATGGATGCAGCAAGTAGCCGGACGCGGTTAGCACGAGCACGAATATGATGCGAACGATAGTTAAGTCGAGCATGAGAACACCCCTTTCCGGGTGAATTCGAGAGAGCGTGGGTAAGCAATTCGGCCTCTCGACCCTGATTGCGAGCTAACAAGGTCGCGCCAAGATTATAGCATTGAACCAACGTCCGCCAACGTTACTTCTTGCCGATAGCCCTGGAAGCGCCTCGTGCGGTCCCCTGTTTTATTGCGCTACGCGAATGCCTCGGGCGGCAGGCCCACGCGGTCGCCCGCCTCCCTCGCGCGCATGAGATCCACGGGAGGATGTTCTTCGTGGACTGTGCCATCCGCGAAGGTGAAGCGCATCATGACGGGGTGGCCGGCCTGCCGCGCGACGGGCGTGATATGCAGATGCCAGCTAAGCTAAATGCCAGGATATCTCCAGGCCCCCGAATGGAGTGCGTTAGGTGGCAGTTGAAGAGTGGCGCGGCTTTCCTTCGCGCTAGACGCGGTCCCGCGTGAAACAGTGTCAGTTGACTTCGAAGCTTTGGTTCACCGGCGTAGCGGCGGCCCAGTTGGCGTTGCCGGCCTGCATCGCTTGGATGGTGCAGGTGCCGGTCGCAACCAGCGTCACGGTCGCGCCCGATACCGTGCAGACGGTGGTTGTAGTCGAAGCGAAGCTAACCGCAAGGCCCGACGAAGCGATCGCGCTAACCCTGAATGGCGATGCGCCGAGTGAGCGGCTTGGAAGGGCCCCAAAGGTAATGGTCTGGTTCCCCCGCGTGACCTGGAAGCTCTGGTTCACCGGCGCCGCGGCAGCCCAGTTGGCGTTGCCGGCCTGCGCCGCTTTGATGGTACAGGCGCCGGCGGCGGCCAGCGTCACCGTCGCGCCGGATACCGTGCACACGGCCGGAGTTGTCGATCCGAAGCTCACCGCAAGGCCTGAGGACGCGGTCGCGCTGACCGTAAACGGCGCCGTGCCGAAAGTCTGATTTGGAAGCGCCCCGAAGGTGATGGACTGGCTCCCTTGCGTGATCTGCAAGCTCTGATTCACCGGCGTGGCGGCAGCCCAGTTCGCGTTGCCCGCCTGCGTCGCTTGGATCGTGCAAGTTCCAACGGCGGCCAGCGCCACAGTCGCGCCGGAAATGGCGCAGACGGAGGGAGTAGCCGAAGCGAAGCTCACGGCAAGGCCCGACGACGCAGTTGCGGCGACCGTGAATGGCGGGGTGCCGAAGGCCCGATTCGAGAGTGCCCCGAAAGTGATGGTCTGGCTCTCTTGCGTCACCTGGAAGCTTTGGTTCACGGGTGTCGCGGCGGCCCAGTCGGCGTTGCCGGCCTGCGCCGCTTTGATCGTACATGTGCCCACGGCGGCCAGCGTCGCAGTCGTGCCGGACACCGTGCATACCGCTGGAGTAGTCGATCCGAAGGTCACGGCAAGCCCTGAGGACGCGGTCGCGCTGACGGTAAACGGCGCGCTGCCGAATGCCCGACTCGAGAGCGCCCCGAAAGTGATGGTCTGGCCGCCTTGCGTGATGCGGAAGCTCTGGTTCACTGGTGTGGCGGCGGCCCAGTTGGCGTTGCCGCCCTGCATCGCTTGGATCGTGCATATGCCCACGGCGGCCAGCGCCACAGTCCCGTTCGACACCGTGCACAAGCCCGGAGTCGTCGATCCGAAAGTCACAGCGAGGCCTGAGGACGCGGTCGCGCTGACGGCGAACGGCGCGCTGCCAAACGGCCGGTTCGAGAGCGCCCCAAAGGTGATGGCCTGGCTGCCTTGGGTGATCTGGAAGCTCTGGCTCACCGGTGTGGCGGCGGCCCAATTGGCATTGCCGGCCTGGGTCGCTTGGATCGTGCAGTTGCCGGCAGACAATAGCGTCACGGTCGCGCCCGATACCGTGCACACCGCCGGGGTAGTCGATGCGAAGCTCACGGACAAGCCGGAAGACGCGGTCGCGCTGAGGGCGAACGGCGCGCTGCCGAACGGCCGGTTCGAGAGCGCCCCGAAGGTGATCGCCTGGCTCTCTTGCGCGATCTGGAAGCTCTGGCTCACCGGCGGCGCCGCGGCGTAGTTCGTGTCGCCCGACTGTGTCGCTTGGATCGTGCAGGTGCCAGCGGAAACTAAGGTCACCACGTTGCCGCTAACCGTGCACACGACCGGGGTGGTCGATGCGAAGCTCACGGCAAGGCCCGACGACGCCGCGGCGCTGACAGAAAACGGCGCGCTGCCGTAGTTTTGGCTGGGGAGACTCCCGAAGGCAATCGTCTGCGGCGCCAGGTTTACCGTCTCGGTTAGCGCGGCGGACGTGCCCGCCGGAAACGCCGCATTGCCGCTGTACGCACCAGTTATCGGGTGCGCGCCCACCGCCAGCGCCGCGGCGGTATATCCGGCCGCGCCGCCGCTCAGGCTCACTGTCCCCCCAGGCAGCGCCGCGCCGCTATCGGAGAACGTCAATGTCCCCGTCGGCACGCCGAAGAACGGCGCCGCCGGCGTCACCGTCCCCGTCAAGATAACCGGCTGCCCGGCAGTGGATGGATTCGGCGTAGCATTCAGCCCCACGCTGGTGGCCGCTTGCCCGCCCAGCAGCACTTCCGCCGTATTCCCGGACCCGCCCGCAGCCACCACATCCGCCACGCTATCGCCGTTGAAATCCGCCATTGCCAGAGATACCGGCCCGCTTCCCGCGCCAAATTCTACCGCCGTTTGCAGCGTCCCGTCCCCATTGCCCAGCAGCACGCTGACACTACCGCTGCCGGTACTGGCAACCACCACATCCGCCTGCCCGTCGCCATTGATATCCGCCACCGCTACCGACTGCGGGTTGGCTCCCGCCAAGTAGCTCACCGCCGCCTGGAACGTCCCATCCCCATTGCCCAGCAGCACGCTCGCACTATTCGCCCCATTGTTCGCCACGACCAGGTCCGGACGGCCGTCGCCGTTCAGGTCGCCCAGCGCTACCGCCTGCGGATTGGACCCCACGGCGTAGTTCACCGCCGGCTGGAACGTCCCATCCCCGTTGCCCATCAGTACGCCGACCGTCCCATCCGCCGCGTTGACTACCGCCAGGTCCGCCTTGCCATTGCCGATAAAATCCCCCGCCGCCACCGCCGCCGGTCCCGCTCCGGCTGTGTAATTCACCGCCGCCTGGAACGTGCCGTCGCCATTGCCCAGCAGTACACTCACGCCGCCCGCGTTCGCCACCGCCAGATCTGCAAAGCCATCGCCATTGAAATCGGCCACCGTTACTCCGCTGGGAACGCTCCCGGCCGCGTAATTCACCGCCGCTTGGAATGTGCCGTCGCCGTTCCCCAGCAGAATGGCCACGCCGCGGGCACACACTGCCGCCACATCCAACACTCCGTCGCCGTTGAAATCGCCGGTGGCCAGAGCGATGGGGCTGGCTCCGCCGGACGAGTTGACCGGCGCCTGGAAGGTCCCATCTCCGTTGCCCAGCCATACACTCACACCGCTATTGGCCACCACGAAGTCCGTCTTGCCATCGTTGTTGAAGTCGCCCACCGCCACCCAGGCGCCCGCGCCATTCGCCAAATAAGGAGTGGCCGGCAGGAAGGTGCTGCTGGGCAGCGCCGTGACCGTCAACATTGCGGAGGCCGATGCGCTGCCGGTATACGAGGGGTTGCCGCTGTACCCGGCGCGCAGCGTGTGCGCGGCGGCCGGTAGCAGGCGGGTAGTCAGGCTCGCCGAGCCGCTTGTAGCAGCTACCGATCCCAGCACCGCGGCTCCATCGTAGAACGTCACCGTGCCCGAGCCTGGCGCCGGAAAAATCTGCGCCGTCAAAGTGACCGGCTGTCCCAACAGCGCCGGATTCGGCGCGACGGAGAGCGTCGTGGCGGTCCCTTCCGCAGCGATAGCGATGCCGCAGTTGCCCGCTGCAGTGCCGGCCGGCGTGCCGGTCGAGTCCACTACCTGGGCGGCGAAAGTGAAGCTTCCGGCGGCCGTGGGCGTCCCGTCGACAGCGCCGCCGGATCCAATCAAGGCCAGCCCGGATGGCAAGGATCCCGCCGTAATCGAAAACGTGTAAGGCGGTATTCCACCCGTTGCGGTCAGGGACGAGGAGTAGGGCGCGCCCACCAGGCCCGCGTTGGCCGCGCAAGCCATCGTTACGGGCGCCGGCGCAATGGCGATGCCGCAAGTGCTGGTGGCCGTGCCGGCCGGCGTGCCGG
>Ga0209333_1000816_pt1 | contig 16251 bp, 13 predicted proteins | sample BlaSpr_A8_OM2_O3_FD_187982 | JGI IMG/M metagenome (GOLD analysis project Ga0209333, IMG submission 187982) | Forest soil microbial communities from Thunder Bay, Ontario, Canada - Black Spruce, Ontario site 2_A8_OM2_O3 (SPAdes) (version 2) | ecosystem: Environmental > Terrestrial > Soil > Boreal... | reverse complement strand
CGCCGCCGCGATCCGCGCCGAAGGCAAGGCGGCGGAGAGCAATTTGCGCGGATTCGAGGCCGGGCTCCAAGCGGCGCAAGCCGGCACGCCGGCGGAATTGCGCGCGCCGGAGAAGCGCTGGCGCGAGACCAAGCCTTCGCTCGCCCAGCTCGAATCCCGCGCCGGCCAGCTGCCCGCGGCGGCGCGCTCGCTCGCGGTCGAAGGCGTGCGCCGCCTGGCCGATTACCAGGACCTGGCCTATGCCCGGCTCTATCTCGACCGCCTGGCGCCGATTGCCGCGGCGGACGAACGCGCCGGCATGAACGGCAAGCTCCTGGCCGAAACCGCGCGTCATCTGGCGGTGCGCATGTCTTTCGAGGACGTGATCCGCGTGGCGCAGGTGAAATCCGACCCGGCGCGAATCGCCCGCATCCGGCAGGAGATGGGCGCCAAGCCGGGCGACAAGGTGGCGATCTTCGAATTCTTCAAGCCCGGCATCGACGAGTTCTGCTCCATCCTGCCGCCGCTTTTCGCCCGGCCCATCCTGCACGTCGCGGAAAAGCGCGGCTGGCTCGGCCGGGCCTATTGGGGCATGGAGATCCAGACCACTTCGGTGCTGGGCTATCTGCGCCTGAAATCGCTCGCCTCCTTGCGGCCCTGGCGGCGCTGGAGCCACCGCTTCCGCGAGGAGAACCGCGAGATCGAATCCTGGTTGGGCTTCATTGCCGAAGCGGCGTCGCTGTCGCCCGAACTCGCGCTGGAGACGGCGGAATGCGCCAATCTGGTCAAGGGCTACGGCGACACCCACAAGCGCGGCATGGCGAGCTACCGCACCATCGTCGAGCGCGTGTTGCGCCCCGCGCTCAAGCGGCGTTTGCCGGCCGGCATGGCCGCCGACGCGGTGGCGAGCGCCTATGCCGCGGCGCTGGCCGATCCCGATGGCGAAAGCCTGGCCCGGACACTGGCGCAAATCGAAAAACGCGCGCCGCTCGACGCGGCGGCGGAATAGGAGTGCCTCCATGAAACGCAAGAAGACAACCGCTCAACGCAAGAAACTGGTTCGAGCCGAACATATGCTCGAGGCGGACCACGACGAAGCCGCGTTCGAAAAACGGCTGAAGAAGATCGCCAAGGCGAAGCCCAAGGCCCGGCGCAAGCGGCATCGCGTAGCTCGTTAAGAGCGAAGCAAAACAAAGAATCGTAGCTCGTTAAGAGCGAAGCCCCGAAAAAATCCAAAAGAAGGGGCTCCAGCGTCCCGGAGAGGATTGGCGTGGAGCCCCAAGTCGGAGAAAGGCCGGCAGGGGTTACTTGCCCGAACCTCTCCCCGATGATCCGCCGCGCAAAAGTAAAGGGGAGCCGCAGCCCCCCTTTGAACGCTATCGCTTGCTCAAAACGACCTCAGAAGGTCCATTTCAGGCCGGTCGAAACGCCCATCAGGGTCTGGCCGGTCCAGCAATGATTATTGGCGGCCGCGCCGCCTGTTCCGCTGGAGGCGTCGTGGCAATCGGTCGTAACGCCTCGTCCGCCCGCGCCGAGATCGAAATGGGCGGAAGGCCCGTTCATGGTCACCGCCCAATCCGTGTACCAGGTCAGGTTCGGGCTGAGCAGGTGCTTGAACGCGATCGTGAACATGTTCGCCGAATTGTTGTTGGGCGCGTAAGTGCCCGCACCGTCGACAGTCGTGAGGGTGCCGTCGTTATGCTGCCCCGGGTCGCCCGGGGTGCGGAACGCATGCGCCCAGCCGAAATGGATGCTGTCGATGTCGGTGATCTGCTGGCTCACGACGAACCATGTGCCGAACCGCTGACGCTCGTTCTGGAATTCGAGATCCTGCGGCACGTCGCGATGCAAATATTCGAGGATGCCGCCGACCGTGGTCCGGGTCGGGAAGGCGTACATGGCCGCGATCTTCGCGGCTTCCTCGTTCGCCACATCTTGCGTGAACAGGTTCTGGGCCGTGGCATTGGGGAGCGGGAACGCGGTCGCGCCGTAAATGCCTGTAATGTCGCTCTGCCGGTTGACGTTCTGGTGAACTTCAAAGGCAGTCGTGACATAGAGCGGGCCGTTCGTATAACTGATGTTGGTGCTGACGACGTTGCTGAACGCGCCGTCGTTACACGCAACCGGGAAATCCGCGCCGCTTTCGGGGATGTCGCCGCCCGCGCAATCGGATTCGCCCGCGGCAAGGTTGTCGCTGTCGGTGGCCCGGTTCTGGCCCGGCGAGAACAACAGGTTGAAGGCGAAACCGCCGAAGTTCGGCGATTCGTACCACACCGAGTGGCTGAGCCTGGTGCCGAATTCGACGCGGTTGTCGCCGCCCGAATTGCCCATGATGACCGCGTAATCGCCGATCTCGCCGGCGAACGGATTCAGCATAGCCGTCGAATTTTTATAGGGAGCGTCGGTCTTGCCGATCTTGAGCGCGCCCCAGGTGGGCGAGGCTATGCCGATATAGGTGTTGCGGCTGAACAAGGCGCCGTTGACCTGGTTGCTTTCCGAGCTGCTGCTTTCTTTTATGCTCGGTGCCGCCGAGATCTCGAACCCGCCCTCGAGCTGATAGACGAATTGGAAGGGATGGCTGCCGAGATTTTGGAAGCCGCGGATGCCGAAATAGGAATTGTTGGTCGAAATATCGGGCATCCAGCCCCAATTTCCGACCGGATGTTGGCCGCCGGAGGATGGGAGAGAGCCGACATTCTTGGTCGCGGCGTCGATCGAGACGTCGAGATTGCCGTAGCCCGAAATCTCGCCGCCCGGCGTGTAGAAGGTGAGCGGCGTGCCCTTCTTGTGTTCGAGGAAGCCGTGGCCGTTGGCGTCGAGTTCGGCCGTCCCCGCCTTGGCCGAGGCTTGCGCCGCCTGGCTCTGCGCCTGGTTGGCTTGACTCTGCGCCTGGCTGGCCTGGCTCTGCGCCTGGGCGGCCTTCGCCTCGGCCGCCTTCGCTTGCGCGGCCGATTGCGCCTGCGCCGCCGTCAGCGCGCTGATCGCCTTTTGCAGCTGATTGATCTGGTCCTGCAGCGCCTTGATCTGCGCGTCCGTTGCCTGTGCGTTCGATGCCCCGGTCGCCCCGAGAATGAGCGCCGCGGATAGCCCGAATGCCAATCCCGCCTGCCGCAAACGCAGGCCCCAAGCCGAATTTTCCATGACCAACGCTCCCCCTATTGATTTATTTAGCTTTGACGCCAGTATAGTGGGCAAAAGATTGGCTGCCGGTGGCTGGAAGGTTGGAAATCGTCAATCTGGGGCGCCGCCAAAAGGTTCCGGCGGGCTGTGATTAGTCGGCAACAATCAAAAGCAACAGGCGCCGATAAGGTTGCGGAAAGTTAACGGGGGAATACCAGCATGAAGATCCTGCTGATCGAGGATAACCGCGAGACCGCGGATTACATTTTCCAAGGGTTGCAGGAGAAAGGCCATGTGGCTTCGGTCAGCCAGGACGGCCGCGAAGGCCTGTTCCGCGCCGCCAGCGAGAATTGGGACATGCTGATCGTCGACCGCTTGTTGCCCGGGATGGACGGCCTGTCGCTGGTGCATACCTTGCGCGGCGGCGGCGTCCACACGCCGGTGCTGTTCCTGACCGCGCTCGGCGGCATCGATGACCGGGTTGCCGGCCTGAACGCCGGCGGCGACGACTATCTGGTGAAACCCTTCGCCTTCGCCGAGTTGATCGCGCGCGTCGACGCGCTCGGCCGCCGGCCGCTTCAGACCGCGGTGGAAACGGTTTTGCGTGTGGCCGATCTGGAAATGGATCTGCTGGCGCGTTCGGTGCGGCGCGGCGGCCGGACGATCGAATTGCAGCCCCGGGAATTCCGCCTGCTCGAATACCTGATGCGGCATGCGGGACAGCTGGTGACGCGAACCATGCTGCTCGAGAACGTGTGGGACTTCCACTTCGACCCGCGCACCAACATCGTCGAAAGCCACATCAGCCGGCTGCGCAGCAAGCTCAACAAGAACGGGATCGAGCTGATCCACACCATTCGCGGCAGCGGGTATTCCATCCGTGCGCCTGCCTAGGCTGTTCCGGACGACGAGCTTCCGGCTGACCCTGCTTTATGCCGGGCTGTTCAGCCTGTCGGTGCTGTTTCTGTTCGCCGCCGTCTATTGGTCGACCGTCGGCCTGATGTCGCGCCAGATCGACGAGACCGTCCGCAACGAGTTGATCGAGCTGCAAACCGCAGCGCCGGGCGGCGGCTTGCTAGAGCTGCAGCAGGTGGTCCAGGAATATGCGGCGCGTTCGCCGAGCTTTTTCTATCTTCTTCAGGACGCGGACGGGCATGTGCTGGCGGGAAACCTGCCCGCCCTCGCGCCCGAGCCGGGCCTGCGCAAGCTGTCCTGGAGATCTGAGCCGCCGCCGGTGAATCTCGGCAACGCGGCCAAGGGCATCCGCGGTTACGGCATGAAGGTCGCCGACGGCGCCTATCTCTTCGTCGGCTTGAGCAGCAACGAACTCCGGCGCATGCAGACCGCGCTCGACCGTTCTTTCCTGTGGAGCCTGGCGGTCACGCTGGTGCTGGCGTTGCTCGGCGGAGCGGCGATGAGCCTCGGGCCGCTGCGCCGCGTCGAGGCGATCAGCCGGGCCAGCCGCGACATCATGGGCGGCGATCTCGGCCGCAGGATCGCCTTGCGCGGCGGCGGCGACGAGTTCGATCATCTCGCGTCCAGCCTGAACGCCATGTTGAACCGCATCCAGGTCCTGATGAACGGGCTCCAGCAGGTGTCGAGCGACGTCGCCCACGATTTGCGCACGCCGCTGACATTATTGCGGCAAAGGCTGGAACTGGCGCGCCGCCGCGGCGCGAACGTCGAGACGCTGTACGCCGCGTTCGACCATTCGATCCGGGACGTCGACGCCATCCTCGACACCTTCGGCGCCATCTTGCGCATCACGCAGATCGAATCTGGAAGCCGCAAGGCCCAATTCGCCCGCGTCGGCCTGAGCGAGTTGCTGGAAGGGCTGGTCGACACCTATCAGCCGGTTGCGGAGGAAAAGCGCCAGCGTCTTTCGAGCGCGATCGCGCCCGATCTCTCGATCGAGGGCGACCGCGAATTGCTGACGCAGCTCTTCGCCAATTTGATCGAGAACGCGATCAACCACGCCCCGCCGGGAATATCGATCGGCGTGGGATTGTCCCAAACCGCCCGCGGCCTCGAGGCCGTCGTATCCGACAGCGGACCCGGCATTCCATCGGCATATCATCAAAAGGTTTTCCAGCGCTTCTACCGCCTGGAAACCAGCCGGACGAGCCCCGGAAACGGGCTGGGGCTCAGCCTCGCCGCCGCGGTCGCGGAGCTGCACGAGGCTTCGATCTCGCTTTCGGACAACCACCCGGGCCTGCGTATCGTCGTCGTCTTTCCGGCGGAACGCGTGTCGCAGGATACCGATGCCGCGCGCGGGACATCCGGCGCGAAGAGCGCGGTCGATTACGCGGCGGTGAGGCCGTAAGACGCGGGCGGCGGCGCTATCCGCGCCTTAATTCTCGCCGGGCGCCGTGTTGACGACATCGCCGGCGTCGCTGGTCTGACGCTTAAGCGTCTTGACCGGGACGATGCCGCCGTCGCCGTCGATCATGGTCAGCCACACGCTGTTCGAGCCCTGGTTGCTGGTCGGCGAGAACGACAGCGTCACGCCGCCGAGATCGAAGTTGCCGGTCCGCGCGATGGCGTCGAGCAGCGCCTTGCGCGTCAGCGGCCCATGGATGTCGCGCAGGGCCATCACCGCCAGCCGGCCGGCCATGTAGCCTTCGAGCGAGACGAAGCCCGGCTTGGCCGCGGGGTCGAAGGATTTCAGCGCCGCCTGATACGAGGCCACCAGCGGCATCGACGTGTTCGTGGGGAACGGCACCACCTGGGTCACCACGACGCCGGCGCCGTCGGGACCCAGCGCCTTGGCCAGCGCGTCGGCTCCGACGAACGAGATGTTGAGGAAAGTGGCGTTCATTTTCTTGGCGCGCGCGAGCTTGATGAACTCGGCGCACGGCGCGTAGGCGCCGATCATGATCACCGCCTCGGGATCGCCGCGCTGGATGTCGAGCAGCGAGCCGCTCACCGCGGTGGTGTTGCGCTGGTAGGCGCCTTCGCTCACCAGCTTCATGCCGCGCCGGTCGAGCGCCTGCTGCACGCCGGCGAGACCGGCCCGGCCGTAGGAATCGTCCTGGTAGAAGATGGCGATGCGGCGATAACCCAAATCGGTGGTCAGATGGTCGACCATGACCTCGGTTTCCTGGAAATAGGATGCCCGCACGTTGACCACCAGCGGATTGCGCGGGTTGCGCAAGCCCTCCGAGCCGGTGAACGGCCCGATCAGCGGCACGCCGCTTTCCGCCAGCAGCGGCAGAATGGCGTTGGTCGTCGGCGTGCCGACCGAGCCGATCAGCGCGAAGACGTTGTCGCCCAATATCTGCGTGGTGGCGGCGATCGTGTTGTTCGGCTCGTAGCCGTCGTCGCGCGAGTCCAGCACCAGTTCGCGGCCCTGGACGCCGCCGTCGCGGTTCGCCTCGGCGAAGGCGGCGCGGATGCCGTCGCGCATGCCGGTGCCGAGCGCCGCGGCGGGGCCGGTCAACGCCGCAACCTGGCCGAAGACGATGCGGCTGGCGCTCACGCCCGACTCGTCGGCGAATGCCGGCATTGCTGCCGACGCCAGGACGCAGGCCGCGAACAAGCCGGCCGTCAGCCGCGAAGCGGCGGCGATCCGATGCGCCGATGTCAAAACCATGTTTGTGCTCCGTCCGATTTGCATGCGCCGTCAGGCCGCCGTCAGCCGCGAAGCGCTGTCGCCCGGCGGCGCCGACAATACCCGTTCGCGCGGGAAAAAGGCCCGCACGGTGGTGCCGCCGCCCGCCCGGCTGGAAAATTCGAGCGTGCCGCCGTGGAGATTCATCAGCTTGCTGCAGATGGCGAGCCCCAATCCCGAGCCGCCGTATTTCCGGCTGATCGACGAATCCGCCTGATAGAAGGGTTCGGCGATGTGCCGCAAGGCCTTTTCGTCCATTCCAATTCCGGTGTCGGTCACGGTCAACGCCACGCCGCCGTCCTGCGTCTGTGCGGCCGCCACCGTGACGTGGCCGTCGGGCGGCGTGAACTTGACCGCGTTCGACAGGATGTTGAGCAGGATCTGCTTGACCGCGCGGGCGTCGGCGTAGAGCACGGTCGCGGCGAGCTCGGCGGCGTAATTCACCTTCACTTGGCCTTCCTTGATCCGGGTGGCCATCAGCGTGTCGCAGACGCGGGCGATGTCGCCCAGATTGACCTGCTCCTCGTTCAGCGCGTAGCGCCCGGCTTCCACCTTCGACATGTCGAGCACGTCGTTGATCAGGTCGAGCAGATGTTTGCCGCTCATGTTGATGTCGCGCGCATAATCGACGTAACGCGGCTGGATCTTTCCGAAAAGCTGGTCGCGGATGATTTCCGAGAAGCCGATGACGGCGTTCAGGGGTGTGCGCAGCTCGTGACTCATGTTGGCGAGGAACTCGGACTTGGTGCGGCTCGCCATTTCCGCCTCGTTCTTGGCCTCGCGCAGCCGATTCTCGGCCTCGACCATTTCGGTGACGTCGCTCGAGGTGCCGCGATATCCCGCAAAGCTGCCGTCGGGGTCGAAACGCGGTTGGCCGCTGATCCGGAGATAGTGGATGCCGGTCGGCGTGCTGATTGAGTAGACGAAATCGCGGAACGGCCGATGCGCCGCGAAATCCTCCATGTGGCGGCGCACCGCCGCCATGTCCGCCGTCGCCGCCGCCATCTCGAGTCGGTTGCGCCCCAGATAGTCGGCGATGTCGGCGCCGGTCCATTCGGTGAAGCGCTCGGAGATGTAGACGAAACGATGATCCTTGTCGGTTTCCCACAGCCAGTCCGACGCGGCCTCGGCGAAATCGCGAAAGCGGCCCTCAGTGATCCGCGCCGCGGCCTCGGCGCGTTCGCGCCGCGCCCATTGGCGCGCGAACAGAAACACCAGCGTGCCGAGGGCGAAGCAGGCGATCGCCGCATAGGTCGCGAACAGGAAAAGCGCGCGATACCAATTGCTCAGCAGCACGAATTTCGGCAGCGAGATATTCGCCGTCAACGCGTATTCGCCGACCGAGGCGCTGCTGGTCAGCCGCTCGCCGCCGTCGTCGGTGCCGTTGCGCGCCACCACCACGCCGTAATCGTCGGTCAGGGTGACCACGGTCTCGCCCGAGAAATTCATGGCGCGGTTGAAATCGGCGAGCCATCCCGGGTCGATCACCGCGACGGCCGCGCCGCGGATGACGCCGTTGGCATCGGGGTCGCGCCTGACCACCGACACCAGTCCGTCCGGCCGCGGCACCAGCACGGGATCGCCGCCGGATTCGGCAAAGGCGCGCCGTGCCGCCGCCTCGGCGGTCACGTCCTGGCCTCCTTCGGCGACCGAAACATAGGCCAGCGAAACGATCGTCGGATTGGCGGCGCCAAAGGCGGTGGCGGAAGTGCCCGGGCCGAAGCCCTGCGCCGCCGCGGCGTGCTTTTGTAGGAGGAAATTGACCAGCGTGCGATCCGCGCTCTTGATCTCGCGCTCGGTCTGGATGGCAAGCGCCCGGCTCAGCCCGTCCATCGAGCGCTGCGCGTCGCTGATCTCGCGGTCGTACTGGAACCACAGCGACAGCGTGGTGACCACGACGATGCCGATGACCACGGCGGCGCCGAGCACCAACATCATGCTGCTGGGCTTCATGATCATAGACAGCGACCGTTTCACGGTGACATTCATCCGGCTCAATTCGATAGAATTCTCAACCATAGGTGGAACGCCGTTAATAATTCATAAATGCGTTGCACCGGGCCGGTGCCGGACGGTAATGGGCGTCCAATGATGGAGGATCGAAATTCCGCCTGGCCGGGGCGGGTCCGTTCGACGGTCGGCGCGCGGCCAACGCGGCTTTCGCCGTCGGCCGTTACAGTTTGGCGATGGCCTTGGCCAACTCGAACACCCGGCGGCGCAATTGCGGATCGGAAATTTTGAGATAGGCCCGCACCAGTTCAAGCGTCTCGCGATTCATGACCGGCGCGCCCGGATTGACGGCAACGGCCTCATCCTTGACCGCGGCGGCGTCGGATCTCACGCTCTTGGGCGGCTCGGCCGGAGCGGGAGCGATGTCTTCATAGAAGAACGACACCGGCACGTCGAGCGCGCGCGCCAGATCATAAAGCCGTCCGGCGCCGATGCGGTTGTTGCCGCACTCGTATTTCTGCACCTGTTGAAATGATAGGCCGATGGTCCGGGCCAGCTTCTCCTGGCTCATGCCCAGCAGCATGCGACGCAGGCGCAAGCGCGCCCCGACATGCGCGTCGATGGCTTTGTTGGCTCTGCGGGGCTTCACGCGGCGGGTCTCGTGCATCATTTGCCCGCGGCCCCGCGCATTTCCGTGCAAACGCTCCGGATGTGTTCGAGCAGCGTTCGCGCCGCCGGCGTCAGCGGAATATCCCGGCGGGAGATGGCTCCGACACTCCGCTTCCAGGTCAAGCCGGGTATCGTAAGCGCGCGCAGGAGTCCTTGCTTGATTTCCTCGCTGACCAGAAGTTCCGGAAGGTACGACAGATAGCCCCCTTCGCAGAGAAGCTCTTTTGCCAAAAGGATCGAATTGAATTCGATGGCGGGCTCGGGCGCGGGCAGGTCCAGCCTGCGAAAGAACATATTCAGCCTTTCGCGCAACTGATCGGACAACCTGGGCAACAGCCATTTATAGGACAGCAGTTGCTGCGGCGTGATCTTGCGCTGCGATGCGATCGGGTCACGCGTGGAGGCGATGACCGTCGCTTGTCCCGGCAAAAGCACTTCGCTCATCAGATCGGGATCCTGGGAGCGGGGCGAGAGCGTAAACAGTATGTATTCGAGCCTGCCGGTCTTGATCGCCGGCAGCAGGTCGTCGATGAAACCCTCGACGACCTCGACCTCCACCCGGGGATGGATGCGCAGGAAACGGTTCAGCGCGGTCGGCAAAACCTTGCGCGCGAATGTGGGCCCCGTCCCGATGGCGATTTTCCCGCGCCGCACCTCCGCCAGTTCGCCGATCTCGTCTCTCGCCCGCTCGAACTCGGCCGATATGACGCGCGCGCGAATTTCGAGCGAGCGTCCGAACACCGTCGGCGCCATGCCCTGCTTCGAGCGCACGAACAGCATGGTACCGAGCGAGCGTTCCAGCGACTGAATGCTCTTGGTCAGCGTCGGCTGGGTCACTTTGAGTCTGCGGGCGGCGTCGCCAAGCGTCCCACAGTCGATGACCGTGAGAAAATCCCGCAATTGCCGCAACTCCATCCCTTCCGCTCCGTAATACTTCAACACGTTCAATGGTGTTGATATAATTATTATACAGCATAATATTTCCGTCCCATAACAATTATAAATGACCTTGGGGAAAAAGCTTCTTTCTCGGAATGAGTGCCGGGTGTAAGGGTTTTTGCTGCGGAGAGAAGGCAAACCGACGATGGTCAGCGATCGATTACCGATTTTTGGAGCCAGCATGGTTTCCGCGGAAACCCGGAAACACCTTGATCGATCCCAGGCGGGCCTCAAGGCCCTGCATCTGACCGATTTTGCGGTTGTCCAGAACGAGCTGGAGATCGCCGAGCCGCGCGAGCTGGCGGTGCCGCACATCTGGAAGTGGCGCGAGGTGTCGCCGTGGCTGGACCGGGTGTATGCGGGCGTGTCGCTCGAGGAGATTCACCGCCGCACTTTGGCGCTGTCCAATCCGGGATTGGGCGGGCGCCCCTTCACCGCGACCACTTTGCTCGCATCCATGTCGATTTACTATCCCAAGGACGTCGCCGGGGTGCATCGTCACATGGCAAACGCGAGCCGCTTCTTGCTCGAGGGCACGGGCGGCTACACCACCGTCGGCGGCGAGAAATGCGCGCTCGAACGCGGCGATCTCGTGATCACGCCGAACGGCGAATGGCACGATCACGGCAACGACGGAACCGGCCCCATCGTGTGGGTGAACGTGCTCGATGTGCCGCTGGTCGAATGGCTGAACGCCACCATGACCGAATGGGATTATCACGAACGCGACCCCCGGACGAACTCGGGCAAGCCGGTTCGCCGGAAAAGCCAGAGCCACATCCGGCCGTCGGGCTATTCCGAGAGCCTGTTCGGAACCGGCGGCATCGTTCCCCGATTCGGCCCCGAACTTCGGGGCCGCGGCGTGCATTCGGCGAAATACCTCTACCGCTGGGACAAGGCGCGGGAAATGCTTCACCGGCTTCGCAACGAGGCCGGAAGCCCCTATGACGGCATCATCGTCGAGTACACGAATCCGGTGAACGGCGGTTCGGTCGTGCCGACCCTTTCGTTCCAGGCGCAATTGCTCCGGCCGAACGAGACGACGCGCACCCATCGCCATACCAGCAGCACCGTCTACTGCGTCATCGAGGGCAGCGGCGCGACCGAGGTCGACGGCCAAACCCTCGCCTGGGAGAGGAACGACATCTTCGTCGTCCCGGGCTGGAAATGGCACCGGCACGTCAACCAGGGCGGTGCGGCGGATGCCTGCCTCTATTCGGTCACCGACTCCCCGGTTCATCACAAGCTGCATATGTACCGGGAGCAGGAAAAAGCGGATAATGGCGACATACGCGAAATCTGGCCCTGGCCATACCATCCGGAATCGGGGACACGCGTGTCCGCGTCCGCTCCCTGGAAATGACGGGGTAAGACCGGAATTCATTCTTCTCCGTGCCGGATGACGGGCGTCGGTCGTCGCTAACGCGGGGAAATCGATGGACGGAAAATCGAGTTCGGCAACGGCCAAACGGGTGATGCTGCGGCTGTTGCCCTTCCTCATGCTGTTGTTGTTCATCAACCACATCGACCGCTCGAACATCAGCTATGCGGCGTTGCAGATGAACCACGACCTCGGCTTAACGCCGGAGGTCTACGGCTTTGCGGCCGGCATCTTTTTCATCGGCTATGTCTCTTTCGAGATCCCCAGCAATTTCCTGCTGACGCGTTTCGGCGCGCGGCGCTGGATCGCCCGCATCATGATCACCTGGGGCCTGATCGCGACGGCCATGGCCTGGGTCAACGGCGCGACCTCGCTTTACGCGCTGCGTTTTCTCCTGGGTTTCGCCGAGGCCGGGTTCCTCCCCGGCATGTTTTACTATCTCGGCCTCTGGATGCCGGCGCGCGCGCGGGGAAAGGCGATCTCGTTTCTCATGTCGACCTCCGCGATCACCAACGTGATCGGGGCGCCGCTCTCGACCTGGCTGCTGACATTCGACGGTCTTTTCGGCCTGCGCGGATGGCAGCTCATGTTCCTGCTGGAAGGCCTGCCGGCGGTCGTCATGGGCTTCGTCGTCCTGCGCCGTCTCGACGACAAGCCCGAGGACGCAAGCTGGCTCGACGAGTCCGAGAAACGCCGGCTGCTCGATACCCTGAGCGCGGAACGCGCGGTCAAAGAGGCCAAGGGAGCGATGACCTTCAAACAGGGGCTGACGGACCGCCGGGTGTTGCTGCTCATGGTGGTGTGCTTCTTCATCGTCTGCGACAATTTCGGCGTCGTCTTCTGGCTGCCGCAGATCATCAAATCCTTGGCGAATGTCAGCAACATGGAGGTCGGGTTGCTGGCGGCGCTGCCCTACCTGCTGGGCGGCGTGTGCATGATCCTGTGGGGGCGCCATTCGGACGCCACCGGCGACCGCAAATGGCATCTGGTGGCGGCGGCGTTCATCGGCGCCGTCGGGCTCGCGGGCGCCGCGCTGGCCCCGACGCCGTTGCTGACGTTCGTCGGCTTGTGTGTCGCCACCGCCGGAATTTGGAGCACCTTTGGCGTGTTCTGGGCCCTCCCCGGGGATTTCCTGACCGGCGCCGCCGCCGCCAGCGGCTTCGCGCTCATCAACAGCTTCGGCACCATCGGCGGTTTCGTCGGTCCTTATCTGGTTGGCTTCGTGCGTCAACACACGCAGAATTTCACCGGCAGCCTGCTGGTGCTCGCGGCTTTCGGCGTGGCGACGACCCTGCTGGCGATGCTGCTGCAAAACCAATGGAAGGCCGAGGGCGCCGCGCTCGTCACCCCGGCGGAATAGGTTGTCGGCGAAGCGCGATCCGGAGCCGGTGCGCCAAGCGCAGCAGGGGCGGCGGGTGGCTTCGCGGCATGCGCCATTGTGAAGCTTTCTTGATGCCGGCCGCCCGGCCACCCCCGACCTCGAAAACCCCGCAATCTCCGCTCCGCGGCCAGAGACCGGCTCAGGGCCGGGTCCCCGCCGCCGGACCGCCATCGCCGCGGACCGCGCCCATATCCATTTTCGGTTGTAAAACATTCATACATTTCTCGAATGACATCATAATTTTATAGAATAGGTTCAGCCAACCGCATATCTTGGTATGCGTCGGGGCGAGCGTCGCCGCGATGCCGGGCGCGACCAGGGACCGATAATCGGGGAATTTCAGGGGGTTGGTGCGATGAGCAATACGGAGGAATTGGACGGTCTGGCCGAACATTGCCGCCGCTTGGCGCAAAGTCATGCCCATAATCCCGCGACCGCCGAAAAACTGGAATCGCTGGGCCACGCCTTCGAGCAGCTCAATGGATTGGCGGTGTCGCTCAAAAGGGAAGCCCGGGCCGTCGAACGAAGTCTGGGTTCCCGGTTGTCGGTGAAAACCGCAAAACTCAAAAAGCGGCCCGTCCTATAGGGCCGGTCCACCGCCGCGAATTTTGGCGCGGGCGTATCCGACCCCGTGCCGCCGTCCTGGTGTGACGAAGGAGACACAGCGGCGACGCCATGGCGCGCATTTTCGACAAAGAATCCCTATCGGAACTAACCCTGGTGGACCATCGCCGCCGGAAGCGGAGAGACACGGAGAGTTGAGCAACAACTCACGTCCGGATGCCGGGTTGCGCCTCCATCTTAACGCCGCATTAATCCGCCGCCCTTCTGATTGAACCTGTCCGGCACTTTCGCCGCCCGCTTTAACCTGGAGGATCGGGTTATGAACAAGCGCCTCGTCACGACGATACTGGGACTGGCCGTTCTTGCCCTTGCCGCCTGCACCGCCTCGCCCGAACCCGCTTCGCAGACTTCCTACAATTCCGTGACTCAAGAGCAAATCAGCGCGGTCAACAGCCCGGTCTCGACCTACAAAGGGATGCCGTTCTTCCGTTTCGGTTACTGAGTCCCGAGTGCCTTACGCCGCTTCCCGCGCCTCTTTCTCGCGGTCTTCCTCGACGCGCCGGATAGAGTAATTCGACGACTGCATCTTGCCTTGCGTGCATTCGCGCGCGTAGGTGATGAGGTGATGCGCCACCATCGCGACCTGGAACATGGTCTCGACATTGCCCCGCTTCAATTCGGTCCAGGTCATCTTCCAGAATTGCCGCCGGTAGTCGCTGCGGATGCCGACGCGCCAGATGATGCGGCGGAAGATGCCCAAGGCGCGCCGCACATTGCGCCAGCTGGCCTGGCCGAAGGGGTTCCTCGGCTTGATCCGGTTCGGATAGGTGTGGACGGCGTTGTAGGCGTAGCGCGCGTAGAGATTTTCCGGCCCGAAAACCCGGGCGATGACGCGCTGCCAGTTCCGCACCACCGTCTCGTAGGGTTGCCGGAAGACGATGTTGGAATCGCGATCCTCCGCGTCAAGCAGCACGCGGTTGTCCTTTTCCAGGCGCGCGTAGAGCGGGGTGTTCGGCAAGGCGTAAAGCAGGTTCACGGTCATAATGGGGATCTGGGACATCTCCGCGAAATCGATCAGCGCCTGCGGCGTTTCGTCGGTATCCGTGTCGAGGCCCATAATGATGCCCGAGGCCGCCTCGATGCCGTAGCGATTGACCGTCCGTATGGCCTCGAGAATGGGCATGCGCGTATTCTGGCCTTTCTTCATGGCCTTGAGCGCCGCGGGGTCGGGCGTCTCGATCCCGAAGAAACAATTGGTGAAGAAGGCCCGCCGCATTTTCTCCAGGATGCGCGGGTACGCGGCCATGTTGAGCGTCGCCTCGCAGGCGAGACGGACCTGGCAATCGCGCCGCTTTTGCCATTCGATCAGTGCGTCGAGCAGGCTTTCGGCGGCCTTGGGATTGCCGATGAAATTGTCGTCCACGAAATAGACCGAGACGCAGCCGCCGTCGGCGAGCTGGTCGAGCTCGCGCACCACCTGCGCCGGCGATTTCAGGCGCGGATTGCGTCCGTAGAGCGCGGGAATGTCGCAGAATTCGCAGGTGAAGGGACAGCCGCTGGAAAACTGAACCGAGCCGAGCAGGTAATCCCCGATGTTGATCCGGTGATAGGCCGGCACGGGAAATTCCGACATCGGCAGGCGCTCGACCGTGCGGTAGACGATCTGCCGTTCGGGACGCTCCGCGGTATCGTCGATCCGCCGGAACAGGCTCAAGGTGGCGTCGCCTGCCTCGCCGCAATGGAGCAGATCGACGTCGGGATAATAATCGGGCGCCGAGGAAACCGACGGTCCGCCGAGCACGACCACCTTGCCCGCGTCGTGGGCGCGGCGGGTGATGTCGTGGATGCGGTGGCGCTGGATGTGCATGCCGGAAACCAGCACCACATCGGCCCAGGCGAAGTCTTGCGGCGTCGCGCGCCTGATGTTCTCGTCGACGAAGCTGATGTCCCACGAAGCGGGAATGAGGGCGGTGATGACCAGAATCCCCTGCGGCGGCATGAAGCCCTTGACGTCGCCCATGAGCGGAAACGCGTGGTTGAAGGTGCCGAAGCTGTAGCTGTAACGCGGGAACACGCACAGAATCCGGCGCCGGTTTCGCGGCTGGAAACGGCGCAGGGCGGAGGGTTCGGCCTCGATCGGCGATCGGTTCGGGATCACGCATTACCCATGTGTCACGCGCCGGCAAGTATAGCACGGGCGGCGGTGGGCCGGTCTTGAAGGCTTTGGCGGGCGGGATCGCCCTTCTAGGCGTGCAGAACCAGCTTCTGCACGCGCCAGTTCAAGAGCTCACTGACCCAGAGCACGTTCGCGGCTGGGCAGGCGATCCCGTGAATCCAGCCGAATTGCTTCAGTTGCTTGCCGGATTGGCCGAGCACGCCCAGGACCTTGCCCTCGAGCGACAGCCTGTAGATGCGTCCCGGCCAGGCGTCGGCACTGTAGAGCACGGGGTTGGGGCCAGGCGAGATGCAGATCGTCCAGGGTGAGCCCGGGGCGAAGGTGCCGCCGGCGATGGTTGCCTCGTTCGGGATATTGCCGATCGCGGGCCGCGCATCGGGCGGCACCGGCAGGTCGATGGTGAACTGGCGCAGGAAATTGCCATCGTTGTCGAATACCTGGATGCGGTGATTGCCCCGGTCGGCGACATAGACATTCCCCTT
>Ga0209333_1000815_pt1 | contig 16265 bp, 21 predicted proteins | sample BlaSpr_A8_OM2_O3_FD_187982 | JGI IMG/M metagenome (GOLD analysis project Ga0209333, IMG submission 187982) | Forest soil microbial communities from Thunder Bay, Ontario, Canada - Black Spruce, Ontario site 2_A8_OM2_O3 (SPAdes) (version 2) | ecosystem: Environmental > Terrestrial > Soil > Boreal... | reverse complement strand
TACGAGGAAGAGGACGTCCGCCTCACCAAGCATTCGCTGACCCGCAAAGCAAGGTGACCCGCAAAGCAAGGTGACCCGCAAAGCAAGGTGACCACGCCGGTGCGGCTTCCGCCGATAACGGCAAATGCTTTCCAGGCATGGCGAAACTGGGCATAGTGGAACGCGATGTCCTCCGTTGTCAACGTGCTGTCCTGGGCGGCGATCGCGTGCGCCGCGGCCGGTGTGGTCGTGTCGCTGGTCATGCTGGCCATCGAGCGCCCGGCTGCCCACGTCGCGCCGAGCACGTCATGGCAGACGGTCCGGACGGGCTGCGGAGTGATCTTGCTCGTGAGTGCCCGCTGGGCGGGCGGCGCCGCCGCGTGGCTGCTGCTGGCCGCCGGCATCTGGCTGGTAGTGGTCTGGAACCTGGTTTCCTGGCTCCGGATGCGCTACCGCCTCACGCGCGTAGGCTGACGGGCCCGCGTCGAGAGATTGCTGCAGCAGCACTGCGCCTTCTCTGCGGCGGCGGCGGTACGAGGGAGTGAGGCTATGACCGGGCATGCGGTGGTGATCGCGGGCGGGGGGCCGGCAGGACTCATGCTGGCGGGCGAGCTGGCGCTGGCGGGCGCCGACGCTGCCATCGTCGAGCGGCGCGCCAGCCAGGACGTCACCGGCTCGCGGGCAGGGGGCCTGCATTCACGCACCATCGAGGTTCTCGACCAGCGGGGAATCGCCGGCCGGTTCCTTTCGGAGGGCACGGTGCATCAAACCGTGAACTTCTCCAGGATTCCCCTGGACATCAGCGACTTTCCCAGCAGGCATCCCTACGCGCTCGGCCTGTGGCAGGAGCAATTCGAGCGCATCCTGGCCAACTGGGTCGGCGAGCTGGAGGTGCCGGTCTATCGCGGGCGGGAGGTGACGGGTTTCACGCAGGATGACACCGGCGTCGACGTCGAGCTGTCCAACGGCCAGTCGCTGCGCGCGGAATACCTTGCCGGGTGCGACGGAGGGCGCAGCCTGATCCGTAAGGCGGCCGGTATCGAGTTCCCCGGATGGGACCCGACAACCAGCTCTCTGGTCGCCGAGGCCGAGATGGACGAGCCGGAGTGGGGTATCCGCCGCGACGGCAAAGGCCTCCATTACCTCCGCGAGCTGGATGGCGGGGGACGGGCGCGGGTGCTGGTGCGTGAGCAGCACCTCGGGCAGACCGGCGAGCCGACACTGCGCGACCTCAGCCAGGCGCTCATCGCCGTCTGGGGAACGGATCACGGCCTGCGCAGTGCCACCTGGATTGCCCGGTTCACCGATGTGACCCGGCAGGCGGCGTCCTACCGGGACAGGCGCGTGCTGCTGGCCGGCGACGCCGCGCACGTGCACTCCGCGATCGGCGGGCAGGGCCTCAACACCGGCGTGCAGGATGCCGTGAACCTGGGGTGGAAGCTGGCCCAGGTGGTCAGGCGGACGTCCCCCGAAAGCCTGCTGGACACCTACCACGCCGAGCGGCACCCGGTGGCAGCCCGTGTGCTGCACAACACCATGGCGCAAACCGCGATCAGCGCCTCCAGCGCGCGTCTCGACGCCTTGCGCGACACGATGACCGAGCTGCTGAGCATGGATGAACCGCGCAAGCGGATCGCCGCGATGATGTGCGGGCTGGACGTTCACTACGACCTCGGTGAGGGGCATCCGCTGCTGGGGCGCCGCATGCCCGATCTCGACCTGGCCACCGCGGGCGGCCCGCTGCGGGTGTACACCTTGCTGCACCAAGCCCGGCCGGTGCTGCTCAACCTCGGGGAGCCCGGCGGCTTCGACATCACGCCATGGGCGGACCGGGTTCAGCTGGTCGACGCCGCGTACGCGGGCCTGTGGCAGCTTCCGGTCCTCGGCACGGTCTCCGCTCCCGCTGCCGTGCTGATCCGGCCGGACGGATACGTCGCCTGGGTGGGGGACCGGACCCAGCTAGGGCTCACCGACGCGCTGACGACCTGGTTCGGGCCGCCCGCTGACCTGTCATAGGTTCGGCCGTCTGACGCCACCGGAGATGGCCGTGGTCACGACCCTGCGGACCTCGTCCGCTGACGGAGCGGCGCCGTCCTGGCTGGCCCACAGCAAGTGCACGGTCCCGATCAGCATCGGCGCGAGCATCTCGACCTCGGCATCGGGGTCGAGACGGCCCAGCTCACGCTCGGCGGCCAGATAGGAGGCGAGCATCTCCATGGCCTCCGTCAGCACCGGGACGCCGGCGGGCCAGGTCTCGCGCAGCCGGGCGCGCAGGCTCTCGCGCGAGCTGACGAGGGGGACCATCGCGACGGCGGCCGAACCATACAGCGCGGTCAGCGCGTCGGTCAGGTTGCCGATGACGGTGCCGGTCCCGGCGGCGTCGCGCAGCGCGGCGGCCTGGCTATCCATCCGCCCGATGCGGTTCAGCACGAACTCGGCGAGGAACGCGTCAAAGTCGGCGAAGTGCCGGTGCAGGACCCCCTTGGCGACCCCCGCCTCGGTCGTCACCGCGCGGCTGGTCAGCGCGCCCGGCCCGTCCCGGAGCAGGACCAGTTCGGCAGCTTCGAACAGTTGCTCACGCGCATCGCGGAGGGCTACCCCAGTGGGCACCGTCGCCCGCCTCCTTCGCTCTGCGCGAAACCAAGCCTTAAGTGGGCACGTGCCCATTTAAAGTGGGCGCATGACCACTCTACCGTCGCAGCAGCCGCTCCGTTTTGAAGGCGAGTCTCACCAAGCGCGGGACATGGCACAGTCATTCGGTTCGGATCCGGAACGTTACGATCGCGCCCGCCCGAGCTACCCGGCCGCCCTGGTCGAGCGGGTCATCGCCGTGTGCCCCGGGCGCGACGTGCTCGACGTCGGCTGCGGGACCGGCATAGTCGCCCGGCAGTTCCAGGCGGCCGGGTGCAGCGTGCTGGGGGTCGAGCCGGACGCGCGCATGGCCGGCCATGCGCGGCAGCGCGGCCTCGAGGTCGACGTGGCGACGTTCGAAGACTGGAACCCGGCCGGGCGGGCATTCGACGCGGTCGTCGCCGGGCAGGCGTGGCACTGGATCGACCCGGTCGCCGGAGCGGGCAAGGCGGCGCGGTCGCTGCGCCCGGGCGGCCGGCTTGCGGTGTTCTGGAACGCAACCCAGGCCCCGCCCGACCTGGCGGAAGCCTTTGCCGGCGTGTTCCGCCGGGTGCTGCCCGATTCGCCCCTCTTCCAGCGGCCGGTGCCTGGTGCCGAAGCGTACTCCGGGCTGTCAGCCAAGGCCGCCGGCGGGATCCGGGAGACCAGCGCGTTCGGCGACCCGGAGCACTGGGAGTTCGAGTGGGACCGGCCCTACACCCGCGACGAGTGGCTGGAACAGGTGCCCACCTCCGGCTTCGCCGCCCGGCTCCAGCCGGACACGATGCAGCAGATACTTGCGGGCATCGGCGCCGCCATCGACGCTGCAGGCGGCACCTTCACGATGCACTACACCACCGTGGCGGTCACGGCCGCGCGAACCGGTGCTGCTGACCCGGCCTGACCCGGGCAAACCCTCCGGCCGGGCCGGGGTTACGGCACGTTAGAGGGCGTTGCCCCATCGTCCTCTCGCCACGTGCCGCCGCGTTCCCTGGCGTACTTCCGCTGCTTGCTGGGCGAGTCAGCGAAATTGGTGTACAGGTCTTCGGCGGTGCGGTGCGTCTTGCGGGTCAGCAGCCGAGTCCTGAAGCCGACAAGACTTAGGAAACAGCTAACCCCGACGAGCAACAGCCCTGCGATGAGGATGTCCTCCCACCACATTTTCGATCGCCTTCTATCATGATCGACTGGATGGGGACTGCCCCGAACGAGCCGACATAAACGGGTTCGGCGCGGCACTAGGCGTGGTCGTCCTGGCCAAGCAGCTGGTCGATCGCTGCCGCACGCTCTTTCATCTGCTCGGCCGACGGCACGCGGGCGGTGGCGTGGATCACTCCGTGGCGAATGAGCCGCCGCTGCCTGGCCGTCGGCCCGTATCCGGTCAGCATGTGACGCAATGCCGAGTGGCACCACCAGCCCGTGGCCGCGGTCGATACCGGATTGACCACGGCGCGTACCCGGCGCCCGATCTTCGACATGGTGCCTGCCTCCCGCCTCCGTACGGATCCCCTGCACCAATGATCCGCGTGCCCACGGCGAAGTGGCAACCGGGCCAGCCGCCTGCCCCGGCGTGCTCTTGGGGAAAGGGACCGCGCGCTAGCCCAGCCGCAAGGGCACGCTGATGAAGGGGTCGATGTTATAGGCCAGGCTGACGCGGTGGTACCCATCCGCTATGTCCGCGCCCGGTTGCCGATCGAACACGAGCACGGGTGACAGCTTCTCGCCGCTGAGCAGCTTGAGCAGGTCTTTCTTGACGCCGGGATCGGTCAGCGGCAGCGCGGGCAGGTCGGTGGCACGCAGAATGTCGTTGGCGCGGCGCGAGGTCAGCTTGGCCTTCTTCATGCGGGCTACGGCCTCGGTAGCGCGCTTGTCGTCGAACTTCAGCGACAGGTAGTTGAACGCGGCCTCATAGTCGTGGTCCGCCACGTCAGCGAGCCATGACATCGGTGAGTTGGTCATTGAGCCTCACAAAGTTTGGGTGTAGCTAGGTATTCCCACTCACGGCCCCACCATCTCCCCCGGCCGGCTCGGCCACGATGATGGAGCCGTGAGCGATCAGACGACCGCCGGGGCGGAGGAGGACTTCCGCGCCCTGGACCCTATCTTCCGCATAATCGAGGACGGTTGACTACCTGGACCCGCTGCGCGTCTTCGCTGCCCTTGAAGGGCGCCCCTTCTGAGTTCCGTGCCTCCAGCCTGCGGCCCGCATTCTTGCCAATTCAGGCTGGGCTTCGCAAAATGGGCAAAGGCCCAGCCAGCATTGGCTGATGCTTTGCGCAGAGGGGGACGGGCGTGCGGCGCGTGATCATGATTGCGGCGGTTGCCGGTTTGCTGATCTGGCCTGCTGGGGCAGCCAGCGCTGCGGCGGGCACCCAGACCGTGTGGAAGGTTCAGGCGACGCCGAATCCGGCCGGCGTGCTGGGCAGCCAGCTGACCGGGGTTTCGTGCCCATCGGCCAAGGCTTGTTTCGCGGTCGGGGCCTCCAGCACTAGCGACCAGGGAAACCAGCCGCTGGCCGAGCACTGGAATGGCACCGCGTGGGCGATCCAGCACGCCGTCAAGCCAAAGACCTCAGAGGACACCGACCTTGAGGCGATATCGTGCCCGACGGTCAGCAACTGCACGGCAGTCGGCTTCTACACCAACACCTCGGGCAGCAACTTGGCCCTGGCCGAGCACTGGAACGGTTCGGCGTGGTCCGTTCAGCGCATCCCCACCCCGTCGAGCGTGCTCGCGGGAAACCCGTTCAAGCTGCTGGGGGTGTCGTGCGCAGCGGCTCACAGCTGCGTCACGGTCGGCTTCTATTTCGACCCATCCCTGGATGGAAACGTGATCGTGGCCGAGCACTGGAATGGCAAGCGGTGGGCGATCCAGAACATCGTCACTCCACCCGGCTCTGCCAGCACCTTCATGCAGGGTGTGTCGTGCAGCGCGGCTGCGAGATGCACGGCGGTCGGGTCCTATACCAACGCCAGCGGCCTGGGGGTGACGCTGGCCGAGGTGTGGAACGGCACCAGCTGGGCTATCCAGGACACTCCCAGCCCGGCGGGCGCGACCGAGGGAAGCGCGCTGATCGGGGTCTCTTGCCCGTCGGCGGCGGACTGCACGACCGCGGGGTCCTCAACCGACGGATCAGGGAACACCACGACGCTAGCCGAGCAATGGAACGGCTCGGCTTGGACGATTCAGAGCACCCCCAATGAGTCTTCCGGCGCCCCGGTGCATAACGATTTGTGGGGCGTCTCCTGTGCAGCGGCCGATAGCTGCTCGGCAACCGGCTACTTCACCAACAGCAGTGTGCTTCTGAGGCCGCTCGCGGAGCACTGGAACGGCACCTCCTGGGTGGTCGAGGATGCCCCCGATCCCTCTGGTCGGCATGGCAGCTCGCTGCAGGGCGGGGTCTCGTGCTCATCGCCCAGCAAGTGCACCGCCGTCGGCTGGTCGCAGAACAAGTCCGGGACCAGCTTCACGCTTGCCGAACGCAGGTAGACCGAGATCGTCGCCGCCATCACGGCCGGCACCCTGCCGACGGGGCCGCGGTTCGCCGGCTGCCACGCAACAAGGGCGACCTCGCGCTGCCGGTAAGCTGCCAGCGCCACGGGTGCCCTAGCCTGGGGCAACCTAGGCGGCTGCCTTCGCCTGCGGCGATTCGCTGGCGAGCTGTGCGTCGCGGTCTGCGTAGTGCTCACGAACGGAGCTCATCCTGCTACGGCACCTTGATGCGGAGCGGTCATTCTCCGCCCTGATCCTTGACATGGACGGACTGATGATCGACACCGAGGTCGTGGAGTTCCGTTCCTGGGAGCGTGCGGCCGAAGACTTCGGCTGGTCGATCTCCAGAGAGCAGTACGCACAACTGTTTGGCAGGACAAGCCGTGATTGCTGGAACCTCATGACCGCATGGTGGGAAGAGCGGCCGGCCAGCCGTGGCAGTCTCACCGAGATCGCGGACCGCGCCGCGGCCTATGCCGGCGCGGAGCCGGTCACGGTCAAGAAAGGCCTGTTTGACCTGCTCGACTGGGCTGAACGCGAGGAGGTGCCGGTTGCGGTGGCCAGTTCCAGCGAACGTGCCATCGTTACCGCTCGGCTGCGGGAGGCCGGAGCAGACGGAGCCGTGAAAGCCACCGTCGGCGGAGACGAAGTTGATCATGGTAAACCGGCGCCCGACATCTTCCTCGAGGCGGCACGGCGCCTCGGCTGCGAGCCCGGGGTGTGCGTTGTCCTCGAAGATTCCGACAGCGGTATCAGGGCAGCAGCCGCGGCCGGGATGACGCCGTTTCTGGTACCCGACTCGTCGATGCCGCGCGTCATACCTGCCGCCGTCCGGGCGCTGGCGTACCGGACCTGCGAGTCCCTGACCGACGTGCTGGACATCCTGAGCGCGGCTCCGGCCAGTCCCAGCAAGAGCTAGCTGCTCAGGCTTGCCATGGCTTCCCGGGAACTAGTGGTCCTTGGCACGGCGAGTCAGGCGCCCACCCGCCGCCGCAATCACAACGGCTACCTGCTGTTGTGGGACGACGAGGGGCTGCTGTTCGACCCTGGCGAGGGAACACAGCGGCAGATGCTGTTCGCCGGGGTCACCGCGCACCGGATCACCCGCATCTGCATCACGCACTTCCACGGAGATCACTGCCTTGGCCTGCCAGGCGTGCTCCAGCGGATGTCCCTGGACCGGGTACCGCACGCAGTGGACGTCTGCTACCCGGCGCAGCACCAAGAAGTGTTCGCGCGGCTGCGGCAAGCGGCGCTCTTCCACGACGTGCTGGAACTGCGGGAACGGCCGGTCGAGGCCGGGGGCACGGTGCTGGAGGCGGCCGCGTTCCGCGTGGAGGCTCGGCCGCTGTCGCACAGCGTTGCAGCTGTCGGGTACCGGCTCGTGGAGGCCGACGGTCGGCGGATGCTTCCGGACAAGCTCGCTGCCTTCGGCATCACCGGCCCGGACATCGGGCGGCTGCAGCGCGATGGCCGCTTGGTCAGCGGTGAGCGCCTGGTGACCATTGAGCAGGTAAGCGAGCCGAGGCGGGGCCAGCGCTTCGCTTTCATCATGGACACCCGGCTGTGCGATGCCGCGTTCGCGCTTGCCGAGGATGCGGACATGCTGGTGTGTGAATCCACCTTCGCCGAGAACGAGGCCGCGCTGGCGCGCGATTACGGGCACCTGACCGCCGGGCAGGCTGGCCGTATCGCGGCCGAGTCCGGGGCGCGGCTGCTCGTACTCACGCATTTCTCGCAACGATACGAGCGAGGCGACGAGCATCAGCTCGCCGAGCAAGCGGCGATAGCGTTCGGCGGACCGGTCGTGATGGCTCACGATCTGGAGCGGATCCCGGTGCCATCCCGTTGAGGAGGTACGCAACATGCGGCAGGTCGTCACTTTCGATGCCTACGGCACTCTTATCGACTTCCGGATCTCGGATACGGCACGGCAGGTTCTCGCGGACCGCCTGCCGATGGATGGCGTTGACACCGAGGAGTTCCTTGACAACTTCCGGGTCATGCGCTTCCAGGCCGTGCTCGAGCCCTACCGCTCTTACCGCGAAGTCCTGCGGTCGAGCCTGCAGATCGCCATGCGGCTGCACGGCATCCCCCAGTCACCGTCGGACGGTGATGCGCTCGTCGCCGCGGTGCCCGCCTTCGGGCCATTCCCGGAGGTGCCGGACGCGCTGCGGGCCGTGAAGTCTCTCGGCTACGAGCTCGCGATCATCTCAAACACTGATGACGACCTCATCGGAGGCAACACCGCGCGCATCGGCGTCGACTTCGATCACGTCATCACCGCGCAGCAGGCCCGGGCCTACAAGCCGAGCCGCCAGACCTTCGAATATGCGTACGCGGCCATGGACGTCCCGCCTGCCCGGGTGACCCACGTGGCGCAGGGCTGGGAGTACGACCTCGTTCCGACCCGTGACCTCGGCCTGCGGCGCCGTATCTGGATCAACCGGTACCGGCGGCCGGGCAGTTCCCTCTACCAGCCTTACGACGAGCTGGCCGATCTGTCGGCCGTTTGCTCAGTACTCGAGCTCGGGATGGAGTGAGCCGCCGACGGTATTCAGGTGCCGCAGGACCTGCGCGTGGCGCGCGGTCAGCCGCTGGGGGAGGTCACCGCTGCCCGGCCGGGCACCGGCGAATCAGGGCGAGCGTCCGGCAGGCCCGCACTCGCGCGGACCTGCCGGGTGCCACCGGTCAGACCGCGTGAACCTGCTCGGCCTGCAGGCCCTTGGGGCCCTGGCGGGTGGTGTACTCGACCTTCTGGTTCTCTTCCAGGGTGCGGTAGCCCCCCATGTCGATAGCCGAGTGGTGAACGAAGACGTCGGCGGTGCCGTCGTCGGGGGCGATGAAACCGAAGCCCTTATCGGAGTTGAACCACTTCACAGTTCCCTGTGCCATCTGCTTGTCTCCTTCTAAGACGAGCTCGTGTCCACGCGGTCGCGCGGACACGCTGCTAGTTGTGGGCCCACGGCCGTACGGCCTGGTGCCCATCACGGCTGGTCGTAGCGATTACCGCTTCCGCCGTCCCCGGTAGCTGCCAGAGGCGGCCACAGCGCCGCGGCCGGTGGCCGGGCTGGCCGCCAGTGCCGCAGCTGCAGCTGGCGCAGCCGGTGTGATCCGGGCGGCAGGCGGGCCGGCGAGCGAATGCAGCAGTGCCGAGCCGGGACTGACGCTGGCATGCAGCGGGGTAACGCCCGCGCGGCGCATCAGCACCCTCACATCGGCTGCCTGGGCTGGGGTCTGCACGGTGATGACCACACCCTCGGCGCCAGCCCGGGCGGTTCGGCCGGACCGATGCAGGTAGGCCTTGTGCTCGGCGGGCGGGTCGGCGTGGATGACCAGGTCGATGCCGTCTACGTGGATGCCACGGGCGGCGATGTCCGTGGCCACCAGGACACGGGCCGCGCCGGAGGCGAACGACGCCAGGTTCCGTTCCCGGGCGTTCTGGCCGAGGTTGCCGTGCAACTCAGCCACGGATACACCCGCCCGGGCCAGCTGGCGGGTCAGGGCCTGCGCGCCGTGCTTTGTGCGGGTGAACACCAGGGACCGGTTGTTGCCGCCCGCCAGCGTGGCGACCACGCCTACCCGGTCGCCTGGCGTGACGGTGAGCAGGTGATGGACCATGGCGCCGGGAACGATGGTGGCGGAGTCCACCGAATGCACCGCCGGGTCGCTGAGGAACCGGCGCACCAGCACATCCACGGCGTTATCCAGGGTGGCGGAGAACAGCATCCGCTGGCTCTCGGGCGGGGTGGCCTCAAGCAGCCGCCGCACGACCGGCAGGAAGCCGAGATCAGCCATGTGGTCCGCCTCATCCAGCACGCTGATCTCCACATCGCCCAGGTGGCAATGCCCCTGCTCGATGAGGTCGGCCAGCCGCCCGGGACAGGCCACGACGATGTCCGCCCGGTTGCGCAGGGCGGCCACCTGCGCATTCTGCCCGATGCCACCGAAGATGGTGGCCACCGTCAGGCCCGTCGCCTGGGCCAGCGGCGCGAGCACCGCCTGGACCTGGCTGGCCAGCTCCCGAGTGGGCACCAGCACCAGGCCACGAGGGCGGCCAGCACTGGTGTACCCGTCGGCCAGCCCGGCGACCAGCGGGATTGAGAACGCGAGCGTCTTTCCGGACCCGGTCCGGCCACGGCCCAGGATGTCCCGCCCGGCGAACGCATCCGGCAGCGTGGCCGCCTGGATCGGAAAGGGGACTGTTATGCCGGCTCCTGTCAGCACATCGAGCAGGGGACCGGGAACGTCCAGTTCGGCGAAGCTTGTGCGCACGGGGGTTACCCCAGCCGGGCGGCGGTCGGACCCGGCCGGGTGCCTACGTTCATGCTGCGCCGCGGCCGACTGCGGCTGGCTGGCCTGCCCGGCAGCCCGGGCAGAGGACTCACGCTTCACCCGGCGACGGCGAGGTCGGGGGGCATGCGAAGCTTCGGTGAGTGCAAGGGTCAAAGGAATCTCTCTCGGATCTGGGTGGCCGCATTCTCGAAGGCCACCACCTGCGATCCGTGGGAACCATCTCGCTCATACAGCGAGGTACGACCGGCGCGCCCGGATGGCAGCGCCTCACGAACTACCGTGTGCTCCCAGCTTACCGCACGCCGGAGCAAGCCCACGCAGAGCCGCCCCGGCCACCGGCGATGACAGTCACCGCGGGCCGAGGGGCAGGTTGCTGCGGCCAAGGCCGATCTCAGGCAAGCCGGCGAGAAACCCAAGGACGCCTTACGCAAGTAACCGCCGCAGTGAGCGGCGTGCTGCCAGACTGCACGGTACGGCGGGGCGCTCGCTTTGCGTCCCGGGTACTGGTCAGTGTGACGGCTGGTGCGTCCAACACATGTCACAAGTCAGGGGGCCAGTAGTGGGCAGGCATTCGGACGCCATCGACGTGACCGGTCCGATAGACATGACCGGCCTCGACCGGAGGCGGCGCAGCAGCCTCGCGCTCTTCGCGATCGCGGCAGCGATTCTCGTTGCAGCCGCAGCGATCGCCGTGCTGTTGCTGGCCACCTAGAAGCGCGCTCTGCCCGCCGATCCATGCGGTCCGGCGCCCAACGGCCGGCGAGGTCGGGTAGGCGTAAGTAGTGGCCTACTGGCGGTGCCGGTGGTGTGCTGGTTGGGTGAGGCCGGGGTAGTGCGCCGGGTCGCTGTCGATGAATTCCTGGGCGAGATCGGATAGGCGCAGGTTGTTGTCGCGGGCGTAGCGCCGCAGCGCGGTGAAGGCGGTGTCCATGTCCAGGCCGAGGCGTTCAGCGAGTTTGCCTTTGGCCTGCTCAATGACGACCCGGCTGTTGAGGGCCGCCTGCAATTGCTCGCCGACGACTTCGGCGCGCCGCAGGTTGCGTTCGTGGAGCAAACCGATGGTCGCGGTGTCCGCCAGGGCCTGGCCGATGCGCATGTCGGCGGAGACGAAGGGGCCTGGCCGGTCGTGAAACAGGTTGAGACCGCCGAGGACCTGCTCGCGCAGCCGCATTGGGAGGGCGTGCACGGCGGTGAAGCCTGCTTGCAGGGCAGCTGGGGTGAACCGCGGCCAGCGTTGCTGCGCGTGTCTCAGGTCAGGTTCGATGACGGGCTGCCCAGTGCGAATGGTCTCAAGGCAGGGTCCCTCTTCGCCTTCGAGCTGGAATACCTCCAGCAGGCGGACGGCTTCGCTGGAGGCGGCGACCAGTCGCAGTTGCCCGCGTGGGTCAGCGAGCATCACCCCGGCCGCCGACGCGCCGAGTAGCTGCACGCTGCGGTCGGAGAGCAGGTGCAGGAAGTCGATGACGTCGAAGTCGGCGACCATGGTGTCGGCCAGATCGATGAAGGTGTCTGAGAGCAGTTCCTGATCCATCTCCGCTTATCTTTCCGAGAGCGGCGCCACTGGCGGGCGCGGGATGTGACGTCTCACTCCATCTCCCGGGGGGTCCGGGTCGGGCCGCAGGCGGCGGGTCACGATGTCGTGCGCGATGTCGCTGAGCCGCCTGTCCTGGGCGTAAGCGTATGCCTGCAGCCGCGCGAAAGCTTCAGTGATCCTGACCCCTGGCCTGGATTGATCCGTCACCGGCTGTCACCCACGCGCCGCTGACATCCACGCTGGTGGCCGCCGCCGCGCACACGTCAGCAACCGACGCCCGGCCGCGGCGGCTGGCCGCCTGCGCAGAGATCAGTTTCCAGACCCGCCGCCGGGTCGGCACATACACGCCAGTGCGATAGTGAGGTCAAGGAGGCACGTATGGAGGCGCCAGACCTGTGGGTGGCCAACGATGAGGGGACCGAGATCATACGGGCCCGGGAAATCGCCGCGGTCAGCCTGGACTACAACGGCAACGTCACCGCGCGGCTGGCCGGCCACAACAGCACGGTCGTGACGTTGGTCGCGCACAGAACGCATCTCGACGAGAACAAGCCCGGCGACCTGCACAGGCAGCTGGTTCGGGCCATGGCCCAGATGAGCGATTCGTCAGGCGCCCACATCGTGCGGCCCGTCCACGACGAATCACACGGCTGGCGGTGGGTCAGCGAGCCCTTGTAGCAAGACGCCAGCCTCGATTGAACTGCTGCGCTGGTCAGCGGGCTGGCAATCCGTCCATGCCGTTGGTGTCGGGCAGGTCGGCGCTGGGGGATGCGAGATGGAGCTGGACGCGCTCAGGACCGATCTTGTCGAGGGAGTGCTCCCAGGTGCGGTCGGGCCAGTGGTAACGCGCGATGCCCTTGGCGGCCTGGTACTCGGCGGTGTAGAGCGTCCCGAAGCCGTCGTGGAAGTGGCTGGCGTACAGGGGAGAGCGCAGGCATGCTGCTGTGACGGTGGCTGCGTCGGCGTCCTGCGCCAGTAGCTCTTCCAGGCACTCCGCACGCTCCACGCTGCGGATCGCCGCAGCGTACGGTGCCCATTCGACAGTGCCCTGATGGTTGGTCGTCACGGCCCGGCTGGTGACGCGCGCCGGGCGGTCCGGGGCGAGATACACCGTGGCCCACCGGCCGCCACGATCCAGCGCGGTCACGTTGTAGGACATGTGGACCGGCACCCTGCGCAGCACCTGTACCGCCTCGTCGGCGGTCGTGGCGACCTCCAGCGTGTAGCGGATCACCAGCGGGATGCCGAAGCCCTCGCCGACCTGGGGCCGGCCGCCGAAGGTCAGCGACAGAGCCAGGCCGGCGTCGTTGACGCCATCCAGCAGCCCCCACAGGCAGTCGAGCATGCCCAGCACTCGCCGGCCGGTGTAGGCGGTCCTGGCCACCACGCCCTCGAAGAGGCGGTAGTCCCAGTCGTAGTTGCGGATCAGCGCCGGGCCGCCGTCAAGGACTGCCGCCTGGGAGCAGCCGGTGAGAAATGGCGGCGGATTCCACAGCGCCAGCGCGGCGCCGGCATCAGGATCGTCAGGGATCATGGCGGTCAGCCGTTCCCAGGTGGGCACCAGCTCCGGCATATGCTCGGTGAGCCGGGCCTTGGCTTCGCCAGCAGTCGGGCGGGGGGCCGGGCCGTCCCGCCACCAGTTGCGGAACGCGGGCCAGCTGGCCGCCAGGTGTTCGCGGACCCGGTCGCCGGGCTGGTCTTCCTCAAAGGCGCGCAGGGTGAGGCTGACCGCCCCAGCAGGCGCCTGCCCCTCCCACGGCAGGCCGATCCGGTGCGCCGCCGTCCAGTCCGTGGACGCCAACCGCTTCAGCCAGCCGCGCCAGTCCGACCAGTCAGCGCCTTCCACCCACCGCTGCCAGTCATGCCAGTCATAAGGTGCAGCCACCTGGCTACCGTCCTCAGGACTCATCGCCACCACGGCCCTCCGCTTCCCGCGTTCGGGCACAAAGGCTCCCTGCGCCCGTCGCGCCGGTCCTCCGGTTACCCAGGCATCAGGAACCGAAACGGAGGCTCACAGTGACCCGGGGATTTACCTGGCCTGGCGCCTGCCGGGTCGCCGGCGTATCCGCAGCGCGGCGAAGACAAGCCCGCCGAGCAACACGACGATGCCGATGAACAGCAGGTACAGCAGGCCCTTCACGACAACGCCGACGATGCCCAGCGCGATGGCCACGATCACCAGGAGCAGAAACAGGGCAATCATTGGAACCTCCACTCAGCCCGAGCGACTCAACGGCGGGCCAGCCGCCGCTCGCCGCCGGCTCCAGGCTCGTAGGTCAGGCCGTAGTGCTTGAAGATTGCCTCTTCATCGCCCACGGGCAGCTCGCCGTCGGTGCCGATCGACGGGGCATCTTTCACTTGCTTCTTGCCGCTGGAGACCTTGAGGTACCCCGGACCCACCGTCGCCTGGTCGAGGGGCACGAACACGAGCCGGTGCCGGGTCGGCAGGCCGACCCTGACCGTGCCGAACGACGGCAGGTCGGTGCCAGTGTCGACGTAGATGGCCTCCAGCTCGCCGATCTTGTGACCGTCAGCGTCGACCACGCTGTGGCCCCGCCACTCCCGGATATCGGCAGCCTCAAACACGCTGGCCCTCCTCTTCAGCCCGGCGTAAGCCGGGCGTCTGCTGGCGGCCCTACCCTGCCAGGATCGCGGCATTCGTAGTTCACGTCCACACCGGAGCTTTTTCTGGCTGGGTCGGCGCATGGAAGCGCCGACCCAGCAGGTACTGCGGGCCTCTGATACCGGCAGATCAGCCAGCTGCCTTGACTAGCGCGTCCCGGGAGGACGCGGGGCGTTATGTGTCAGAGAGGACGGACGTTCTCCGCCTGCGGTCCCTTTTGCCCCTGGGTCGTGTCGAATTCGACCTTCTGGTTCTCATCCAGCGACCTGTAGCCAGAACTCGCGATCGCGGAGAAGTGGACGAACACGTCCGCCGTCCCGTCATCGGGGGCGATGAAACCAAAGCCCTTGTCGGCGTTGAACCACTTCACTGTTCCTGTTGCCATCAGTTCAAATCCTCAATCCGCTGTCACGGCGCCTCGCCGTGACGACGAGCCTAGTGGTATTGGGCTCTGGAACCGAACCGTACCCAGCCATTGGTCTTCCGTAGCACCGCCGCCTCGCCGCCAGCACCACCCGCTGCAGTGCCCTGCTCCAGTCCGGGTCCTCCCGGTCAGATCGCATTTATCAGCCGGTACGGCGGCCGGCGGCTGCTCCGGCGTCGCTGAGGTGGTGGATGATCTGGCGGAATGACTCGACGAAGTTTTCTTCGCTGTAGCCGAGGTTGGTGGCTGCGCAGAAGTCGCGGACGAGGTCTTGGACGCGGGGCAGGTTGGGGCGGGGCATCGAGGGGAACAGGTGGTGCTCGATCTGGCGGTTGAGGCCGCCGAGCGCGAAGGTGGTGAGCGGGCCGCCGGTGATGTTGCGGGCGGTGATGACCTGGCGGCGGGCGAAGCCGGCTGATGTTGCGGGGTCGATGATCGGCATGGCTTTGTGGTTGGGCGCGAAACTGATGCCCAGGTACACCGAGAACACGCCCTGCTGCACGGCGATGAAAGCCAGTGCCTTGAGCGGGGACAGGACCCACAGCACCAGGGTCAGGTACAGCGCGGCGTGCAGCAGCAGCAGGGCGGCTTCGGCGGCCCAGGTGTGGTCTCGGCGCTGGCATAGCCGTTTGATGCCCATGACGTGCATGCCGCTGCTGCGCAGCAGCATGAGGGGGAAGAACATGGGTGCCTGCCAGCGCGTGAGCCACCATGCGAGCGGGCCGGGCGGGTTTGCGGGCGTGTCACCGGAAGCGAGCGGGGCTGCTTCGCCGATGTCGGGGTCGCGGCCCATCTCGTTGGGGTGGGCGTGGTGGGCGTTGTGCTTGGGGACCCACCAGCCGAAGCTCAGCCCGATCAGCGCGTTGCCGACGGCCAGGCCGAGGATGCGGTTGCGCCGCCGGGTGCCGTAGACCTGGTTGTGTCCGGCGTCGTGGCCGATGAAGCCGAGCTGGGTGAACAGCACGCCCAGCAGCGGGGCGACGGCCAGCGCCGTCCAGGAGTTGCCGGCCATGACGAACAAGACCCATCCGCCGGCATACGCGGCGACCGTCAGGGTGATCTTTGCCCGGTAGTAGCCGGGCCGGCGCTCCAGCAGGCCCATCGCCCGCACCTGCACCGCCAGCGCACGAAAACTCGCCGCCGACGGATCGACCGCGACACCAGGCCCTGGCGCGGCTGCGGCACGGCCGGGCGGGGCAAGAAAGCCGGGTGCTGTTGTATCCGTCGCTCTGCCCTCCTGGGTGTCTTCCGAGCGCACCGCCCGGAGGTTTACGTCACCAGGGTCCAGAGCAACGGGCCGCGGTCAG
>Ga0209333_1000813_pt1 | contig 16296 bp, 13 predicted proteins | sample BlaSpr_A8_OM2_O3_FD_187982 | JGI IMG/M metagenome (GOLD analysis project Ga0209333, IMG submission 187982) | Forest soil microbial communities from Thunder Bay, Ontario, Canada - Black Spruce, Ontario site 2_A8_OM2_O3 (SPAdes) (version 2) | ecosystem: Environmental > Terrestrial > Soil > Boreal... | reverse complement strand
GCCGAGCAGCTTTTCGATCCCCTCGTCCGGCATCGCGCGGATGCGGCGCGGGTCGAAGCCCTCGAAGGCCTCCTCGAACGCCGGCCATTTCGCGTCGACCACGCTGTGCTTCAGCCCGGCGCGGAAGACGCGCAGCGACATCTGCGACAGGTAGCGGTCATCGGGGGTCGCGGCCAGTTCGGAAGCGCTTTTCGGCTGCGGCAGGCGGGCATCGATCGCGGCGGCGCCGTGCCGCTGACGGATTCCGAGATGTTTCCGGCGGGCGTCACCACCGCCACAGGCGCATTCAGCCTGAATGTTCTCGGATTCGCGGGCTATTCGTTTGGGGGGCACTCCGACAACCGGCAGCAGCAGTTCAATGGGATCGATAGCCTGTCGAAAGTCTATGGCCGGCATAATATAAAGACCGGCGTGGACTTCCGTGAGATTCTGCAAACAACTTACCGCAACCCTTACAGCGTGGGTGTTTCTTTCAATGGAGTCAGCAACACCACTGCATCCGGCACCGCCAACCTGTATGCGCTCTTGACCGGTGACGCCCTGAACGTTCAGGTCGCCTCCAGTGTGCCAGAAGTGTACCCGACTTATAGAAACGTTTCCATCTACGGCCAGGACACCTTCCGCGCCACCGAGCGCACCACCGTTACTTACGGCCTGCGCTGGGACCTCAATCCCGCTCCCACCGCGCGCGAGGGACCCCAGCCCTTCGCGTTATCCAGCGATCAACTTGCCGGAGTTACCCAGAATCAACCCATCTATGCTACGCAATGGCATAACTTTGCCCCGCGTGTCGGAATCGCCTACCTCTCCGATGACGCGCCCGGACACGAGATGACTCTGCGCGCCGGGTTTGGAATGTTCTACGACGTTGGGTATGGGGTCGTCGGCCAGGCATTCTTCGGCGCCCCTTACGCCGATGTGCGGACGGCTTCGGAGATCGGCTTCCCGCTCGCCCCGGGCGACCTGGTTCCCCCGGTTCTGCCGCCCACCCGCCCCTATGGACAAATCCTGACCGGCGAATCCGGCTTGTTGTCGCCTTTGATCTATCAGTGGAACGGCACCTGGGAAAAGAACTTCGGCGTCGGGACCACCGTGAGCGTCAGCCTTGTGGGCAGCAAGGGCAATAACCTGCTGCGTACGTCTACCACGCCCTCGTACACCGCCGCCTACGACATTCTCCAGGAAGTGACCAACGGAGCGGAATCCGACTACGACGGCCTGCAGGTACAATTCCGCAAGCGACTGAGCCGCACTCTGCAGGCGCAGTTGAGCTATACCTGGTCCCATTCCATCGACAGCGCTTCCTCCGATTCCGGATTCGGTGGCGGCTTCGCTACTCTGTTTGGCGGCGAAAGAGGCGACTCGGATTACGACATCCGCCAGAATGTGACCTTCTCGGGTTCCTGGCGCCTGCCCTCGCCCCAGGGGCGCATGTATGCTCCCATCCGCGACTGGTATCTGGACTTTGTCGCATCCGCGCATACTGGCCTGCCCTTCGATCTCTCGGCCGTCAGCTCGTCCACCAGTGCAGCCACGGGCTGCAATACCACCAGCACCACTAACGGCGTCTCCACCACCGGTCTTTTCGCCAATATCCGGCCCAGTTACGTGGGCGGAGCCATCTGGATCGACGATCCTGGCGCGCCTGACGGGCGTGAGCTGAACAGCGACGCATTCATTACGCCGTGCGGCTACTCGCAGGGCAATATGGGACGAAACGAGTTGCGCGGGTTTGGATTCGCCCAAGTGGATCTGGCGCTCCGCAAGGTGATTCCCATCTCTGAGCGCTACAAGTTCAGCATCGGCTTAGAGGCCTTCAACGCCCTCAACCATCCGAACTTCGCCAACCCGGCCCCCGAGGAAGGCGCCAACCTGGCCAGCCCGGATTTCGGCGTCGTGACCCAGATGCTGAACCAGTCGTTCGGCGGCGGTGTGAATTCCCTATACCGCTCAGGCGGGCCAAGATCCATGGAGCTTGCGCTACGCCTGCAGTTCTGACCCGGAGAAAGCTATTCATGACTCTTGCAGACTTTTCGAAAGCCGCTCTTTGCGCTTGCTTGTTTCCCGGCTTTCTATTGCTGGGCGCGGACGACACGGTCCCCTCGCCGCTCCGCCGTCTCACCATCGGCATACACGTGATGTACTTTCCCCTTCCGCTGGTGAACGGCAGAAACGTCATCACCATCACGGAGAATACCAATCCGGTGGAACAGTACAACTACAGCTCTTCGTCCACTTCGCCCAAATGGGGACCTGGGGTCATGGCGGAATATCGCCTGACGAACCACTGGGGCCTGGCCGGCGAAATTCACTTTCATCACGTGGACTACACCGAGAACGCCACCATCTATACCGGCTACAATAGCAGTACCACCGGCGGCGATAATCGCCCCGTCACTACCACTTCCACATACTCGCAGGTTAACTACTACGAGTATCCCCTCCTGGCGCACTATTACGGCTTATGGTCGCATGGTTGGAAGAAAAGGATATTCTTTACCGGCGGCGTGGAGTTGCGCCACGTGGGCAAGATCCGGACCGGCAACGATTTTACGTACCCCAGCGGCGAGACGGACTACAACGAAAACCCCGCCACGCCGAATAAGGTCAACGACCTCGGAGTCGTGGCCGGATTGGGTATGCGGTTTATCGACGAATTCCACATCCGCATAGTGCCGGAAATGCGGTTCATCCGTTGGCAGGCCCCTACCCTCCAAGGCGCGTCCTATGCCTCCGTGCTGAACGAGTTGGAAGCCGGAGCCAGCCTTTCCTTCTAGCCTTCCGGGGCCGTGGGGCAGACCATCGTTTCTTGTGGTCTGCCGGGTTTTCAGCATAGCTCGCCTCTGGCCCCATAACTAAAGCCGCGCCAGATGAACCGACCCATCCCCTGTGCGCACCGTCAGCACCTGCCCGCCGCCGTTCAGCCGCCCGCTCACGGCATTCTCGTGGATGCCGCCTTCCGTCGTGAGTGGCAGATCCACCGTGATCCGCCCGTCCCCGGTGTGCGCGTCCAGGTTCGCGGCGAAGCCGTCCGGAAGCCGCAGCGTAACCCCGCCATCGCCGCTATTTATCGTCCAACCGCTGGCCATGTGCGATCCCGGAGCCACTTGCGCATCAATGTTACCGTCGCCGCTGCGCAGGTTCAGCCCGCTGAACTTCCCCCGCACCCGGATATTGCCGTCGCCGCTGCTGGCCTCCAGCGCGCCCTCGAATCCCTCCCCGTCGATATTTCCGTCATGCGTCACCAGCCGGATCTGCCCCCGCAGATCGTCCGCGCGGATATTGCCATCGCCCGTATGCACGTCCGCCTTGGTCGCGCTGGGAACTTGCACTTCGATCTTCACCCACCGGTTTCCCAGGTTGAAATGCAGGCTCGGGATCTTCACTTCGATCTCCACCAGATCGCCGGTCTGATGATCCGTCACGCGCACGTCCAGCGGACCGATCCTCCAGCCGGAGGTGTAAACCCGCGCCTCGATCGTCTTCACGCTGCTCGCCCGCAACGTCACATTGGCGTCGCTGGTCTCGATGCGCAACTGCGGCGCCGCGCCCACGCTGAAAGTCTTGTTCCACTGGTCCCCCATTACGGGAAAAGCCGCCATGACGCAAAGGGCGAACGCCCACAAGATAGTCTTGGACATAAATAAGCCTCACCATCAATACGGCATATCGGGCCGCGCGGTTCCCCGATTCTCAGCTACCATGGTCGCATACGCGATCGCATGCAACCCGTCGAGATCGATCCCGAACTGAATCGTCTGGCTCTCGCAGAAGCCGTCCAACGGCACCCCGAGTTCGCCGGACAAGCCTTGCGCGTCATTGCCCGGCCGCTCTTAAAGGGATACGCCTGGCAATTGGAGTGGCAGGGAACGCCGCCGACTGGACAATCCGCGTGGGAGTTTCAAAACACGGCGATCAAAGCATACAAAAGGCTGGCGAAAATCGCCTAATAGGCTCACCAGTCGATCGGGAGTGGGCATGGGATCGTGCGGCAGAAATGCTGGTGCAATATTTGCTATTGACATATTCCTTAGTCGGTCATTTCAGAAATACGCTAACGTATTCTTGGGGCCGATTTATTTAGTGTCACTGGGCAAATTGAGTTTGTTGAGCTTGCGCTGCACGATGGAGAAGTAGATCTCCACTTGGTTCAGCCAACTGGCATGCATCGGCGCGTGGACCAGGACCACATTTGGATAGCTACTTTGTAGGCGTTGCACGGCCCTGGAACCGCGGTGTGCCGAACAGTTGTCGACAATCCAGAACACGCGCCGGGCATCGTTATAAGGTGGCCGGGGCATAACCTGCTCGACCAGGCGATCAAAGGGCTGGATGCCGTTTTGAGGTTCGCAGCGGCCAAAGATCCTGGCCGGCGCCTGCCTAAAACCACCGGCTCATGATCACCTTCTGCTCCGTATAGAAAGCGATGGCGTCGGGGCCGTGCGCGTGCAAATCGCCATAGAACGAATTCTTCCAGCCGGAGAACGGGAAAAAGGCCATGGGCGCCGCGACTCCCACATTCACCCCCACCATCCCCACCTCGATGCGCGATGCATACTCGCGCGCCGACTTCCCATCCGACGTGAAGATCGAGGTGGTGTTGCCAAACGCCGAGCGATTCACCAGCGCGATAGCTTCATCCAGATCTTTCACATGGATGACGCTGAGCACCGGCCCGAAAATCTCTTCGCGCGCGATGGCCATGCCAGGCGCCACGCCGTCGAAAACCGTCGGCCCCAGGAAATAGCCGATGTCATCGCCGCCGTTATCGCCGCGCATGCGCTCGCGCCCATCCACCAGGACTTGCGCGCCCTCCGCCACACCCTTTTCAATGTAGCCGAGCACGCGCGCGCGATGTTCCGCAGTCACAAGCGGTCCCATTTCTGTGCCCGGTGCCGCCCCGTCGCCAATGCGCAGATCGCGCACCTTTTGTAACAGCGCATCCAGCAACGGACGCGATTCGCCAACGGCCACCAGGACGCTGCCCGCCAGACAGCGCTCGCCGGCCGCGCCGAACGCGGACCCCATGATGGCCTCCACGCTCTTGTCTACGTTGGCGTCCGGCATCGCCACCAGGTGGTTCTTCGCGCCGCCCAACGCCTGCACGCGCTTGCCGTGCGCAGCGGCCGTCTGGTACACGTACTTGGCCACCGGGCTTGAACCCACAAACGAAATCGCGCGCACCAGCGGATGTGCCAGCAACGCGTCCACGGCTTCGCGCGACCCGTGCAGCAGGTTGTACACGCCCGCGGGCAATCCGGCATCGTGGAGCAGTTCGGCGGTGCGCGTGGGGGTCAGCGGCACCTTCTCCGACGGCTTCAGGATGAACGTGTTGCCGCAGGCGATGGCGAAGGGAAACATCCACATGGGCACCATGGCCGGAAAGTTGAACGGGGTGATGCCCGCGCACACGCCCAGCGGCTGGCGGATGGTCTGACAATCGATGCCCTTTGAGACGTTTTCGAGCGAGTGGCCCATCATCAGGCTGGGCATCCCGCAGGCGACTTCCACCATTTGTATCGCGCGGCGCACACTGCCGGCGGCGTCGTCCACGGTCTTGCCGTTCTCACTCGAAAGGATGCGGGCGATCTCACCGGCGTGCTTTTCCAGCAGATCTTTGTAGCGATAGAAAACCTGCACGCGTTCCACGACCGGCACTTCCCGCCACTTCAGGAAGGCCGCGTGCGCAGCGCGGGCGGTGCGGTCCACATCCTCCGCCGTGGCATAGGGAACCTGCGCGATCGCCTCCCCAGTCGCCGGATTGGCGATCGGGTGCAGGGTGCGGCCGGGCGCGTCCTCCCAAGTTCCATTTATATAGAACTTTATGCAACAGGCCATCGTGAATCTATTATCCTTCGTAACGCCCGTATTTTGTGGGGCAGCCAATCCTGGCTGCAAGCCGGCTTTCCAGCCGGCTTGGACGCGCTGAAAAGCGCGTCCGCGGGCAGAATTGCCCGCCCCACAAGCCCAAAGACTATGCGCGCTTGACAAAGTGCCACAGACCGATATACTATATCAGATAGTGACATACTATGACTAAGGCTAGTCAATCTCAAGTCGAATCCCTGCTGCCCCTTTCGCCCACCATCTTCCATATGCTGCTGGCGCTCGGTGAAGGCGAACGCCACGGCTACGCGCTGAAGCGCGAGATTCTGCAGCGCACCGGCGGCAAGCTGAACCTTGGTTCCGGCGCGCTGTACGGCTCCATCAACAAGATGCTGGAGCAGGGGTTGATCGAAGAATCCGATGAGCGGCCCGACGCGCACCTGGATGACGAGCGCCGCCGCTATTACCGGATCACGCCGCTCGGCAAGCGCGTGGCGCAGGCCGAAGCCGTGCGCATGCGGCAGTTGGTCCGCCTGGCGGAAGATCGGTTGGGGCTTCCCCAGATTGCGTGAGGCGCGCCATGGCCGATCCCAAACAAATCTACCGCTTTCTGTTGAAGCTGTATCCCGCCCGATTCCGCGAGGAATACGAGGCGCCGCTGGAACGCCAATTCCGCGACGATTATGCCCAAGCGCGAGTCCGCTGGGCGCGAGGTCTCTTCTGGCTCCGGGCGCTGGCGGATCTGGCCACCTCGATTCCCTGCGAGTTCGCGCGGGAGTTACGGCAAGACCTGACCTACGCAGCCAGAGTGTACCGGCGGCGCGCGCTGGTCACTGTGCTGGCGGTCACCGCGCTGGCGCTGGCCATCGGCGGGGCCACGGGCGTTTTCAGCGTGCTGAACGCGCTGCTGATTCGCAGCCTTCCGTTCCACGATCCCGAGCGCCTGGTGGACGCGCCTATTCCAATAACCATCGCCATGACGATGCCGACTGGCAAGGCGCGGATGGGTCTGGCGGTCAAGCCCGGATTCGAAGTCGCCACCTACCGATCGTCGGATATGAACCTCAGCCGCTCAGGCCAGGCTTCCCGCGCGCGCGTGACCAAAACCACCGTCAACTTCTTTGCCCTGCTGGGCGCCGAGCCAGAATTCGGCAGAGCCTTCAGAGTGAGGACAGCAAGGACGGCGTCGCGGTGATCGGCTACGGCCTCTGGCAGCAGATGTTCGGAGGCGATGCGCGCGCTCTCGGCGCCACCATCCACGTCAACGGCACGCCGCTCACAGTGGTCGGCGTGGCGCCGCCGCGTTTCGATTATCCGGCCAACACGGCCGTCTGGACTCCCACCGTTTTCGATCTCGGGCAGTTAGGGGAAGACGCAACATTCTCTCCCATTACCATCGGCCGGTTGCAGCCCGGCGTGACTCTCGCGAGAGCCAACGCCATGTTTGAAGCCGAACTCCGCCACCAGAGTCCGGATACCTTGAAAAGGGACCCAGCCGGTCGCCACCGATTGATATCGCTGCGGGACCAGCTTGCCGGCCCCATCCGGCAGGCCTCGCTGGTGCTGCTGGCGGTAGTGGCTTTTGTGCTGCTGATCGCCTGCGCCAACGTGGCGCAACTGCTGCTGTCCCGCATCACCGAACGGCGCCAGGAGATGGCCATGCGCGCCGCTCTGGGCGCCAGCCGCGCCCGCCTGGTGCAGCAGTTAATCACCGAGAGCGTCATGCTGACGCTAGCCGCGGCCACCGCGGGACTGGTGGTGGCGTATTGGGCTTCGCGGCTGGCATCCGGCGTGCAGCCTGCGCAACTGACGGCGCAAGGTTATTCGATCCTGGACTGGCGGGTGCTTGGCTTCGCCGTGGCGGTGGCGCTTCTAACGGGCGTGGCCTTCGGAGTGCTTCCCGCGTGGCTGATCGGCCGAACGCAGCCTACCGCCGATTCCGTCCGCACGCAGGCTGGAACGCAAGGCGCGGGATTAAGCCGCATGCGCTGGGCACTGGTGGCCATGCAGGCCGTATTGACGGTGGTCCTGGTGGCGGGCGCCCTCACCATGGGCCGGAGCTTCCTCAAACTGATGGGCACAGACCTGGGTTTCCACACGCAGAGTATCGCGACGGCAACTGTATCGCTGATCGGCTCGCGCTATGAAACCAATCGCCAGCCCCAGTCGTATTATGGCCAGGTTCTCGACCGTTTGCGCGCCGTGCCCGGTGTGGAATCGGCCGGCGCCGTGGATTACATGCCTCTTACCAGCCAGGGCCTTATGATGATGCCCGCCAAGCTGGATTCCGGTCCGCAGGCGCCGGCGGTGGCTATCACCATTACGCCCGGCTACTTCCGCAGCATCGGGACTAGGATTGTGGGCGGCCGCGATTTTACGGATGCCGATAGGGAGAACACGGAGCCGGTCGCGATTGTCAACGAAGAATTTGCCCGCCTCACCGGCAACGGCGCGGGCCTCATTGGAAGAACGATCACCGCGGCGTTTCGCCAGAAACCGCTCAAGATCGTGGGCGAAGTCGGGACCATACGCTTTAGGCCGTCCATGCCCGCCTACGCGCAGTTCTACGTGCCGGCTGCGCAGCATCCGCCCTTGTTCATGACTCTTGTGGCGCGCGTGCATGGAGAGCCCGCGCGTTACCTGCCGCCGCTCCGTGACACGATTCAACAAGTGGACCCGCAGATCCCCGTCTACGGCGCCATGACGCTCGGCCAAAGGCTGGACGCAGCTCTGGCCAAACCCCGCTTCTACACCACGGCTGTCTTGTTTCTGGGCGGATTTGCGGTGCTGCTGGCGCTCATCGGAGTTTACGGCGCGGCATCCTACTCCATCTCCCAGCGTACGTACGAAATAGGTGTGCGCATCGCTGTGGGCGCTTCGCCCGCGCTTCTGCGGCTCGCATTGTTGCGGCAAAGCATGCTGCCGATCGCCGTGGGCATGGCGGTGGGATTGGCGGGTGCGATCGCTTCGGGGAGGTTCTTGCAATATCTGATGGAGGCGGTCGAGCCGTTGGGCATCGGCGCTTGCGCGTGGACCGCGCTGCTGCTGGCCGTCACGGCGGCCGTGGCGGTGTGGACCGCGACGGCGCGCGTGTTGCGGGTCGATCCGATCCGCGCGCTTAGGGCCGAGTGACAGACCCTAGTGCAGCACGCCCGCCGCCGCGCTGCCAAGTAATCCAACGATCATATGAGGGAAAGAGCCAGACCGAAGGCGGCCTTGATAGCGTCATCCACTTGGACCAGAACCAAGGCATCAACCGTCCCCAGCTTATTGATCAGACGCTTGCGGTCCACCGCCCGAATTTGGTTGAAGACCGCCACCGAGGAAACCGTCGGGCCGGTGGAAGGATCGGCGGGCAACAGAACGTACAGGGGCGAGAGAGGCAGTCTGACGGTGGATGTGATCGCCGCGACCATCGTCACGGCGCTATAGGGGTTGGAGGTGTCGTTCTGGATGATCAGTGCCGGTCCGAGTGCCGTGAGGTAGACTTCGCCTCTTTTCGGCCAACCGTGGCTGGCTGTTTTTCTTGTTAGTCGAGTTTCTACCATTGTTCTTGATCGACAGTAAACCAGTCGTCGGGATTGCCAGGTCGAGGCCGCGATCGCGGATTGCGGCCCGCTTCAGCCGTTCCCGCAAGGTTTCCGCGGTGGCCGTAGCGACGTAGCGCTGCAGGGCTTTCGGTAGAGTGACATTGTTGCGTTTGTCCATCACCCATATGGTATCCACGGGGCGTGTTTAAATCAAAAATTTCCAGCATTTTAATTAACGATTGCAGAATCAGCGGGTTGGGCTTTGTTCGTGCAATGCATAGTGCACCGCGCCCGCGACCAGAAATCCGGCGAACCAGGCATAGTCGTACAACCATCGCACCGCCGGCACCACCAACCCCAACAGAGCCACCGCGATCCCGCACGCCAGAGCCAGCAGCGCGCGATAATTGAATCCACCCGAATACTCGTAGCTGCGCCCACGCAGATACAGATCCTCGACCCTCAGTTCCCGCTTGCGCACCAGGAAATAGTCCACGATCATGATTCCGGCAATCGGTCCCAGCAGCGCCGAATAGCCCACCAGCCAGCCGAAGATGTAAGCGCTGTAATCGCCCAGCAGTTTCCATGGCATCATCGCCAGGCCCAGGCATCCAGTGATCAGTCCGCCCGTGCGAAACGATATGCGCCGGGGATTCAGATTGGAGAAATCGTTGGAAGGCGAAACCACGTTGGCCGCTACGTTGGTATTCAGCGTGGCCAGCAGCAATGCGATCAACGCCACGAATGCCACCGCGGGCTGGTGGAAGCGGCCCAGCAGCACCACCGGATCCCAAATCGCTTCGCCGAAAATCACCACGGAAGCCGAAGTCACCGCCACGCCGATGAAGGAATACAGCGTCATCGCCGTGGGCAATCCCAGCGCCTGGCCCAACATCTGCGCCCTCTGGGAGCGGGCATAGCGCGAAAAATCGGGAATGTTCAGCGCCACCGTCGCCCAGAAACCAACCATGCCCGTAAGCGCAGGAACGAAGAAACGCCAGAATGCGGCGCTATCGCGGAAGCGGCTGGGCGCGCTCAGCACCGGACCGAAGCCGCCTGCCTTGCGCGTCACCCAAAACAGCAGCAGCACCCCGATTGCGAGCATAAAAGGCGCGCCGATCCCTTCCAGAAACTTGATGGTCTGAATGCCCTGCCAGATCACCGCCATATTCAGGAACCAGAAGCATACAAAGCAGACTGCCGACCCGAATTCGAAGCGCCCCCAGGCCGGCCACAAGATGCGCAGCATGGCGTTGATGGCCTGTCCGCCGATCCAGGTCTGAATGCCGAACCAGCCGCAAGCCACCAGCGCGCGCAGGATGGCGGGCACGTTCGCGCCCAGCACGCCGAATGGAGCGCGCACCAGAACGGGAAACGGAATGCCGTACTTGGCGCCCGCGTGCGCGTTCAGCACCATGGGGACGAGCACGATCAAGTTGCCCAACAGAATCGTGCCCACAGCCTGCCACCAGTTCATGCCGCCGGCAATGAGTCCGGAAGCCAGCATGTAGGTGGGGATGCACACGCTCATACCGACCCACAACGATGCGTAGTTGTAGACGCCCCAATCGCGGCGGGATTGCGGGACCGGCGCGAGATCTTCGTTGTAGAGCGAACTCTCGCGGATATCGTTCGCCTCAAGACTCACTTAAACGCCCCGCCGTGCGCGGCGCGCTTCAGGAATTGTCCGCGGCCGGCGCGCCCCAGATGCCGGTCGCCATCCACGATCGTTTCGCCGCGCGATAGCACCATACGCGCGTTACCCTTCACGCGGAAGCCTTCGAACATCGAGTAATCCACGCGCATATGATGGGTGGCTGCGCCGATGGTATGCTCCTGTTGCGGGTCCCAGATTACGATATCGGCGTCGCTGCCGGGCGCCAGTTCCCCTTTGCGCGGATAGAGACCGAAGAGCCGCGCCGGGGTGGTCGACACCAGTTCCACAAACCGATTCAAGCTCAGGCGGCCTTCGTTCACGCCATAATGATACAGAAGCTGCAGGCGGTTCTCGATGCCCGGCCCGCCATTGGGAATCTTGGTGAAATCGTCCTTGCCCAGCGACTTCTGGTCCGCGAAACAGAAGGGGCAGTGGTCCGTCGAGACCACTTGCAGATGGTCGTTCTTCAGCCCGTCCCACAGCTTCGGCTGATGCCGCTTCTCGCGCAGCGGCGGCGTGAATACGTACTTCGCGCCTTCGAATCCGGGGCGTGCGAGATCGTCCATCGATAGCAACAGGTACTGCGGGCAGGTTTCCGCAAACGCCGGCAGGCCGCGGTCGCGCGCCTCGCGCACCTGGTTCAGCGCGTCCTCGCTCGACAGGTGTACGATGTATACTGGCGCGCCGGCCATCTCGGCCAGCGCGATGGCGCGATGCACGGCTTCCGCCTCCGCCGTGGCGGGCCGCGTCAGCGCATGATAGATGGGCGCGGTCTTGCCCTCCGCCAGCGCGCGCCGCACGATTACGTCGATCACGCCGCCGTTTTCGGCATGCATGCAGATCAGCGCGCCGTTCCGCGCCGACTGCGAGAGCGCTTTGAAGATGGTCGCGTCGTCCACCATCAGCACACCCGGATAGGCCATGAACAGCTTGAAACTGGCCACGCCTTCGTCCACCATGGCGTCCATATCTTCCAGCCCGGCTTCGTAGAGATCGGTCACGATCATGTGCAGGCCGTAGTCGATCGAAGCGCGGTTGTCGGCTTTCTTCCACCAAATGTCCAACGCGTCGCGCATCTTCATGCCGCGCGCCTGGATGGCGAAATCGATCAGGGTGGTGGTGCCGCCGAAGGCCGCCGCGCGCGTGCCGGTTTCGAAATCGTCGCTGGAGGTGGTGCCGCCGAAGGGCATGTCCAAATGCGTGTGTACGTCGATGCCGCCCGGCAGCAGCAGCATGCCGGAGGCGTCGATCACCCGGTCCGATGTGTCGATGGGGATGCTGTCGGCAATCTCGCGAATCTTTTCGCCATCAATCAGGATGTCGGCCGGGAAGGTCTTCTCGGATGTCACCACCGTGCCATTTCGAATGAGTGTGGTCAACGCGCCTCCTTGATTATCATAGTGTAGAAGATATGAAGCTCTTGCTCTGTGCCGTACTGGCCGCGGGCGTGACCTGCAATATGGGCGCGCAGACGTTTTCTGCGTCGCCCTTGCTGGACAAAACCCTACAGCAGTCGATTGAAGAGGGACGCATTCCCGGCGCGGTGCTGTTGATCGGACACAACGGCCAAATTGTCCATCGCAAGGCGTACGGCAAGCGAGCGCTAGTGCCCACTCCCGAGGCGATGACCCTCGATACCGTCTTCGACTTGGCCTCGCTGACCAAAGTGGTGGCGACAACTTCGTCGCTGATGAAGCTTTTCGAAGAGGGCAGGTTCCGGCTGAACGACCGTGTCACGCAATATTTCCCCGAATTTGAGGACGGCAAGAGCGACATCACCATCCGCAACCTGTTCACGCATTTTTCCGGCATGCCGCCGGACCTCGCGCTAACTCCGCCATGGAGCGGCTACCAGACCGGCATCCACATGGCGATGGTCGAGAAGCCCAACGCGCCACCCGGTACGCACTTCGTCTACAGCGACATCAATTTCATCCTGCTGGGCGAGTTGGTGCACCGGCTGAGCGGCCAGATGCTTTCCGACTACGCCCGCGAGCATGTCTTCCTGCCACTGGGCATGCGCGAGACTATGTTTCAGCCGCCCGCGTCGCTGATCCCGCGCATCGCACCCACCGAGCGTGACGGCCCGAATGGCGCACCGCTCCGGGGGGTTGTGCATGACGAAACATCGCGCTATATGGGCGGCGTGGCCGGACACGCAGGCCTGTTCTCCACCGCCGACGACCTGGCGCGCTTCTGCGAAATGATGCTGCACAAGGGCGAACTCGACGGCACGCGCCTGTTCAGCGCGCTCACGGTGGAGAAGTTCACCACGCCCCAAAGCCCCGCGGACCAGCCCATCCTGCGCGGCCTCGGTTGGGATATCGACTCGCAGTTTTCCGGGAATCGCGGCGATCTATTTCCTATCGGTTCGTACGGACACACGGGCTTCACGGGCACGTCGATCTGGATCGATCCCGTGAGCGATACTTATGTGATCCTGCTGGCGAACAGCGTACATCCGTTCCGTAGGCCGGCCATTACGGGACTGCGCGGCAGGGTCGCGACGATCACGGCGGCGGCGCTGGGGATCGACGCGCCCAGCGTGGCCCTGACCGGCTACAACGAAACGATCAGCGGAGCGGGGCTGCACCGCGAGGTCGAGCGCAATACCCAGACGATGACGGGGCTTGACGTGCTCGCGGCCGAAGGATTTCAGCCGCTCAAAGGCAAGCGCGCCGGGCTGATCACGAACCAGACCGGCGTGGACCGCACGGGGCGGCGCAATATCGATATCATGCGGTCCGCCGGGGTGAACCTGGTGGCGCTGTTCTCGCCGGAACACGGATTCGCCGGGGCGGAAGACCGTCCCGATGTGGGCAACACCACCGATCCGGCCACTGGGATCAAAGTCTATAGCCTCTACGGCAAGACGGAGCGGCCCACACCGGAGTTGCTGCGTAATGAACTCGGCCTCGGCGCGCTGGTGTTCGATATTCAGGACGTGGGCGTGCACTTCTACACCTACGAAACCACCATGGCCTATTGCATGGAGGTGGCTGCCAAAGCACAAATTCCGTATTTTGTTTTGGACCGGCCGAACCCCATCACGGGCGTCCACGTGGAAGGGCCGCTGCTGGATCGCGACGCGCTTTCATTTGTCGGATACTTCCCGTTGCCGCTGCGCCACGGCATGACCATGGGGGAACTGGCGAAGCTGTTCAACGCCGAAAACCATATCGGCGCGGATCTGACGGTGGTCCCGATGAAGGACTGGCAGCGCGGCGACTGGTTCGACGACGGCGATCTGCCCTGGATCAATCCGTCGCCGAATATGCGCAGCCTGAATGCGGCGCTGCTTTATCCGGGCGTGGCCATGCTCGAATATGCGAAGAACTATTCGGTCGGCCGCGGCACGGATGCGCCCTTCGAGCAGATCGGCGCGGACTTCATTCGCGGGCCGGAACTGGCGGCCTATCTGAACCGGCGGCGGATTCCGGGCGTGCGCGTGTACGCCACGCGATTGCCGGCCGGTGAAGGGGTGCGCTTCGTGATTACGGATCGGGACGATTTCGATTCCGCGCGGCTGGGGCTGGAGATTGCCGCGGCTTTGCAGAAGCTGTATCCGGCAAAAATAGACTTCGATGCCAACAAGAAGCTGATCGGCAGCGCGGAAGTGATCCGCGCGCTGGCGGCGGGCGACGATCCGCGGGATATTCAGCAGAAGATGGCGGACAGCGTGGCGGGGTTCCTCAGGCTTCGGGAGAAGTATTTGCTCTACCGGTGACGGGGAATATTCGGGAAAATGCCAGGGGACTTCGCAATCCTGTCTGGCCGGGCCAGCGGAGTGTTCTTCCATGAAATTTTCGGTCACCGGGTGGAAGGCCAGCGGCAGAAGAATTCCGACGACGCGCAGACCTTCAGGAAGAAAATCAACGAGTTGGTGAAAGGGCGGCGCGTAGAAGTGGTGGAAAACGGAATCCTCAAGACCTTCCTCATATCGCGCACGCCGGTGGAAGGCATACCGCAATCGAACGGCCACGGCCGCGCCCAGATGGGATTCAAGCCGGTGGGCGCCAGTCGAACCTGATCGTGGAAGTGGCGCCCGCCGCGGTGCAACCCGATCTCAAGAAAATGCTGATCGCCGACAGCGCAACCTCCCCTACGGCATCGTGGTGCGGCGCCTGCGGGCGCTGCGCACGCCGATTCAGATCTGCGAGGTGTTTCCCGGCGGCCGCGAGGAAGCCGTCCGCGGCGTCCAGTTCGTGGGGCTGAATGCGCGGCGAAGGATATACGCCATTAAGGTTCGCGGTGCCGTCGCTGCTGTTCGAGGATCTCACGCTACGCAAGGCGCGCGGCGAAACGCCCAATCCGCCCGTGGCGAAGCACCCGTTTTTCGATGAATAGTGCAAACCGGAACTGTGTTTTTGAGTCGGTGGGGCAGGCGTGCGGGCTGGTCTACACCACCCAATCCGTCTGATCCGCGCCCGGCATCTCGATCCAGTCCTGCTGCGGCACCGCGTCCATGGGCAATCCCCCCTGCCACAGCGAGAACTGGAAACGAACCGGGTCGCTGCCGCGAGCGCCTAGCGCGGCCAGCGGCAAGCGCGCCTCCAGCACGTTCTTGAACGCGAACTCCACGGCCTGCGCGGCCGGCTCCGGCGCGGCCGCCAGCTTCAGCTCCGTGACATTGGCGCGCCCATAGTCGAAACGTACGGTCACCTGGCTCGACTGCGGCGGATTGCCCGCCGCGATATTCAAGCGCGCTTCCATCTCCGAAATGCTCTGCTCCGACCCGCTGTGAAAGTCCACCCGCAAGTAAAGGTTCCGGCCGTCGCTGCCGTAGTACACCTCGCGCACCAGAAACTTCTTGCCGTGCATGGAGCCGGAGCGTTCGTCCACGCGATACAGGCCCGCACCCAGCCATTCGAAATACGAAGTGACTTCCCCATCGATCGTCGGCTGAATCGGCCCGCTGGGCGGGATGTGTACGGCGCTCACGGCCACCCGCAGAATGGGGCGGGATAGCTCCTCGGGCGGGCTCAGGTTCAGGAAGCGGTAGACGTTGGCCAGATGGCTGCGGTAAAGCTGATCGAATTCCACGCGGTTGGCGGAATCGTGCTCGGGGCCGTACCACCAGCACCAATCGCTGCCCTCCGCGATCAGGATCTCCTCGTAGGCCAGATTGCGGCGGTCTTCAGGCACATTGCCGGCGGCCGCATAAGTCTCCCGCGCACGGAGCAGTTGGCTCCAGGCCTGGTTATCCTCCTCCGCGCCGATCCAAACGTCGAAGTTGGCGTTGATCCAGGACCCCGGGAACACATGCGACAGCGGCTCGGGTTC